>Ga0315291_10003634_pt1 | contig 19949 bp, 20 predicted proteins | sample YL17G12_20_MG_FD_203070 | JGI IMG/M metagenome (GOLD analysis project Ga0315291, IMG submission 203070) | Sediment microbial communities from Yellowstone Lake, YNP, Wyoming, USA - YL17G12_20 | ecosystem: Environmental > Aquatic > Freshwater > Lake > Sediment | place: USA: Wyoming | collected...
CATGGGCGGAGTGGACCCCACCTTTTACCCGGAAATGGTGGACCATCCCGCGGTGGACCTGGTCTGCCGGGGCGAAGGCGAAGAGGCGGTGGCCGAGCTGCTTACTGCCCTGGACCAGGACGGCGACTTCACCCGGATCCCGGGGCTGTGGGCAAAGCGCAACGGCCGGCGCTTCGAGAACCCGGTGCGGCCGCTGATCGAAGCGCTGGATACCTTGCCCTTCCCGGACAAGTCCCTCTACCTCGAACGTTACCCGCATTTCCGCGACTATCCCATCAAGTTTTTCCTGGCCGGCCGAGGCTGCCCTTACGGCTGCACCTATTGCGCCAACTATGGGCTCCGCAACCTCTACCCCAACCGCCAGCGCTATGTCCGCTTCAAGTCACCGGCCTACCTCCTGACCGAGATGCGCCAGGTGCTGGGACGGTACCCGGCCCGCACCGTGGGTTTCAACGACGATCTCTTCACCTTTGACGAGGAATGGATGGCCGACTTCCTCGAGGGCTACCGCCGGGAGGCGGGCCGGCCCTTCTTCTGCTGCGGCCGGGTGGATACCATGACCGAAGCCAAGGCGCGCCTGCTCAAAGAAAGCGGCTGCTACTCGCTGTGGTATGGCCTGGAGAGCGCCAAGGAAGAAACGCGCCGGAAGATCCTGAACCGGCAGATGTCCGACGAGGCGATCCGCCGCGGCACCCGCCTCTTGAAGGACCAGGGCCTCCAGACCCAGAGCTACAACATGCTCAACATCCCGGGCGAGGGGTTGGCGGAGGGACTGGCCACCTTGCGCTTCAACCGGGAGCTCCACAACGATTTCGTGGTCGCGAGCCTGTTCCAGCCCTTTCCCGGCACCGAGCTGACCCGGGAGTTGATCGCTTCGGGCAAGCTCCAGGACGTCGAAGATTTCTCCAGCCGGGAGAAATTGAGCTACTTCGCTTTCAGCCCGCTCGAGCAGCCGGAGCGGCGGGAGCTGATGAACTTGCAGAAGCTGTTCGTGCTCGGACACTGGTTCCCCCGGCTGGAAGGACTGATCCGCCGCTTGGTGCGATTGCCGCCGAACCCCGTCTTTGATATAATTTTCCTTGTCTGTTTCGCGGTGGATTACGGCCGTTCGCACCACTTGCGGCTCAGCGAAGTCGCGCGCTATCATCTCCGGCATCTCCGGACGACCTACTTTCGCCGCCGCCGGAAAGTCTGGGATGAGTAAGGATGGAAAAATGAACCCGCCTTTGGCCCGGATCGAGGACGCGATTGACGACGTCCGCGCCGGAAAGATGATCATCCTGGTGGATGACGAGGACCGGGAGAATGAAGGCGACCTCATGGTCGCCGCGGAAAAAGTCACGGCCGAGGCGGTGAACTTCATGGCCCGGTATGGCCGGGGCCTGATCTGCCTGACCCTGACCGAGGACAAGGCGGACGCGCTGAAATTGCAGCCGATGGTGGCGGAGAACGAGGCGCGCTTCGGCACCGCCTTCACCGTCTCGATCGAGGCGCGTCGGGGGGTGACCACCGGGATTTCCGCTTACGACCGGGCCCACACCGTGCTCACCGCCATCGCCGACGACTGCCGGCCCGAGGACCTGGTGCGGCCGGGACACGTGTTTCCGATCCGGGCGCGCAAGGGGGGGGTGCTGGTCCGCACCGGCCAGACCGAAGGCTCGATGGACCTGGCCCGGCTGGCCGGCATGAAGCCCGCGGGCGTGATCTGCGAGGTGATGAAGGACGACGGCACCATGGCCCGGATGCCGGACCTCAAGGAGTTCAGCCGGCAGCACGGGCTCAAGATCGTGACCATCGCCTCGCTCATCGAATACCGGATGCGCACCGAGCGCCTGGTGCACCGGGCCGCGGAGACCGTCCTGCCCACCCGCTGGGCCGGGGAGTTCAAGGCCATCGCCTATACCTCGGACGTGAACCCGGACGTGCACGTGGCCCTGGTCAAGGGCGAGATCGGGCCGGAGGACAACGTGCTGGTGCGGGTGCATTCCGAGTGCCTGACCGGCGACGTGCTGGGCAGCGAGCGCTGCGACTGCGGGGAGCAGCTCCAGCTGGCCATGGAGATGATCGCGGTCGAGGGCAAGGGCGTGCTCGTGTATATGCGCCAGGAGGGCCGGGGCATCGGGCTTTTGAACAAGCTCAAGGCCTACCAGCTCCAGGACCAGGGGATGGACACGGTGGAAGCGAACAAGGCCCTGGGCTTCAAGCCGGACCTGCGCGACTACGGGCTGGGCGCCCAGATTTTAGCCGACCTGGGCGTGCACCGGATGCGGGAGATCACCAACAACCCGAAGAAGATCGTGGGCCTGGAGGGCTACGGCCTGACCGTGACCGAGCGGGTGCCCATCGAGATCGCGCCCACCCCCAGCAACCTCAAATACTTGAAGACCAAAAAGGAAAAGATGGGGCATTTGCTCAATCTCAAGGATTAAGCAAAAAGGCTTTATCCATGTGGATCAGCGGACTCAAGCTTGTCAATTGGAAGAACTTTACCAGGATCGAGGTAGATTTGACCCCCCGCCTGTTCCTGGTCGGACCTAACGCCTCTGGAAAATCGAACTTTCTTGACGCCATTCGATTTCTGCGAGAATTGGTGATCCCGGGCGGTGGTTTTCAAAAAGCAGTGCTTGATCGAGGTGATATATCAAAAATTCGTTGCCTTGCGGCGAGGAGAAGCGCTGATCTCGCCATCGAAGTTGCTTTATCGAATCACGAGGGACAGGTTAAACCCAGTTGGCGTTATCGCATCTCCTTTTCTCAAGACAATAACAAAAATCCGATTCTGAAAGAAGAGAAGGTCTGGAAAGAAACAGAAATTCTCCTGGAAAGACCCAGCCCTGAGGATAAGAAAGATCCTGCTCGTCTTTCCCAGACGGCTCTGGAGCAAATTAACGAAAATAAGAACTTCCGTGAGATTCCAGAGTTCTTTAAAAAGATTTTTTATTTTCATTTGGTTCCCCATTTAATTCGCAATTCAGCTTATGCTGTTTATGCTCCTCAAAACGACCCCTTTGGAAGAGATTTATTGGTTCAAATGGCGAGATCGATGGCTAAAAGAAGGCAATCGCGCTTAAAAAAAATTGAGTCTATTCTCAAACTTGCCGTTCCACAGCTTCAGAGTTTGGCCATGATCCGGGACCATCGAGGCAGACCCCATTTGAGGGTCAAGTATGAACATTGGCGTTATGACGCTGAGCATAATGAAGAAATGTTTTCTGATGGAACCCTTCGTCTTATTGGTTTACTGTGGTCGCTGTTTGAAGGGGATGGACCAATTTTGCTTGAAGAGCCGGAGTTGTCTCTGCATCCAGGCATTGTTCGCCACTTGGCTCCTTTGATGTTCAGACTGTTACAAAAAAGGAAACGCCAGGTGCGACAAGTGATAATGAGTACCCATAGCCCTGAATTGCTCTCTGACCCGGGAATTGGGGGAGAGGAAATTTTGCTTTTCATTCCTTATGCGGAAGGAACGAAAGTCGAACCCGCATCTTCTTATTCCGCCATCCGGGCATTATTGGAAAGTGGTATGACCGTAGCCGATGCCGCGCTGCCTTACACGGAGCCGGTAAAATTCCAGCACCTGAGTTTGTTCCAATGAGCGCAATCTTCGTCCATCTGGCCGTGGAAGGACGGCTTGATGAAGAAGTATTGAGGAAGGCAATTCAAGAAAGCCGGAGACCTTATCAGGTGATGGGATGTTACGGTAAGAAAGGCAAGGAAGATTTGAACGCTAAGCTTCCGAACTTTAACCAGGCCGCACGTGTCTCTCCCTGGATCGTGTTGCGGGATTTGGACCATGATGCGGAATGCGCCCCGAAACTGGTTCGGGGGCTGCTGCCCCATCCTTATCCCAATCTCGTCTTCCGCGTGGCCGTCAGGGAAGTCGAGTCATGGCTTTTGGCCGATACGGTCAATTTCTCCAAGTTTCTTGGGGTGGGGCAAGAGCGAATCGCGGCGCAACCGGATCAAATCCGAAATCCGAAACAGGAATTGGTTGGGATTGCCAGAGGTTCCCAACGGAGGGAGATTCAAGAGGCCATCGTCCCTCGGGCGGGAAGTACCAGTCGGGTGGGAAAAGACTATAATGGCAAATTGACTGAATTTGTGCTCAAACATTGGGATGTCCAAAGGGCCCGAAAAAAATCTCCCAGTCTGAACAAAGCCATGATAGCTCTTGAGAAATTCCGGCCCGCCGGTTTGAGCAAGAATCAACTAAAGGAGGACACATGACCAAAGTAATCGAAGGGAAACTGGAGGCGAAGGGACTCAAGTTCGCGGTGGTGGTGAGCCGCTTCAATGATTTCATCTGCCAGCGGCTGCTCGAGGGCTGCCTCGATGCGCTCAAGCGGCACGGGGCCAACGAGAATGACATTACCGTGGTGCGGGTGCCGGGCTCGTTCGAGATCCCGCTGGCGGCGCAGAAGCTCGCCGCGTCCAAGGAATACGACGCAGTGGTCTGCGTGGGCGCGGTCATCCGCGGGGGCACGCCCCATTTCGAATACGTGGCCGCGGAAGTGACCAAGGGCATCGCCCAGGTGGCCCTGGCCACGGGGGTGCCGGTCACCCTGGGCGTGATCACCACCGACAACCTGGAGCAGGCCATCGAGCGGGCCGGCTCCAAATCCGGCAACAAGGGCGCGGACGCGGCCCTGGCCGCGATCGAGATGGCCCGGGTCTTAAAGCAGCTCTAGCAACGGGCAACAGGTTTGAAACCTGTTGCCCTTCGCTCTTTGCCATGGGCAAACGCCGGAAATCGCGGGAGTTGGCCTTGCAGGCCCTGTACCAGGCCGACTTCCACGGCGCCAACGCCTCCGAGCAACTCAAGCGCTTTTGGGAAGAGCAGCGCCTGTCCGAGGAGTTGCTCCAGTTCGCGCACGACCTGGTCGAGGGAGTGATCACCCGCCGGGAAGAGCTGGACCGGCTGATTGACGGCCACTCGGACCACTGGCGCATCCACCGGATGAGCCGGGTGGACCGCAACGTGCTCCGCATCGCGGTCTATGAGTTTCTGGCCCACCCCGACATCCCGGTCAAGGTCACCATTGACGAGGCCATCGAGATCGGCAAGAAATACGGGTCCTCCGAGTCCGGCGCCTTTATCAATGGCATCCTCGACCATATCCGAAAAACCTTAAACAGATAGGATTATCCGCAGATTTCGCAGATGGGAAGAAAAAAGATTTGTCCACGAAAAGACACGAAATGACACCAAGGGCAAGAATCGAAGAAAGCTTGAAAAGGTTTTTCTTTTCGTGTCCCTTCGGGTTCCTTGGTGGATCCTCTTCCTCTTCTTTTCTCCTTAATCTGCGTAATCGGTGGATTCTCCTTTCTTGATTCCGATGGCTCTGACGCTGCTCCTCTACCCCGGCCCGGCCGACCGCCGCTACACCGACCCGCTCGCCCTCCCTATCTTCACCGACCAGCGGCCGCCCCGCCGGGTGGCCGGCCGGGTGGACTGGCGGCGCTCGGGGCTGCTCTCCCGATGGCTCGAAGACCACCCCTGGCGCGAGTCCGACTTCCACCTGATCCAACACCCGGGCAAAGCCTTTCCCTCCCTGCTCCTCCGCCCCTGCGGCTCTTTCGATGAGCTTTCCGGCCAGCGCATCGTGAAGATCATCGCCGACCTCACCGCCACTTTGGCCCGCGCCGGCGCCGCCCGCTTCAGCCTGGGCCTGCTCGACCTCTTCCCGGAGGACTACGCGATCCGCGATTTTGCGGAAGACGTATTCGAAGGGCTGGTCAAGGGCCTGTCCGGTCATTGGGCCGCGAAGGTGGAGGCGATCCGGCTCTTGTGGCGGGAGCAGGACGCCGAGCCGCTTTTGCGCGAGCTCCGCCGCTTCCGGCATCACCTTCCGAACCCCGAGAGTTGGGAAGTGATCTTGGATACGGATGGGACCGAAGAGACGAAAAAGTAGGCGGCCGACAACAGACCACCAGCGATAGCTTTTTTTCTTGCCCCGACTGCCGGCGGCAGGCTGCCCGGATTACGGTTTTCTCACTCGCAATCCCGCCTTGATGAAGACTTCCGACTTTGCCTGCAATTCTTTCTCGGACATCGAGGGGATGCCCAGGGGTTTCAGTTCGCTATTCAGCTTTTCGAGCTTGCTCTCGCCCAGGCGGTGATAAGGCAGAAGCACGATTTCGGTCTCGCCCAAATCGAGCAGGAAGCGGGCAACGCGGGCAAGCTCTTCTTCGGAGTCGTTCAGGCCCGGTATCACCGGCATGCGGAGGTGGCGGGGTATGCCCTTGGCGATGATCCGCCGCAGATTCTCCAGAATTACACGGTTGCTCTGGCCGGTCAGCTTCCGGTGCCGGTCTTCGCTCAGCGCCTTGAGATCGAAAAGCACAAGGTCTATCTGCGGAAGGACCGGCTGGAGCGATTCCCAATTGAAATGGCCGCAGGTCTGGACCGCCAGGTGGAGTTGCTCCTGCTTGATCAGCGGCAGGAGCTCCCGCAGGAAATCCGGCCGCGCCAGCGGCTCGCCCCCGCTCAAAGTGACGCCGCCCTCCGGCTCGTAAAACTCCCGATCTTTGACCAGTTCTTTCACCAGCGCTGCCGGCGAAAATTCCCGGGCCGCCGGCTCCAGGGCCCGGGCCGGGCAGGCCTCGGTGCAGATAAAACAGGCGTCGCATTTCTCCCAATTGATGTGCGGACCGTGGTCGAAGCGGATCGCCTGGATGGGGCAGGCTTGGGCGCACTCGCCGCAGGCGATGCAGCGTTCCGAGGAGAAGATCAGCTCGTTCTCGAAGCGGAGGGCTTCCGGGTTCTGGCACCAGCGGCAGCGGAGCGGACAGCCCTTGAAAAAGACCGTGGTCCGGATCCCGGGACCGTCGTGGACGGAAAAGCGCTGGATATCGCAGACTAAGGCAGGGGGCATGAATTTTATCCGGTAATGTGTCAAGTGTCACGTGTCAAGTGAAAATATGACCTGCCACTTGCCGCTTGCCACCTGACCCGGCAACGACCAGGCTCAAGCGTTGTTTGCCGCACCTTTTGGTTGACGCCGCCGGCTCGTGAAGTATCGCTCCAAGAGGCTCAGGATAAACCCGAATTGGTAAACGTAATAGAGGTTTCCGGTCTGACCGATCTTATTGCCGATCAAGATTTCCAGCAACTGGTCGGGCCGGGAGCTGAACCCCAAGGCGTCGGGCTGGTGCAAAGTAAAGGTGAAATGAACTTCTTCCGGCTTCTCTTTCCGGGCGAACACTTTGCCGCCGGCGAACACCAGGTGCCGGGCATACTCGCCGTCACCGCTCTCAAAACGGTAGGTCCCCTGGTATTCCCGGATCGCCCGGCCCAACATGACGTCCCGTTTGGATGCCCACCTCAGGACCGAGGCCAGGACTTTGAGGCCGAGGCCGATGGCCCCCCAGCGCAGTTTTTCTTTCAACGAATCGCCGGAGACACTCTGTTGCATTTTAGAATAAAGACCACGGGCCGGAATCCGAGTCAGAAGCCTAACGCCTAATGCCTAAATAATATCCTCGGTCCGGTTAATGATTTCCTGCTGCATGGCCGGGTTGAGGTCGCCGAAATAAGCGGTGTAGCCGCTGACCCGGACCAGGAGGTCCTTGGCCTTCTCCGGGTCGTTCATGGCCTCGATCAGCATTTCCTTGTCCGCGATCACGAACTGGAGCTGCATGCCCCGCTTGCGGAAATAGCCCCGGACCAGTTGTTCCATGACCTCCATCTTTCCCGGCTCCTGGAGCAGGCGGGCCGGAATCTTGTGGTTGTTGGCAATGCAGTTGGCCAGAGGCCCGGGCGGCAGCTTGGCGGTGGAGCTCAGGGAAGCGCTCGGCCCCTTGCGCGCGGCCCCGCTGACCGGAGTAGCGCCGCTGGCCAGGGCCTGACCCTTTCTCCGGCCGTTGGGCAGGGCGCCCACGATGCGGCCGTAGCCGGTGTGGAAGGTAATACTCCAATAGCCCACGCAATACGGCCCGCCGCGGTAATTGGGGCGGCGGTTGAAGTTCCGGTCAATTTCTTCGACCAGGCTCACGCCGATTTCGTCGGCCCCGGGATCGTCATTGCCGTATTGGGGAGCCCGATGGAGGCACATGGCCCGCACCTGGTCATAACCCACAAAATCAGCCTTGAGCGCGGCCTCCATCTCCGCCGGGCTCACCCGCTTCTCCTCAAAGACCAGCTTCTTCAGCGCGGCCAGCGAGTCCACCACGTCGGCCAGGCCCACCACCCAGACCCCGCTGGAGTTGTAGCGGGCGCCGCCGCTGGTCAAATCCTTGCCCGTTTCCATCGGGCCTTCGATCAGCGCGCTCAGGAGCGGAATCGGGTGCAACTCCTCATGAGCCTGATCATAAAGGATCTCCGCCTCCACGCTCGAGTCCACCATGAACTGAAGCTGCGCGTGAAAGGCCTCCAGGAACTGCGCGAAGGATTCCATCTCGCCGAGCTTGGGCGTCCTGGGTCCCACCTGCAATCCGGACAGGTGGTGCACTCCCCCGGCCAAGGTGAGTTCCAGCACCGCGGCCAGGTTGAGGAGGATGGAACCGGTCATGGGATAAGCTTTTCCCTGGACCGCGGTTTCCACGCATCCGATCACCCCATAATCCCGCGCGTCTTCCAGGCTGACGCCCTTGGCCGTGAGCGCCGGGACGATGGCCTCGTCGTTGTAAAGCGCGGGCGCGGCGCCGGTAGAGCGGACGACTTCGAGGACCCGTTGGTACCATTCTTGGGGTGAATCCCGATGGAAGCGGGCGTCCACGTTGGGCTCGCGGAGCTTGAGCAGGTTGAGGGCCTGGACCATGTGGTAGCTTAAATCGTTGGTGGCGTCGCGGCCCCGGCCATCCATCCCGCTCAGGGTAATGGACTGATTGGTGGCCGAGCCGCTGAACAGCGCCTCCGCGGCGGTAGGCACCAGCGGAGTATGGTCGTTGCTCTTGACGTAAAAGGCCATGACCAGCTCCAGCGCCTTCCCCAGGTCCAGCCGGCCCGCCTCCAGGTCGCGCTGGTAAAAAGGCCACAGGTATTGGTCCATGCGGCCAAAGCTCATGGCCAGGTCGGAATTCTCCATCATCACCGCCACGTGGGTGATCCACAGTGACTGCAAGGCTTCCCAGAAGGTTTCGGCGGGTTCGGCCGGGACGCGTTCGAGGATGCGGCCCAACTCGGTGAGCTCCGCCTTGCGCTCGGGGTCTTTTTCCCGGTCCGCCAGTTCCCGGCATTTCGCGGCATAGTTCCGGGCGAAGGCGATCACGCCCTCACTGACTGCAACCACGGCTTGATAAAATTCCTGTCTGGTATCCGCTTCCGGGCCGGCGCTGGAAACTTCCTGGGCTTTTTGCCGCGCCATCTCCCGGATCCGGTTGAAGCCGAAGTGGATGGCCGCCGGATAGTTGGGAACCAGGTGGGAGACGCCGTTGGGCAGGGCGATCAAATAAAAAACCATCCGCTCCATGAGCTTGATCGAGTCGGCGTACCCGAACCGGTTTTTCGCCCACTCGTGAATGTTCTTGTCCCGGAAATAGGGAAAGATGCGGAAGCTGTATTCTTCGATCGCCTCCCGGCTGACCCCCACCGGGTGCCGTTTCCGAAGGGGCAGCTTCACCAGTTCCGGCCAGATCAGCGAAGCCTGGAACTCCGGATACATCATGCAGCCCAAGCGGTGCTCGGTGGCCGAGCCGACGATCAACTCCTCCGGGAAAACCACCGGCTGCAGGTGAGCGAGAAGGTAGCGCAACGATTCCGCCTGCCGGCGAAGCGGCCGTTCGGCGTCGAAGCCGTTCTTCTCGAAATAGTCGGTCAGCAGCTTCGAGCGCTCCAGGGCCACCGCGGGTTGCGCCTGGAGAACGGCCTCCCGCCAGCGGGCGATGCGGGGAAAATCGGAGAGCCGGAAAGAAAAGATTTCTTCCACCGGCGACCGATCAAACGCGTTCCCATGTTGGCTGGCTGCCATCTCAGGCATGAGTCACCCTTTCCTGGTTGATCCTTCTCGCCGGTCAGGCTACTGCTCTGTCAAACGATAAATGCCGGATAAATCCGGGGTAGGGGCGGGGCTTGCCCCGCCCTCATCCTGGGCACGGCAAGCCGTGCCCCTACCTTCCCAATCCGCAAATTCGCCTTGACCGAACACTACACAAATTTATCATAATCCATCCCTGGCCCGGTTTCAACTCGGATAAGGGCCGTGCTATACTCGGCGCATGAATTTCCAACCTTACCTGAAACTGGCGAAGGCGGCGGCAAAGAAAGCCGGCGAGATCCAGCGCCGCCACCTGGGCCGACTCACCGGCTTCCGGCTCAAGGGCGTGGCCAACCTGGTCACCCAGGTGGACCTGCTCTGCGAAGAAGCGGTGATCGGAATGATCCGGCGCCAATTCCCGGACCATGCCTTCCTGGCCGAGGAACGCGGCCAGGAACAGGCCGCGCCCTCCGACTTCCTCTGGGTGATTGACCCGCTCGACGGCACCACCAACTACGCGCACGGCTACCCCCTCTTCTGCGTTTCCATCGGCCTGGTGAAGAAGGGCCGGATCGAGGTCGGCGTGGTCCTCGATCCTCTGCACCGGGAGCTCTTCACTGCGGTGCGGGGCCGCGGCGCGTTCTTGAACGGCCGGCGCATCCGGGTGAGCCGGGTCGCGCGGCTGGAAGAGTCCCTGCTCTGCACCGGTTTTTCCTACGACCGGGGCGAGCGCCTGCGAGAGAGCCTGGATGCCTTTGTCAAGCTCCTGCCCTATCCCCAGGCCATCCGCCGCGACGGCTGCGCCGCGCTCGATATCTGCTACACCGCCTGCGGCCGCTACGACGGCTTCTGGGAACATCACCTCAACCCCTGGGACGTGGCCGCCGGCACTCTGATTTTGCAGGAAGCCGGCGGCAAAGTCTCCGACCTCCAGGGCCGGCCGATCAGCATCTACGAGAAGATTTTTTTCGGGTCCAACGGCCGGATTCACGAAGAAGTGGTGGCGGCACTACAGAAGCGGAGAAAATCAGGCCGGTAGTTGCCCATGCCCGCCGCGATCAAACTTTCTCCCAAGGGCCTCCGTTGGTTCCGGGGCGGCCACCTCTGGATCTTTCGGGATGATATCCTGGCCGGGGCCGAGGCCGCGCCAAACGGCGAGGTAGTCCGCATCGAGTCTTCGGTCGGCGCCTTCCTGGCCCAGGGTTTTTACAGCGAAAAGAGCAAGATCGCGCTCCGGATCATCCGAAGGGAAGAAGCGATCCTCGACCGCGACTTCTTCCGGGGCCGGCTGCAAGCCTGCCGCGACCGCCGCGGCAACCTCTTTTCTCCCGCGACGGCCTGCCGGCTGGTCTCGGCCGAAGGCGACCTCTTCCCCGGCCTGATCGCCGATCACTACGCCGGCCACCTGGTCGTGCAGTTCCTGATCCCGGGGGTGGAACGGCTGCGGCCGCTGCTGCTCGACCTTTTCCAGGAATTGTTCTCTCCCCGGAGCATCACCCTGCGCCATGACCTGGCCGTCCGGGAAATGGAAGGGCTGGACCAGGAAAAGACCATGCTCCTGGGCGAGCCCCAGCGGGCGGTGGCGGTGGAGGAAGGCCCGGTTCGCTACCTGGCCGACCTCTGGGAAGGCCAGAAGACCGGGGCTTACCTGGACCAGCAGATGAACCGCCTCGGCATCTCCCGCTTTGCCCGCGGCCGGGCGCTCGATGCCTTCTGCTACCAGGGCCATTTCGCGCTGCACCTCGCCCGCGCTTGCGACGAGGTGAAGGCGGTGGACAGCTCCGGCCCGGCGCTCGCCCGCCTGCAAGAAAATTGTGACCTGAACAACATTAAAAACGTGGTTCTCGAGCGCGCCAACGCCTTCGAGGCGCTGGCCGCGTTGGAAGCGCGGGGCGAGAAGTTCAACCTCATTGTCCTCGATCCCCCGCCCTTTGCCAAGAGCCGCAAGGATCTGGCCCGCGCGAGCAAGGGCTACCGCGAGCTTAACCGCCGGGCCCTCGCGCTCCTCCGTCCCGGCGGCCACCTCGCCACTTACTCCTGCTCCTACAACCTCTCCACCGAGGCCTTCCTCGACCTCCTGCGGGAAGCCGGAGCCGAGGCCCGGCGACAGGTGCGCGTGCTCGAATCCCACACCCAGGCCCCGGACCATCCCATCCTGCTCTCCGTGCCCGAGACCCATTACCTCAAGGGTTTTGTGCTCGAGGTCGCGGATTGACCCGGCCCCGGAAAAAGACGCCGCCGCCGGCCCGGCCTTCGGCCCGCGACCTGGCCCTGCGCCTGCTCGGGCGGGTGGAGGAAGAAGACGCCTTTGCCGAGATCCTGCTGGATCGGACCCTGGAACGCGAAGACCTTTCTCCTCCGGACCGGCGACTGCTTTATGAGCTCACCCTGGGCGTGCTCCGCTGGCAGGCGCGCCTGGACCATTTCCTCGGCCAGGTCACCGACCGGCCGGTGGCCAAGCTCGACCGGACCACCCGCCGCGTGCTCCGCCTCGGCGCTTACCAGCTCCTGATGCTCGAAAAAATTCCGGCCGCGGCCGCGGTCAACGAGGCGGTCAAGCTGGCGCCGCTCCATGCCCGGCCCTATGTCAACGCCGTGCTTCGCTCGCTTTCCCGCCAAAAGGACCGGCTCACCTTGCCAGATCCGGAGACCGACCCGACCGAAAGGATTGCGGTGACCGAGTCGCATCCGGCCTGGATGGTGGCCCGCTGGGTCCGGGAGCTGGGAGCAGCCGAGGCCGAGGCGCTCTGCCGGGCCAATAACTCAAGGCCCGGGCTGACCCTGCGGGTCAATACCTTGCGCGCCGCGCGAGAAGAACTGCTGGAAAAGTTCCGGGAAGCCGGAATCGCGGCGGAAGCCACTTCGCTTTCCCCGCTCGGGATCAAAGTCCTTCAGCATGCGGCTCCCCGCAACCTGCCCGGCTGGGCCGAGGGACTCTTCGCGGTCCAGGATGAGGCCAGCCAACTGGTCGGGATGCTGCTCGCCGCCGCGCCGGGCGAGCGGGTGCTCGACGCCTGCGCCGCGCCCGGCACCAAGAGCCTGCAGATCGCCCAGGCCTTGGCCGGCCAGGGCGAGGTGAAGGCCACGGACCGGAACGCCCGCCGGCTGGGTTTGCTGGCCAAAGAAGCGCGCCGGCTCGGGCTCGACCCGATCCTGGTCGAGCCGGCGGACTGGACCGGGGCGAAAGAACTCGGTCCCTTCGACCGGATTTTGGTGGACGCGCCGTGCAGTGCGCTTGGCACCCTGCGCCGGCACCCGGAACTGAAATGGCGGCGGCGGCCGGAAGACTTCGCGGCCCTGGCTGAGCTGCAGAAAAAGATATTGGTCAATGTATCCAGGTGCCTCCGGCCCGGCGGCTTGCTGGTTTACGCGACCTGCACCTATGGGCAAGAGGAAAATGAAGAAGTAGTTAAGGAACTCCTGGAATCAGAGGAATTTGCGCTGGCGGATGCGGCGGAGTTGCTGCCGGCCTCGGCCCGCGCAGCCGCCAGCCGGAAAATCCTCCGCACCTGGCCCCATCGGCACGGCACCGACGGCTTTACCGCCCACGTCCTCTGCCAGTGATTCTCCCCCAAGCCGGTCCTCCATGACTTTAGGGGCGCGGGTGTCCACACCCGCGCCCGTTTATTTCCACGCCGCCAGTTTCTTTTTGGCCAAGTCGGCTTCGGCGGAGGCGGGATATTTTTCGGTGAGCTCTTTGAGGAAGCCTTTGGCCACGTCGCGGTTGCCGAGGCGATCGAAGGCCAGCGCCATTTTCCAGAGCGCGTTGGGCACCTTGTTGCCGTTGGGGTAGTTCTTGCGCACCTTGTCGTATTCGAGCACCGCCTTGTCGTATTGGGCGAGCGCGTAGTAGCATTCGCCGATCCCGAACTGGGCATTGTCCGAGAGCTCGGTGTTGGGGTAGGCTTTGAGGAAGGCCTCGAACTGGGCCCGGGCCGCGTCGTAGCTCTTGGCGCGGAACTGCTCCAGGGCCAGTTGATAGACCTCCCGGTAGTCCTTGACGTTGGCTGGAGCCGGCGCGGGTGCAGTTCCAGGCGTGGGTTCGGCCCTGCCTCCGTCCAGGTAGTCGAGCCGGGTCTTGATCTCGGAGAGTTCGGTCTCCAGCTTGTCTTCCAGATTTTGCAAGCGCGTCGCGATCACTTCCTGCTGCTGGCTGATCTCTTGCTGCTTCTGCTCCAGGGTCTCCACCCGCCGGCGGATCTCATCCAGCCCGGCCTTGATGTCCGCCTGGTCCCCGGCCGCCTGCTGGCTCACCCGGTCCACCAGCTTCTTCAGTTCCAGCACCTCTTGCCGGTAACTCTCCTCCCGGTTCTCCAAGAGCTGCAACTGCGTGCGCAGTGAGCGAAGCTCGGCCTCGATCTCGTCGGAGCGCGCGGCCAGCGCGGGGGGACCAAAGGCCAGGCCCAAAAGCAAAACCATGCTCGCAAATTTTTTCCGCATCATCATCAATCCCGCGTGTGTCAGGTGTCAGGCCACCCACCCTTCGCAAGGCCGAAGGGTGGGCTACATCTTCATGATTTCCGTTTGTAGCCCACCCTCGCGTTTGCGCGAGGGTGGGTTTGTGGACACCTTGACACCCTGCCACCTTTACTGGCTCACCGCGAAGTGAACCCTACGGTTCTTGGCCCAGGCCTCCTCGGTGTGACCCGGGTCGAGCGGCAAGGACTCGCCGTAGCTGATGGTCTTCAGCCGGCTCTCGTCAAGGCCCAGGCTCATGAGATACTTCTTGACCGCCTCGGCCCGGCGCTGGCCCAGAGCCAGGTTGTATTCCTCGGCGCCGCGCTCGTCGCAGTGGCCCTCGATCAGCACCTTGAGCCCCGGGTTGTTCTTCAGCCACTGGGCGTTGCCGGCCAGGATGGAGCGCCCTTCGTCCGAGAGGGTCGCGGAATCAAAGTCAAAAAGGACGTCCTGGAGCGCGGCCTTGGCCTGGTCCTCCATGCTCACCTCGGTCGCGGTCTTGCCCGCCCCGGCCAGCTCTTCCTCCCCGTAGAGGCTGGGCACGTTGTATTCCAGGGCCTTGGTCTCTTGCTTGGCCGCCTCCGCGGTCTTTTTCCGCTCGAGCGCCCGGTCGCGGGACAGGTAGGCCTGGTCGCGGGCGGTGATGGCCGAGGCCCGCGAGTCCTTGAACTTGCGTTTCTCCAACTGGTCCCTGGCCAGGACCAGGTTGTCCTCCGCGCTCTTGAACTCATCCGGCGCATACTGCGGCGCTTCCGCCTGCTTCGCCTCTTCCACCGCGGTCTCGGCCTCGGTGATCGCCTTCTTGGCCTTGCCCCCGCAGCCCGCCAGCAATCCCGCCACCGCCAATCCCATCAGCCACCAGCTTAACTTCGCGCGCATCCTCCTCCTCCTTTTTCAATTCGTGCCACAGGTTTGAAACCTGTGGCCCTCGCTATCGTTTCAGACTGCTCGACCAGGCCGGCGCCGTCTCGGCCGATGGCCACTCCGTCAGCCGGCGGGCCGCGCCGCCGTAAACACTGATCGAGAAGATATCGTAATTCCCATACCGGTCGGACGCAAAGGCCAGCGAGCGGCCGTCCGGCGACCAGGCCGGGTCTTCCTCATTGAACGGCGTCTCGGTCAGCGCCCGGACCGAGCCGCCCGGGCCTTTGCCCAACTCGATCACCATCAGGTCAAATTGGCCGGCCCGCCGGCCGGCAAAAGCGATCCGCTGCCCGTCCGGCGACCAGGCCGGCGAGCTGTTGTAGTCGCCCTCCCAGGTCAGCCGCACCGGGCGGTTGTTCTCGCTCTCGGCCCCGCGGGAGAGGTCGAGCATGTAGATCTGGGGCGTGCCCCCGCGGTCGGAGACAAAAGCCAGGAACTTTCCGTCCGGCGACCAGGCGGGCGAAACGTCAATCGCCCAACTGGAGGTGACCTGGGTGAGGCCGGACCCGTCGGGGTTGAGCAGGAAGATATCGCTGTTGCCTTCCCGGGGGGTGAGCACGAGCGCGATGCGTTTGCCGTCGGGCCGGAAGGCGGCGCCCACGTTGAGCCCGGGGCGGTTGGAGATCCGCCACTCTTTGCCTTCAAAGGTATCGAGCACGTAGAGGTCCGGGTTCTTGGCCTTGTAGCTGGTGTAAAGCAGGCGGCTGGAGTTGGGCCACCATTCCGGGGCCAGGTTGAGGGTGTGGTTGTTGGTGACCGGGCGGGGATTGCCGCCGTCGCTGTCCATCACGTGGATTTCCTTGCGGCCGCTCTGGTCCGAGACCAGGGCGATCTGGGTCTCGAAGCTGCCGCGCCGGCCGGTCAGCCATTCCAGCACGTCGTCGCTGAAGCGGTGCACCATCTGGCGCAGGGCCGCTTCCGAGCCGGTGAAGCGCTTGCCCAGGACCATCTCCTGCCTGGCCAGGTCGTAGAGCCGCAGCTCGATCTGGACCCGGCCTTCTGGCGTGCGGGTGAGAAAGCCGCGGACCAGCGCCTCGGCGCCGATCAGGGTCCAGGCGCTGAAGTCTTCCGGGCCGGAGGAGAGCGGGGTCAAGTAGCTCTTGGGATCCAATATCTGGAGCACGCCCGAGTACTGGAAGTTCTGGCGGAGCAGCTCGGTCAGCCGCTGGCCGACCGCCTGGTCGTCGGCGCTGGTCGAGTTGACCAGAAAATTCGGAACCGCCACCGGGAAGCGCTGAGGGGTCTTGGTGATGACCAGGAAATCGCCTTCAAAGCCGGGCGGTTCCTGGGCCCGCGCCGCCGCGGCCAGGAGCAAGATCAGCCCGAGCAGGATCTTCCGCATCAGTTTTCTCCGGACCCGGGCCGGAACTCAATCGGCAGGTCTAAGGTCTCGCCCGGATTGGCCCAGGGGATGGGATCGAGTTTGGTGACTTTCTGGAAAAGGCGCTCCACCGAGGCATCCAGGGCCGCGTCGCCCGAGCTCTGGATCAGGGTCCAGCCCAGGATCGTTCCATCGCCTCTTAACTTGACCAGGACGCGGACCGAGAGGTTCCCGGCAACGCCGATCGGCGGCGTCCAGGCATCGGCCAGCACCTGGCCGGCCTGCTGGTGATAGGCGCGACTTTGCAGGCTCCCGCCGATCTCGGCCATGGCCGCGTTCCACTCGGCTGCCTCGGCGCCCTGCTCCGAGCCCGCCACCTGCCGGCGCAAGGCGTCCAGCGCCGCGTCCATCGAGGCTTGCTCGGCCTTGGTCAGTGGCACCGGCTTTTCCGTGCCGCTCTTGCCGCCGGTCTTGATCTCGGACTTGGTCGGATCTTTGGGGATTACCTTTTCGCTGCTCTGGGCTGGCGGTTTAGATTGGCTGGGAGCGGGTGAGGTCACCCGCGCCCCTCCAGGAGGAGGCACCTGGTCCACTGCGCCGGCCGGAGGCCCGGGCAGGGTCTGGGGCGACTCGTGGAAGGTGACCAGGATCGAGCTTTCCCGGAAGGAATGGGCGCTGCTCCGGCGGCTGTAAAGGGTGGCGGAAAAGATGACCAGGCCGTGGATGAGCAGGGAAACCGTGGCCATGCGCAGGAAGCGGATCGAGGCATCGCGGTCGCGGCGATGCGTGATCAGGGGGTAACCGCTCATGGTTGAACTCGCTCCGGCTCGGTGACCATGCCCAAAGAGGCGATGCCGGCTTTTTTGACCTCGGCCATGACCTGGACCACGAAGCCGTAGGCCACGTCCTTGTCGGCCCGGAGATAGACGTCCTTGTTCGCGCGCTGGGCCAGGATTTGCTCGAGCTTGGGCTCGAGTTCGGAAAGCGGCACCGCGTAGCGATTGAGATACACCCGACGGTCGCGGGTGACCGAGATCACCAGCTCCTCGCTCACCTGCGGCAGCGCCGCCGCGGTCACCTGGGGCAAGTCCACTTTCACTCCCTGTTCCAGCCTGGGCGCGGTCACCATGAAAATAATGAGCAGGACCAACATCACGTCCACCAGGGGGGTGACGTTGATCTCGGACATCGGAATTCCGTCTTTGCCGCCTATCTCCATCTTTCGACTCCTGCTTGCCTTTTCCAGTTCCTGATAAGGGGAACAGGTTTAAAACCTGTTCCCCTTTAAATCTTCTTCATGAAGTGGCGCTCGACAATGTTGAGGAACTCGGCGGAGAAGTTATCCAGCTCGCTCGAGAGCACCCGGATGCGGGACAGGTAAAAGTTGTAGGCCACCACCGCGGGGATGGCTGCGGCCAGCCCGGCCGCGGTCGCGATCAGGGCCTCGGAAATGCCGGGCGCGACCACGTCGAGCCCGGCCGAGTGCTGGGTGGCCAGGTCCTGGAAGCTGGTCATGATGCCCCAGACCGTGCCGAACAGCCCGATGAAAGGCGCGGTCGAGCCGGTGGTGGCGAGGAACGGCAGGAACCGGGTCAGGCGGTTGACCTCCGAGGTGGTGGCTTGCCGCAGCGCCCGAGCCACATTCTCCACCCCGAGCAATTCCACCTTGGGCAGGTCCGCGGCGCCGGGGTTGGGGCCGGCCTTTTTCCTCTGCTCCCGGATCCGGTTCAGCTCCTGGTAACCCGCCTGGAACACGTAAACCAGGGGAGTGGCGTGCAGGCGCTTGGTCGCGGTGTAAACTTGCTCGAGGCTGTCCCCGGCCCAGAAGGCGTCCAGAAATTTTTCGCTCTCCCGCTTGGCGCGGCGGACCTGGAAATACTTGGTCCCGATGATGGCCCAGGAAAAAACGGAGAAAAAGAGCAGGAGCAGCATGACGAACTTCACCATCGGCCCGGCCTGCCAGACCAGTTGAAAGACGCCCGGCCGGGCCGCGGCGAGGGAAAGGGTGGTCAGGACTGCGGCCAGCTTCATGATGGTGCCTTGCCAAATCGCACGGTTTTAGGATATGATAGTCCCACTAAATTTGAGATAGTTTAACACAACATCTTGCGGTTGGCAAGAGCAAAAACACAAGACCATGTGAGCGCCAAAAGGGGGTTAGCCATGGCCAAAGAGACCACCTGTCCGATTTGCACCGCGAACATTCCTTTGGAAGAAGAAGACCATGTCGGCGATGCGGTGTTTTGCAGCTTTTGCGGCACCCGGCTCCGCATCACCCGGATCAAGGAGTTCGAGAAGGAAAAGAAGGCCGATGTGGAAGAGGATTGGGAGGGCTAGATAATAAAAAGCTCCGCGCCAGGATGCGAGGACGCCGGGATCTCCGGGTTCCCGACGACTTGAAGGCTTGACTTGGGTCTGTTATTCGAGGCAAGAGCCTGAAGATGGCGTTGACAAGGCCCGACCGGGTTGCTAAGGTGAGAACGCGATGAAAAAATCTTGCCGGATTTATCTGGTGCGCCACGGCCAGACCGACTGGAACAAGGAGAAAGTGTTTCGCGGACTGGCCGACCGGCCGCTCTCCGATGCCGGCCGCGCCGAGGCCCTGGCCGTGGGCGAGGCGCTCCAGGACGAGCCGGTGGACTTCATTTACGCTTCGCCGCTCAAGCGGGCGCGGCAGACGGTGGAGCCGCTGGCCCGCTGGAAGCGCAAGCGGATCCGGCCGGCGCCGGGGCTGATTGACATTGACTACGGGGAGTGGTCGGGCCTGGCCGAGGCCGCGGCGCAAAAAGCCTATCCTAAATTGTATAAAGCCTGGCGGCAGCGGCCGGAGACCGTGACCTTCCCCCACGGCGAAAGCCTGGATCGGGTGGCCCGCCGGGCCTTGGTCCAGTTGAAAGAGCTGGCCGCCCTCCACCCGGGCCAAACGGTGGTGCTGGCTTCGCACCGGGTGGTGTGCAAGGTGATCGTGCTGAAATTGCTCGGGCTCCCGCTCCGCAAGTTCTGGGACGTGAAACAGGACATCGCCTGCATCAACCTCTTCGACTACGCCCCACCCCGGGCCGTCGTCCTTCTGCTCAACGACACCTGCCACCTCAAGGCGCTGCCCTCGCGCATCACTGCGGATTTCTGAGGGCAACCGGGAGATGGATTAAACTTTAAGGTTAAGGTGCCATTTGGGCACCTTAAACGAAAAAGTAGTCGCTGCCGATAGACTGGGAGATGAAGGTGGATCAAGCGGCGGGTCAACTTATCCCGAGGGAGAGGATCGAACGGTGCATTTACCTGATTCGCGGGCAAAAGGTGATGTTGGACAATGACTTGGCGGATCTCTA
>Ga0315291_10003635_pt1 | contig 19947 bp, 19 predicted proteins | sample YL17G12_20_MG_FD_203070 | JGI IMG/M metagenome (GOLD analysis project Ga0315291, IMG submission 203070) | Sediment microbial communities from Yellowstone Lake, YNP, Wyoming, USA - YL17G12_20 | ecosystem: Environmental > Aquatic > Freshwater > Lake > Sediment | place: USA: Wyoming | collected...
CGACCCGCCGAGGACGCTGATGGCCTCGTAGGTAACGCGGTTGCACATTTCGCTGAGATAATACTTGGCCACGGGCGTCAGGAACGCCGCCAGCCGCTTGTACCGCTTCTGCTCCTTGTTCATCTCGGTGCGCCCGGCGGCATCGGCCTGTCGTCCCACGGCCTCTTCGAGGGCGTACTCGTAATCGGCCGCCAGGGTCGCCTCGTACAGGAGCGCCCGCCCCGACTCGATCGCAAGTTTCATCTCGGCCAGCAGGTCCGCCACCGCCGGGAACCGGTCGATGGACCGGCCGAACTGGACGCGCGTGGCGGCATAGTTGCGCGCGACGCGCCACGCCGCCTCCGCGATGCCCAGGCTCTGGGCCGCGATGCCGATCCGGGCCCCGTTCATCAGCGCCATGACATACGTGACCAGGCCCCGCCGCCGCTCGCCCACGAGTTGGGCCGGGGCGTCGTTGAACTGCATCTCACACGTCGGCGACCCGTGGATGCCCATTTTGTTCTCGGTGCGGCGGATCTTGATGCGGTCGTTCCGCTCGGTCACGAAGAGGCTGAGGCCCAGGCCGCCCCCTTCGTCGGGCTCGCTCCGGGCCAGCACAAGCAGGACCTCGGCGCAGCCGTTCGTGATGAACCGCTTGACGCCGCTGAGGCGCCACTCGCCGCCGGGGTCCTGGTAGGCCCGCAGTTGGACGTTCTGGAGGTCGCTGCCCGCGTCGGGCTCCGTGAGGACCATGGCGCCGGTCACTTCGCCGCGGGCGAACCGCGGCAGGTAGGCCGCCTTCTGGTCCTCGGAGGCAAACATGTTGATGGTTTCGGCAATGCCCTGGAGGCCGAAAATGTTCATGAGGCTTGCGTCGGCCCGGCTCACGATCTCAGTGGCCGCCGCGTAGACGATGCCGGGGAGGTTGAGCCCGCCGAAACGGCGCGGCAGCGTGGCCCCCATCAGGTCCGCCTGGGAGAGCGCCCGGAGGGCCTTCACGATGCCCGGCGCGTACTTCACGCAGCCTTCCTCGAGCGAAAGGTGCGAGCCGTCGGTGTCGATGTCGGGCGCGAGCGGGGCGATAATGTCGCCGGCGATCTCGCCCACCAGGTCGATCACCCGCCGGTAGTTGTCCATGGCGTCGGCGGCGTCGGCCGGCGCGTAATCGTACCGGCCGGCGTCCTCGAAGCCGTGCTCCCGCAGCCGGATGAGCGGCGCGAGGTCCATGTGATCCAGGTGGAACCGGATGTCGGCGTTATCGGTGTAGAAGTTGGCCACAGTCACGCTCGCTTCTTGATCGCTTCGATCATCATCGGCAAGACGCGGTTCAGGTCGCCCACGACGCCGTAGTGGGCCACGCCGAAGATCGGCGCGTGCGGGTCGGCGTTGATGGCGACGATCTTGCGGGCCTCGCTCATCCCCGCGCGGTGCTGCACGGCCCCGCTGATGCCCACGGCGACGTACAGGGCCGGACGCACGGTGGTCCCCGTCTGCCCGACCTGGTGGTCCTTGTCGATCCATCCGTTGTCGACGGCGGCGCGGCTGGCGCCGACGGCGGCGCCGAGGGCGTTGGCGAGGTCCCAGACGAGGCGGAAGTTCTCCTTGCCGCCGACCCCTGCCCCGCCCGCCACGATGACGCGGGCGGCCTTCAGGTTCACCTTTCGCGCGGTCCGGCGGTGCTCGAGGATCTTCAGGGCCAGGTCGTCGGGCTTGAGGTGCGGCGTCAGCCTGACGATCTCGCCCCGGCGATTCGGGGCGGCGTCGGGCATCCGCATGACGCCCTCGCGGACGGTGGCCATTTGCGGCCAGCGCTCCGGGTTCACGATCGTCGCGATGATGTTGCCGCCGAACGCCGGGCGGATCTGGTACAGCAGGTTCTCGTACCTGGTGTTGGTATGGGGCTCGAAGTGCTCGCCGATGTCGAGGTCCGTGCAGTCGGCCGTGAGGCCGGCGCGAACCGTGCTGGCCACGCGGGGCGCCAGGTCCCGCCCCAGCGGCGTCGCGCCGAAGATCACCACCTGCGGCCGGTGTTCCTGCACCAGGCCCGCGATGACCTTCGCATACGGATTGGTCTGGTAGTGGCCCAGCAGGGCGTGCTCGCCGGCGATGACGCGGTCGGCGCCGTGCTGGATGAGGCGACGGGCGTTCTCCTCGACCTGCGCCCCCAGGAGCACCGCCGTCAGCCGCACGCCCAGCCGGTCGGCCAGTTGGCGGCCCTTGGAGAGCAGTTCCAGGCCGACGTCGTGGAGGTCGCCGTCGTTCTGCTCGGCCACTACCCAGACGTCGCCTTGGCGGTTGGGTTCAATCATTGTCTTGCTCGACTCCTGGCCTCGCCGCACAGCAGAAACGCGCCCCGACGAGCGGGGCGGCCAAATGGCGCGCGCTAGCCAATCGTATGGTCTTCGATGAGTTCATGGACCATGCCGGCGACGCCTTCCGGGGTGGGCTCGACCTTCTTGAATCCGCTGCCCTTGAGCACCACCGACTGGATCCGCTTGACCTTGGTCGGGCTGCCGTCGCGGCCGCACCACGCCAGGTCGGCCCCGACGTCATCGAGCGTCCACTGCTTGACGAGAAGTCCCTTGGCCGCGAGGGCCGCGGCGCGCTTCTCGACCTCCGCGGTGCGGGCCTCGGGCGTGGCATCGGGCATAACAGCATTGACCTCGGCCTGGAGTTCGGCCCGGCACCGGGCCTTCTTGACCGCCATGAGCCGCCTGGCCGACGCCGGGCGGGGGGCGGGGCCCTGGTCGGTCACCGTCAGGAGGCACGGCATCGCTGCCTCGACGCGTTCCCAGCCGGAGCCGGTGTTGCGGTGGGCGCGGATGCGGCGGCCGGAGACCTCCTCGACGGCGTCGACGTAGGTGATCTGCGGCCAGCCGAGTTTCTCGGCAGTCTGCGGCGGGACCTGGGCCGTGTCGCCGTCGATCGCCTGCCGCCCGCACAGGACCATGTCGACCGGCGCCTCGGCCGCCACCTTGCGGACGGCGCACGCGAGGATGTAACTGGTGGCCAGCGTGTCGCTGGCGGCCGCCCGGCGGTCGGTGAGAAGGGCCACGTCGTCGGCCCCACGCTCGAGGCTCTGGCGGAGGACCTCGCAGGCCTGCGGCGGCCCCATGGTGATGACCGTCACGCGGCCGCCGTACCGCTCCCGCAGTTCCAGCGCCAGTTCCAGGGCATGCAGGTCCTCGGGATTGAAGATCGCCGACAGGGCGCTGCGGTTGACGGTTCCGTCGTCGCGCATCGCCTCGCCGGTAATCCGCTTCGTGTCCGGCACCTGTTTGACCAGAACAACGAGGTTATACGCCATCTCTGCCGGTTCTCCCCATCTCGTAGGCGCACCCGGACGACTGCGGAAGCCGATACGGTACTTTCGCACCCCCCTCAGGGTCAAGAGAAAACGTCTCGTCGGGTCTCGAAGGGCAACCCAACGCCGGCGGTGAATGGCGGCATCGCCGGGGCCGTCCAATGCGCCGGGGGAAACCTCTTGCTTTGGCCCGCCGCGTTCGCTATAGTTGCCCGTCTTTGAAGCAGGCCAGCGAACGGAGATACTCATGTACGCCATCATTGAAGATAGCGGGGCGCAGCTGCGCGTCGAGAAGGGCCAGACCCTCCAGGTGGACCTCCGGCCGGCCGAACCGGGCAGCACGCTCACGTTCGACCGCGTGCTCCTGGTGGCCGACGAGAAGGGCGTCCGCATCGGCAAGCCCATCGTCGAGGGCGCCAAGGTGACCGCCGAGGTCCTTGGCCAGGCCAAGGGGCCGAAACTGGAGATCGTCAAGTTGCGCCGGCGCAAGAGTTCCCGGCGCCATACGGGCCATCGGCAGGGCTACCTGATGGTGCGCGTGACGGCCATCGAGGCATAGAGCGCTGTCGCACGTGAGGCGATGGATTGCGGGGCGGCATGGCCACGCAACCCCGCGTCGCCATGCTGCGCTTGAGACGGGTTGCCGCAGAGCACGCACAGGAGCGACTTGCACGGCGAGCCGCGTGGTGTATAATTATGTCACACGGCGGCTTCGCCTGAGCCGGCCGGTTGAAGGAGCGCGACCATGCGCGTGTTCTCCCTCCTTTCTCTCGCGACCCTCGTGTTTTCGCTGACCTTGGTCTGGAGCGGCGCCGCCCTGGCGGCCCCTGCCGCCAAGACGGGCGACAAGGCCCCCGCGGTCGGACCCACCAAGGAACCCGCTGGCAAGGCCAAGGGCGACGAGACCGCTGCCGAAAAGATCGACAAGCAACTCGCCGCTGTCACGGACCGCCTCTCGGAACTCATGAGTGAAGAGATGAGCCTCACGATGGACCTCATGAAAATGCAGACTAGGGCCAACGAACTCATCGAGACCCCCGACAAGGCCGTCGAGGAACTCAGCAAGGGCGGCGGCACCGCCAAGGTCAGGGAATACAAGCAGATCCTCCTCCAGAGCGCCCAGAAACTCCAGGCGTTCGACGGCAAGTACTTCTCGCTCATGAAGACCATGAAGGCCCTCGACCGCGACCGCGAGTACGCCGCCGCCGAGCAGCAGGCCCGCATCGACGAGTTGAACAACCGTCTCCAGTTGAAGCACAAGGCCGACCTGGAGAAGATCGCCATCCTCTACGAGAAAGTCGCCGACCCGAAGACGGCCCTCCAGATCTACGGCGAGATCTACCAGTCGCTCCCCGAGAAGAAACGCGACAAGACGCTCAAAGAGAAGATCGCCATCTTGAGCGAGAAGGCCGGCAACCTCAGGGCCGCCATCGACATGTACAAGAGCATCCTTGACGGCATCCCCGAGAAGGAACGCTACCGCGACCGCGCCACGGGCGAGAAACTCGGCGGCCTGTATGAGAAAGCCGGCGACCCCAAGACGGCCCTGGCGGTCTACAAGACCTTCCTGGCGGCCATCGCGCCCGACAAGCAAGACACCGACGGGAAAGGCCTGAAGGACAAGATCGCCGCCATCGAGAGGAAATTCGGCAAGAGCGAGTCGCCCAAGCAGCCGCCCAAGAAGGGCAAGTGATTTGACGTGATGCGAATCCGATTCGACCTGTGCGGCGCGGCCGTCGCTGCCGCCCTGATTCTGGCGGGGTCCGCGGCGGGCATCGCCGCCGATGCCCCCGCTGCCGCAGCCGCCCCCGGCGCCAATGCGTCGAAAGAGGCGCCGCCCAGGAAGGAAGAGACCCCCGCCGACCGTATCGAGAAACAACTCAAGGCGATCCAGGACCGCCTCCAGGACGTGATCTCGGATGAGATCAAACTCGCCATGGAACTCACGGCGGCGCAGGGGCGGGCCAACGCGCTCAAGGGCTACGCGCGCAAAGCCGCCCTCTTCCAGATCGCCGAGAGAGTCCGGGCCTTCGAGGGCAACTACGCCAACCTCGTCAAGGCCCTCGCCCCCCTCGAGAAGGAACGCGGCCAGGCCACGCCGGACCAGCAGAAACGCATCGACGACCTCTCGAAGCAGATCTATACCAAGCACATGAAGGAGACCGAGAAGATCGCGGCCATGTATGAGCAGGTCGGGGAAACGAAGGCCATCTATGACCTGTGGGCGGACTACTACCAGTCGCTTCCCGAGACCAAGCGCGACCGGGGCCTGAAGGAGAAGGTCGCCCAACAGGCTGAGAAGTGCGGGGACTTCCGCGGCGCCATCCGATGGTGGAGGTCGATCTTCGAGGCCGCTCCCGCCAAGGACCGTTACCGCGACCGGGGCGTCGGCGAGAAAATCGGCGACCTGATGGTCAAGTCCGGCGATATGACCGGCGCGCTCAGCGTGTACAAGAACCTGCTCGAGGCGATTCCCGCCGAAAAGAGAGACGGCGACGGGAAATCTCTGAAAGACAAGATCATCGCCATCGAGGTGAAGTTGGGCCGCGTCGCCCCGCCCCCTCCCCCGCCGAAGACGCCGCCGAAGAAATAGACCGGTCGCTCCCCCTTCAGGGCCGCCTGCCTGCGCAGCAGATTCGACTGTCTGCCGCTCAGCGCCGCGGGCTTGGCGTTTCAGCGGCCGGCGGCCCGCCGGGACACCGCGACAGGACCTCCATCACTTCCTCGACCGATATGATCCCCGCCCTGACCTTGTTGATGCCGTCAACCCATAGCGAGGTATGGCCGGCCGCGCGGATGGCGGCACGCAGCGCCTCGCGATCGGCCTTCGCCCGCACGACCTGGGCCAGGCCGGCATCCATCGGAACCAGCTCGAACAGTCCGATCTGGCCCAGCGATCCGGTCCGGCCGCAGTGGTTGCACCCCCTGCCCTTGACGTATTCGTCAACGGGTCCAAAGGCCTCGGCAATGCGCCGCCGCAGGCCGGCGGGCGGATCGACAACGCCGCGGCAATGCAGGCAAACGGTCCGGACCACCCGCTGCGCCAGGACGCCCCTCAGGGCCATCGCCAGTCCTTCGACGGGCACCCGCGCGGCCAGGGCAGCGATGGCGTCCGCCGCATCGGCGGCACGGACCTGGGCGAGGACCAGCCGCCCGTCCAGGGCGGCCTCGACGGCCAGTGCGGCCACCGGCGGCGTCATCACGCCGTCGAGCGCCAGGACGTCGGGCTGCTGGTGGAGGAGGCGCCGAATGGCCGCGGCCGCATCGGCCGTCCCGCACGTCGCCGGCGAGAACTGGTTGACCCCGGGAAGGCTGAAATCGATGCACGCCTCGAAGGTGCACACGTTCAGCCGAACCGGGTCGACGGCGTTCAGCGTGCTGTATAGGGTCGTGGTAACCCCCGACCCGCGCGGGCCGGCCACGAGCACCAGGCCCCTGGTGTCGGCCAGCATGGCGCGGTAGGCGGCCAGGAGTTCAAAGTCGCACCCGAGTTTCTCGAGCGGTTTCTGGGCCTCGTCGTCGCGGACGATCCGAACGACCGTCCGCGGGCCGAACGCGCTCGCCAGCGAGGCCACGTGGAGTTGGACCGCGCGGCCCTGGATGAGCAGGCGAGCGCTCGGGCGGACGTCGCAGGCCGGCGTCGCGGCGGTTGAGACGCCCATGATCGTGTCGAAGGCGCCGGCCAGGCCGGCCGCCATGCGGACCGGGGGACGCATGACGACGTGCAGCCGCCCGTCGATGCGGAACCGGATTCGCAGCACCTTCTCGTCGGGTTCCAGGTGGATGGCGCTGGCGCGCGAAGCGATGGCCTCGCGCACCAGGAGCGACGCCACTTGCTCCGGCGGCCACGTGCCGTAGACCGAGTCGTAGTCTTCGGACAGAACGAGTTCGCCGGAGGGCGTCGGGACCGGCGGGGGATCGTCGTCGTGAGAGGCGGGCCCCTGGCCGGCCGTTCGGGTCTCGTCGAGCATCTGGTAGATGTTGTCGGCGGTGGCCGCGGCAATCTGCACGCTCAGGCCCGACGCGTGGGCGATCTCATCGGCCAGGAAAACGTTCGACGGCTCCGACACCGCCACGGTGAGCACGTCGCGCACGCGGAACAGGGGCAGGACGCCGTGCTTCTGGATAAAGGTCTCCGGGAGGGCCGATCGCACGGCGGCATCGACGAGGTGCGGCGTGAGGCGGGCGAACGGCACGCCGCAGGCCTCCGCCACCGCCGCCAGCACCTGCTGGGACGTGGCGTAGCCGAGGTCCACCAGGATCTCGCCCAGCAGGCGCGTTTGCTGGCCGCGCTGCTGGGCGTCCAGCGCATTGGCCAGTTGTTCCGGCGTGATGACGCCGTGGGCGATCAGCATGTCGCCCAGGCGGGCCCGGCTCTTTGTGGCTGTGGTCATGGCTTGGTCCTAGTGAAAACTCTTGACGGCCTCGTGAACGTTGTCGAAGACCTCGAACTTCTTGTCGAACCGGACGATTTCGAAGATCGCGCGGGCGCTGCCCTTGAGGCCCGCGACCTTGACGACTCCCTTGGCGGCCTCGACCTGTTCCTGGAACCAGAGGAGGCCTTCGAGCCCCTGGCTGTCGAAGCAGCCGGCCCGCGAGAGGTCCAGGACGAACCATCGGCCGCCCGCGCGTATCTGCTCGGAGGCGATGCGGCGGAAGGCCTCGTCCTCAGGCTGCGTGAGCGCCGGTTCCGTTGAAAGCACCGTCATACTGCCGTAGGCGTCGGCCGTGGTCGGCATAGCACACCTCGCGTTTCGATCGTCGCGATCGCCGCAGGCGTTTCGGCGAACCGCGCCATCAACTGGTCCAGGTCAAGGGTTAGGAACGCCTCCACCACCCGGGCGTCGAACTGGGTGCCGGCGTGGCGCTCGATCTCGCGTTTCACGGCCTCCAGCGCGAGCATGGGCCGGTAGGGCCGGTTGCTGGTCATGGCGTCGAAGGCATCGGCCAGGCCGATGATCCGCGCCAGGAGCGGAATGGCGTCGCCCTTGAGGCCGCCGGGATAGCCGGCGCCGTCGATGCGCTCGTGGTGATGGACGACGGCCTCGCGTATGGATTCCAGGCGGCGGATGCCTTTGAGGATGTCGCCGCCGGTGACCGGGTGGCGGCGCAAGATGTCGCGCTCCTCGGGCAGGAGTCTTGCCGGCTTTCTCAGGATGGCCCCGGGGGTGCCGATCTTGCCGATGTCGTGCAGGAGGCCGGCCATGTACGCCTCCTGCAACCCGGCGCTGTCAAAGCCGAGGCAGGCGGCCACCTCGCGGCACGTGAGGGCCACGCGTGTGCTGTGCCCGCACGTGTACGGGTCCTTGGCGTCGACGCTCGACACGAGGGCCCCCACGAGGTCCAGCATCATCTGCTGCAACTCGACGTACAGGCGTCGGTTGTCGATGAAGACGGCCGCGGCACTGGCGCCGGAACGGACGAGTTTGGCTTCCGGGCTGCCGAACTCGCCCTGCCGGTGGTTGAACGCCGCCAGGGCGCCCCAGGCCCCTTCGCCGACCGGCAGGGGCGCCAGCGCCAGCCGCTCCAGGGCGGTCGAGAACCTCGCCAGCGCGGGGTCATCGGCCACGTGATTGTTGACGAGGACCGCCTCCTGAGGGTCGAGGCCGGCCAGCACGCGCCCGACCAGGGCAGGCAGGTCGGACTCCAGGAAGGGCAGGCGGCCCGCGACCATGGTCAGCGGCTCGACGCCCGGCACCGGCGGAACCCACGCCGCCACCGCCTCGGCCCCGGTCGTCTCGCACAGTTGGGCGCAGACGTCTTCGAAGAACTCCGCCACCGACCGGTTCACGCGCAGGACTTCGCCGAGGTTGTGCAGCAGGTTGATCTCCTCGTAGCACTGGGTGAGCGCCTCGGTGACGTCGTCGCGCTCGTCGGCCGCCAGGGCGCCGGCCAGGCGCGTCCGCACCAGGTCGGCCACGGACGCCAGCAACCGGCGCCCGAGATTCTGCGATTCCGGCCCGGGCGCGCTAAGCCGGGCCAGGGCGACCCAGACCAGGCGCGACCGCCGGTAGACCGGCCACGCCAGGCGGATTTCCCCGGCGTCGGCCTCAAAGCACTCCTCGTTGCGGCGGGCGGCGTCGAACACCAGGGCGGGGACCGCCGCCTCCGCGACAACTTCGTGGCCGCCTTCGCCGACAAAGCCCGAGCCCTCGCGGCGGTAGAAAACGACCTCGGCGCCCGTGCGCCGGCGGATCTCCTCCGCCAAGCCCGGCGGCACGGTCAGCCCGGCCACAGGCACACACGATGCTGAGCCTTGCGGCATCCGCTGCTCCTGATCGACGTTTTCGGGGTTGCAGCCGCGCCTCTTCGCTCTGCGGCGCCGCTAGGCACCGCCATGCAGGCCCAGCGCCGCTTTGACGCTGGCCAGAAGTTCGGAGGGGCTGAACGGCTTCGTCATCACTTGGAGAATAGGGAGGTGCGCAAGGGCGGCGTGATCGATTTCGAACCCCTTGGCCGTGAGGAGGATCGTAGGGATTGGCACTTCCAGTTCCGCCGTGAGCCGCGTGCACAGTTCCAGGCCGGTCATGCCGGGCATCTGGAGATCGGTGATCATGAAGTCCGGGCGATGGGCACAGGCCTGCTCGTAGGCTTCCTGGCCGTCGCCGGCCACGATCGTCTCGAGGCCGGCATTCTCAAGTTTGCGGGCCACGACGCGGGCAATCGCCGTCTCGTCGTCGGCCACAAGCACTCGGCACGCCATGAACCGTCTCCCCGTGGGGGCTACCGAACCGCCGGCAGATAGAGCCGGAAGGTGGACCCTTTGTCGACGTTGCTCTCCAGCACCACCCGCCCGCCGTGGACCACGTCGACGACGTGCTTCACGAGGGCCAGGCCAAGGCCGGTGCCCTTGGCGGCCTTGGCGGAGTGGCGCGAGCGGTAGAATTTCTCGAAGACCTTGCCCGAGTCCTCGGGCGGAATGCCGTAGCCCGTGTCGGCCACCTCGACCACGACCGAGCCGTCCTCGAGGTAGGTCGAGATCCGCACCTGCCCGCCTTCGGGCGTGTACTTGATCGCGTTCGAGACGACGTTCAGGACCGCCTGGTAGAGCATGTCGCGGTCGCCGTGGACGCGGAAGAAGACCGGCGAGAGGTCGGCCTCGAGGCGGATGTGCTTCTGGACGGCCTGCGGCGTCATGACGTCGGCCACGTCGCGCAGTATCTCGGTCACGGCCAGGTCCGCCTTGTTGACGGGCACGAGGCCGCTTTCCAGGCGGCTCAGGTTCAGGATGTTCTCGATGAGCCGGTTCATGCGGTCGGTCTCGCTGGCGATGATATGCAGGTATTCCTTTATTTCTTTCTCATCGCGCGCCTCGCCGTCGACGAGCATCTCGGTGTACGCCCGGATGCTGGCCAGCGGGGCCTTGAGTTCGTGCGACACGTTCGACACGAAATCGCTCTTCATGCGGGCGATTCCCTTCTCCTTCGTCACATCGTGAAGCACGGCCACCATGCCGCTGATGCGATCGTGCTTCCTGCTTTCGACGACCGTGTTGAGGATCACGCGCCACGTCAGGGCCTGCTCGCCGGCGCCCTGGATCCACTCGATCGTGCGGTGCGGCACAAAGAGGCCGGTCTCGCGCATGTCGCTGACGAGCGCGAGGAAACTCTTGTCGGCGATGGCCTCTTCGATGGGCCGGCGCACCGCCGGGTCGAACCGGAATCCGAAGATGCTCTCCGCCGCCGCGTTCGCCAGCACGAGGTCGCCGAAGGCGTCGGTCACGACCACGCCGTCGCTGATGGCGCCGATGACGGCTTCGGTATGCCGCTTCTCGGCGTCGATGACCTTCATCTGGATCTGGCGCTCCTTGACCTCCAAATGCGACTGTTCCACCTCGTCTTTCACGAAGGCCAGGTAACGGTTGATGGCGTGGCCGAGGCGGCCCAGCGAATCGCTTTCGCCCTCGCTGATCGCCATGCCCAGTGTCCCGCGGCGGACCATGTTCTCGAGGTGGTCCGCCACGCCGTCGATCCGCTCTTTCGGAACCCGGGCGATCAGGAAGCCGCCGATGATGCCCAGAACCGCCAGCGCCAGGCCCGCGCCCAGGGTCATCGTCTTGACGGCGGCAGGCACGCCGGCGTCGCGCAGAGGGTCCAGAAGGAGGTGGAGCCCGACTCCGACCCCCAGGAACAGGAGTACGACGGCCGCTGCCCGCCGCAACTCAATCACCTCTAGCCTCCGGCCCTGCCCTCTCAGACGACCGCGACAATCTCTCGGCGTGCGCCACGAGCCGCTCGATAGTGGCGCGCCCTTCGCCGTTCGGGTTCTTCAGCGCCGACTTCAGGTGCCGCAGCGCGTCGGACGGCCGACCCTCGGCCACCAGCAGATACCCCATCAACCCGTTTGCCTCGGCATCTTCCGGCTGAATGGCCAGCGCAGCCTCCAGCAGCGTGCGGGCCGGCTGCAGGCGATTCTCGAGGATGTCACACTTGGCCAATCCCACCAGCGGCGCGGCCGACCGGGGTGCGGCTTGGCGGCGGCCCGTCAGGACGGCCCGGGCCTCGGCCAGGCGGCCCAGCGCCATCAGGCAATCCGCCCGCATCTGGTGCGCCCACCCCGAGGCCAACTCCGGTTCGGTCCCGGCCAACTCGGCCAGGATCGGCTCGGCCTCGGCGTAGGCGCCGCCGCGGAACCAGGCGGTGGCCAGACGCTCCTTGAGCCGAGGCTGGCCGGGGTTCAGGCGCAGGGCCACCAGGTAACTGCCGGCCGCGTCGCGGCTGCGGCCCAGCACGACGAGAATGTCTCCGAGGGCCGCGTGCACTTCGGCCTGCCCCGGCAGCCGCTGGGCGATATCGGCCAGGCTCTCGGCGGCCTCCTCGGCCTGGCCCTGGGCCACCAACATCTCGGCTTCGGCCAGGGCATACTTGGCCTCATTGGGGTTCAGTTGCGTCGCCTCCGAGAATTCCGCAAGGGCGAAATTCGTGTGACCGAGGACCTGCTCGACGGTTCCCATCACGTACCGGGCCTCGGCCGATTGCGGATCGATGGTCTTGGCGCTGCCGGCCATGACGCGAGCCTTGTCCAGGTCGCCCTTCTGCATGGCCAGGCGTGCCGCCAGGACGTGCGCAGGCGCGTAGGGCAACCCGGCGTTGACGAGGTCGTTGATGTGCTGGTAGGCGCGCCCGTACTCGCCGCGCTGGTAACAGCCCTCGGCCAGTTTCGTGATCATCTCGGCGCGCGACTTGTCCCACCGCTGCCTGGCGGCTTCGCGGCTGTTCTCCATCTTAAAGAGATTGCCGCAGCCGGCCAGGAGCAACGCGCCGGCGACGCCCGCCACGAAGAGGGCTTGCTTAGTTTGCATGGGGCACCTCCTTGGCGGCTGAGGTCTGCTGGGCGTTCGGCCGGACGACCGGCCGCGGGGGGACCGCAGGCGGAGGCGGCGTCTCCACTTCCTCGCCTTCTTCCTCGCCCTCCTCCGACTCCTTGTTCTCGTCCATCTCCTTGAGGCGCGGGCTGAGGGAATCCCAGACGGTCCAGTTCGGCGGGTAGTAAGACTCGCCGTGCTTCTCCGAGAGAATCTCGTCCTTCAGGCGCATTGCCTTGAGGTTGTTCGGCGACGCGTTCAGAGACAGCCGGACGTTCCACAGCGCGCCGGCCAGGTCCTTGCGCAGGCGGGTCTTCTGGTACCGCTGCCATGCCCCGTCGGCCTCCTGCATGTAGTGGGCGGTGATCCGTTCGCGCGTAAAGGACTCGAAGCCCTGGCGAATGCCCAGGCAGAGCCGCGTGGCCTGATCGAGCATGTCCTGGCCCAGGGCGTTGGCGGCCTCTTCGTTGTCTATGATATGCGGCGTCAGGAGGATGATGATCTCGTTGCGCAACGTCTTGTCGGCCTTGTTGCGGAACAGCCATCCCAGCCCGGGCACGTTGCCCAGGCCCGGCACCTGCGAGCGGCCGATCGACGACGCCTCGTCGAACAGCCCCCCGATTACGATCGTGTGGCCGTCCTTGACCATGATGTTGCAGGTGACCTCGGTGGTCGTTTCGGACGGCAGGCCCGTGGCGGGGTCAACCAGGCCCTGGGAGATCTTCGGGTGAATCTCCATGCGCACATACCCGTCGTCGCTGATGTAGGGCCGGAAGATCAACTGCGTGCCGCTGTCGAGGAACTCGATGGTCTGCACCGTGGCGGTCTGGGTGGTTGTAGTGGTCTTGTAGCCCAGGCGCTGGCCCACGATGACTTCGGCCCGCTGTTTGTTGAGGGCCAGCACCTTGGGGTTGCTCAGGGTCGTCGTGTCCTTGATGGACTCCAGGGCGCTGATGAAAAAGGCCACGTTGTTGGTGATGACGCCGATGTTGAGGCCGTCGCCCGCCGAGGCGAAGCCGGAGGTCTGAATGTGGCCCCACGAGCCCTTGGTGGTGGGCGTCGTGACGGGCGGCGTGGCGCCTGGCGGCAGCGTCGGGTCGATCACCGGCACATCCGCCCGCGACAGGTCGCGGAAATCGATCCCCGCCAGCGTGTTGAAGTCGATGCCCAGGCTGGTCGTGTCGTCGAGTTGCACCTTCAGGATGGTCGCCTCGACGAGCACCTGGCGCGGACGCCGGTCCATACGCTTCAGGATCGCGCGCACCTGCTCCAGGCGCTCCGGGTAATCGCGGACCACCAGCGTGTCCTGAAGGCTGTAACTGTTGCCGCCCGTGTCGCCGGTGGCGCCCGAGGGAATGCCCTTGCCGGGCGCCGAGTTGACGGCAGTCGTCGCCTTCGCGGAGAGGGCCGGCGCGATGATCTTGATGCATTCGTCGGCCGCAAGGTAGTTCAGCGGGAAGACCTCGGTCGTCATGCGGCTTTCCTCGGTGTCGAGGGCCGTGATTTCCTCGGGCGTATGGATGTAGACGGCGTTGCCGACCCGCACCCACTTCATGCTGGCGGCGCGGCAGAGGGCGTCGAGGACCTGGTCCATCGTCACCTTGTACAGGTCGAGCGTGATGCGCCCGCGGACGCCTTTGCTGGCGACGATGTTGAGTTGGTACTGCCGCGACAGGAGTTCGAGGACGTTGGCGATGTCCTCGTTCTTGACGTGCAGTTCAATCATGCCGCCGCCGTTCATCGCCGTCGAGACGGTGCTGTTGACCGGCGATTCTGCCTTCGGCGGGGGCTTGGGCGCCTCGGCCGGTTCGGTCTTCGGCACAGGCGGCGGGGGCGCCTTGGCAGGCGCCGTCGCCGGTGCGGGCTTGGCGGCGTCCGCCGCTGCGAGCTTGGCGCTGTCTGCCGGTGCGGGCTTGGCGCTGTCCGCCGGCTTGGCCACCCGGCTCGTCTGCTCTCCGTAGGCGGCGCCTGCGCCTAGCGCCAGATACCCCGTGGCGAGAGCCCCGGCCAGAATCCACATCCGCCACCGATGACGCTTCATGCCTTCCTCCCTCCCCATGATGGGCCTCCCTCTAGTCCATCCGCAGCAGGCAGGTGGTGCCGGCCTGTTGCAGTTTGACTCGGCCGTCCTGGATTTCGACAATCTCCAGTCCGGCGACGGTATCCCCCTCGCGATAGGTTTCACCGTTGATCACGGCCCAGCGCTCGCCCGCCGGGGTGGCGACAACGATCTCAAGTTTCAATCCCCTCAGCGTCTCCAGCACCTTGGGCGGCGTCGGCCTGCCCGAAGGAGGCGCCGCCGCGGGAGCCAACTTCGCAGGCGATGCCGTCTCGTCCGGCGGACGCGCGGGCGGCGCCGGCGCCGCTACCACGGCCGGCGCCGCGGACTCCGCGGCCGCCGGGCCGGCCCCCTCAAACGGGTTTCGCCGAAGCGGCTTCAGGACCGGCGGCACATATTCGCGCACGATCTTCTGGACCTCGGCCGAAGCCTGCCGCAACTTCTCCACATCGACGCTGGACCCCAGGGCCACATCGCCCGGGTCGCCCCTGTGGCCGGTCCAGGGCTGGACCAGAGCCACGGCCCAGGCCGTCAGGCCGGTCACGATGAGTGCGGCCGTCAGCACGGTCTTGATCCACCGGCCGCGGCGCGTGGCCCACCGGCCCCGCTGGCGCCCCGCCAGCCAGGTCAGCAACCCGGCATAGCGCGCCTGCCGAACCGGTCCCGTGGTTGGCTCGCCGGCGTTCATCTTGCCGCCACCTCCGCCTTTGGCTGAGCGGCGTCGGGCGGCTGTTTGGGCGCCGCCCTGGCCTCATCAGCCGGAAGGTAGTACACGAGGATTTCCGCCCGGGCGACCACCTGCCCCGGCGCCGGCCCCGTGCCGATACGCGCGTGGCGGACGCGGTTCAGGCGCTCCAGACCCTCGATGCGGACCAGGCACCGGTACACCGCTTCGGCCGGCCCCGTCAGGCGCAGTGTCAGGATCGCCGCCGGCGCCGGGGTCGCCGGCACCGGGTTCTCGGCCCGCTGAACCTCGTAGACCACCGCCGGTTCGGCCGCCACGCATTCAGCCACCATGCGGAGGAACTCCGGTTCACGGGGTTCCGCGGGCAGGCGGCGTTCGCACAGGTCCATCGCCCTTCGGAGGCCGGGAATTCTTGCCGACACGTAGAGCCCCTCGTTGCTCGTGACGACTTTCTGGCTCACCAGGCCACGCTCTTGCTCGACCGCTTCGTCGAGGGCCGAGAGTTCGCGCTCCTTCGGCCACAGCACGAACAGTACGAAACTGGCCAACATGACGGCCCCGACGAGGAGGATGAGCAGTTGCTGCCGGTCGACCGCCCATCGCTGGCATTGGCCTGCGCGAAACCTCACGGTCACGGCTCCTTGGCCGGCGACACCGGCACCAAGTTGGCTTCAACGACAAACGCCCGCCGGTCGGGACCTTCCCGGCCGCAGGGTTTCGACTCCACCAGCGACGCCTCACGCAGCGTCTCCGACCCCTCCAGGGCCGCCAGCATTTGGGTCACCGTCGTCTCCCGGTCGGCCACGCCCTGTAGCCGCAGCATCGAGCGGCCGGCCGCAGCGCTGTCGGGGCAGGCCATCACGACCTCCTCGAGCACCACGCCGTCGGGCAGGATCGCCGCGAGGTCGCTGAACACCGCCGACACGGTCGGGCGTGCATGGAGCGCCTGGACCAGGTTCAGCCGCCGGTTGCAGACCCGCGCCTCGGCCCTCAGCATGCGGACCTTGGCGACGTCGGCCTCGACCACGGAACTGGTGCTCTGCAGCGCCACCAACTCGGCCCGGGCGTTGCGCACCCATTCACCCACCTGGAGGCTCCACAGGACCATCGCCAGGCCCACCGCCAGCAGCAGCCAGGACCGGATGAACCCGATCCGCCGCCGGAAGTGCGCCCGGAGGTGATCCTCCGGCAAGAACTCGAGTTCTCGCACGCGACGCTCCATGCCGCGTCAGGCGGCAAACCCCGTCGTGAACTGGGCTTCCAGGTGGAACCCCTTGACGCTCAGGCCGAACGCCGTCGCCCACTCGGCCCGGATCCCGCGCCTGTCCAGCGCGTGACCCAGGTGGTCCGTCCGCACGCCGCGAAGCGGATCGCCGATCCGGGCCTCCAGGCCCAGGCGCGAGGCCAGCGCCGCCGGGACGGTCGGGTCGTGGGCCTCGCCCCCGACAAACGTGATCGCCTCCGGGCGAGGCCCGCGGAACGTCACGGCGTAGTACCGCAGGCACAGGCCTATGGCGTTGGCCAGGTCCTCCAGGTGCGGACGCAGGGCGTCGGCTACGGCGCGGCTGACGCCGTCGGAGGCGTCCGCCGCCGGCGGCTCGCCTCGGGGTTGGCGGCCGGCCCGGCGCCGCAGCGCTTCGGCCTCGGCCGGCGCCAGGTCCAGGCATTCCGCAACCGCCCGGCTGAAGACAGCGCCCCCGATCGGGATTGTCTTGACGAAGACCAGGTCCCGGCCGCGGGAAATCACCAGTGTCGTGTGGGCGCCGATGTCGGCGTACGCACCCACGACGCCCTCGTCCTCGCGGCGGCCCAGGTACCGCTCGAACGCGCGGAACATCGCCGCCGGCTGGGCGTCGAGGCTCACCAGGTCCAGGCCCGCTTCCGTGGCCGTCTCGATGCGGCCGGCCACCTCGGCCCGCGGGACCGCGAACAGGATGATCTCATCGAGCGCCTGGTCGCCCTGGTGGACCTCGCCCGCCCGCGTGTGCTGGATGACCGCCGTGGCGGTGTCGAACGGGAACTTGTTCTGGGCCTCCCAGTTGACGGCGGCGGCGAGTTCCTCGTCGGGCATCTTCGGCATCCGGATGTTGCGGACCGCCAGTTCCTCCGGCGCCAGGGCCATCACGGCGGCCCGCCCGCGGAACCGGCCTTCCTTCATCGAGCGCCGGATCCCCTCGATGACGAACTGCCGCCGGCGCTTGGCATCGCCCTGGACGTCGGCAGGGACGACGAACTTGGCCGCCTCGACGGCGCGCAGGTCGCGCTCGCTGCCCCCGAGTTGCAGCATCCGCACCGCCGTCGTCCCGACATCCAAACCGATGGGCAGTTGTCGCACCGAACATCCTCCGGCCTAGCCGGCCGTCCGCGTCACCGTGACCGTACCCGTCAGCGCCTCCATGACGACCTGCATCTGCGTGCCGCCGGCGCGGATCGTCACGACGCCGCCCGACGACGGGTCCCCCTGCGAATTGAACGTGACGTAGGTCGCGCCGCCGAACGACGCGCTTACGACCGTGACCTGGCCCATGCCGTTCTGCGAGGCGAGGTTCACGACGTACTGCCTCTGGGCGATCACCGGGTGAGCCACCGCCACCGCCGCCATGTACTGGCCGCCCGTGTAGTTGGCCACGATCTTGTAGGACTGGCCGTCCGGGCTGAAGACGAGCGAGTGCGGTTGCTGCGTCGTCACGGCCAGGCTGCGAGCCACTTCCAGATCGGCCTTCAGGATCCTGGCCCCACTGATCGCCTGGCTGTCGGCCGCCGACCCGATCCTCGGGATGACGACCGCCGCGGCGATGGCCAGCAAGATCACCACCACCATGATTTCCATCAGCGAGAAGCCCGCACTTCGCAACACGCCATACCGGTGCTTCATCTCTGGGTTTCCTTTGCCTCGTCTTTCGGCGACGGGGTCGGCGCCGGTTTGGCCTCGATCGTGCGAATGACAAAAGCGCCGTCGCGCAGGCCCCGTTCCAGGTCCGCCACGCGACGGTTCAACTGTTGGAGTTCCTCAACCATCTGGTAACGCTGCTTCCCTGCATCCGGAAGGCCGGCCTCATCGCGTGCGGCGGCGACGGCCCGTCCCTGGGCCTGGGCCTTGGACTCCAGCCCGTCGGATCTGAACCAGAGCGCGGCGGCAATCGCGCCAAGCATGACGGCAATCAGGACCAGGCCATGGGCAATCGTCTGTAAGTGCTTGGATGCCATTTTCCACACCCTCCAACCTTCCCATTTTGACGCCGGCAGTGGCGCAGCCACGCACGCCGACACCGTCCTCCTGCGTATCGAAGTTATCGACATCGTGCGGCGTGGCGCTTAAGGGATTCGCACGGACGGGCGTGCCAGGGGCCGCAGGCAACTGGCGGCTCCGCGGGGGGTCAGAAGACCTGCACGTGCATAGCGCGGCATGCCCGGGGCCACCCCCCTGCCACCAAGGGGCGAGGGTCGAAAGGCCCACCTCGCCAGACCAGGGGCCAGAGCCCCACCGCGCGGCTATCGCCTTTGAAGGCGCCATGCGGAAATACTCGGGGGCAGCGGACGCTCCGAGCGTCTCTGCCCCCGAGCCCAGCACCTTTCCGCCCCTACACGGAAAGGCTGGCGGTCACCGCTGCGCACCCACAGCGTTTTACAGCGTGTTCAGTTTCGTGCCATCCGCCTTGGCCCACGAGTCCTTCAGGTCCGCGCGGAACTCGCCCGTCACCATGTTGAACCACCATCCGCCATCCGTGGTCGGCACCGTGAAGGCCGTGCTGCCGCTATTGACGACCGTGATGGCAGTCAAGTTGCTGATGGGGTTCATGGGCACGGCCTGTAGATACGGGCCGAACGGGTGAGACGTATCGGGTGTCGCTGACACGGCGCCGCTGACGTCGGTGTACTGCGTCAGTTGCTTGCCGAACAGCGTCGCATCGCTGCTTGAACCCGGGAACGCCTCATTGTGCTGCGTCTTGTATAGGAGCAACTGGGCACGAACCGACTGGAGGTTCGTGGCGAGGTTGCTGATGCGGGCCTCAGCGGACGCCGACGTGAACTGCGGGATCACGATCGCCGCCAAGATGCCCAGGATGATCACGACGATCAGGATTTCCACCAACGTAAAGCCCTTTTCCACCGTGCGTTTCATCGCCAGTCTCCTTGGAGGTTTCTGTTGCCCCATGCGGGGTCGGTCTGGTTTATCTCCCCACTTGCTCAGATCACTGTGCTAGAGTGCGTTACTGCCAGCTCCAGAAATCCCTGCACCCCTCATTATCGACCAAGGCACGACCCAACTTAACAAGATTTTGCATGATACGCATCTTGCCCATATTGACAGGTGCCTACACAAAGCATGGCGGCCTTGCATGAACGCCATGCTGCCCCTGAGGCCCCGAGAACAACCGTGCAGGCACTCTTGTCAAACGCCATCGCCCAGCGGACACCCCGACGCCAACGCACAACCGTAACCATCGCTACCATAAGGAGTTAAGGGCTGGACCAGAAGGCGGGAGTTCCCCCCACGACTGCGGCCAGCCATCCGCGTAAGATGTGAATTTCGGGCATGGTTCACAAGCCCCACGCACCGCGGGGGGATGAACCGGGTTGAGGCATCCCCCGGCGGTGCCCGAGGCTTACTGGGT
>Ga0315291_10003636_pt1 | contig 19945 bp, 16 predicted proteins | sample YL17G12_20_MG_FD_203070 | JGI IMG/M metagenome (GOLD analysis project Ga0315291, IMG submission 203070) | Sediment microbial communities from Yellowstone Lake, YNP, Wyoming, USA - YL17G12_20 | ecosystem: Environmental > Aquatic > Freshwater > Lake > Sediment | place: USA: Wyoming | collected...
GAACTTGACGTCGAGCCGCCGATAGCCCGGGGTCTCGATGTTGGCCACGTTGCCGGCGATGGTGTTCTGGCGGAGCCCTTCGGCCTTGATTCCCGCCTCCAGCAAACTGACTACATCGACCGGCCTTGCCATATCGTATCCCTTCTGAGTCCGTAGACACTCTGTCTGCTGTCGCCCAAAGCAGCAACAAGCGTGCCAAGCAGGGTATTCGCATCATTTTGTGCCGATTCGTGCCCAATCCGGGCCGTGGAGAAGTCAAATGGGTTTGTTTCGTGTGTCTCCATGGGAAGTGCCGGTGTCAGGTTTCTATACACGCGGTTACGATATTTGACGTGAGCCGCCGACTACGACGGCGGACCGTACAGAGGGAAGATTCCTCTCTCGCCCGGAACATTCCTCCGGAAGTTACGTCCCGCGTTGTTTGGACGACATCCATCCTTCGTTTTTGTGTATCGACGTAAATTGTGGCAGAAAAGCGGGTTACGTCAGTTCGATGGCCATGCCACGGGGTCGGCACGCCGCTTGCTCATACCTCGGCATATCTGAGGATGCAGTATGCGTGCTTCTGTGATGTTTGCCAACAATGTGCCTGTGACAACGCCGCTCGGCGAGCCGGCTCGGTCCAAAGGCCCGGCGGGCCAGGCGGATGGGAAACCGAGACAGCGGTTCGCCGATGTGCTGCCTCTCGTAGCGGGCGAAGCAGTGCTAAAGTCCGGTAAAGCCGCGATCAATGGAATCCCGGCAGCCGACAGGCGAAATAGCAGGCAGGCCTCTGTGGATGTCCCCATGCCCAGGGAGCCATTGGCGCCGGCGAACAAGGGAACGCCAACGCTCGCGATCAACCCGCCGGGATCAGACACGCGGGTGGGGGGAAAGGCTGTCAAAAAAGAGGGAGTGGGACAAATAGGTAGAAAGGGTCAGCAGGTTGGCGTGAAAGAGGGAATCACTGATTCGGCAGCCTTGCTTTCCCCCAGTATGACGCCGTCGGAACTCCCAGCCGCTAAAATCAAGCCGGCGAAAGCGCCTGTGCCGGCTGAGCAGGCGCGCCCTGCGTCATCCCCGCAGGTGCCGACCGGCAACGGAGGTTCTGTTGAACCTCCGGTCCCCACCAAGCAATGGTTTGTGGTTACCAAGTCTCAAGCGCCGGTTGGTAAAGAGGTTACGAATATTGAGGGTGGGGTGGTTGCCGCACCGGAAACCGTCCGCCCGGCCAAACAGAATGGGGGTACGGCGAGATTCGTCGAGGCCGATGCAAAGCAGGCTCAGGTGCAGGTCCCGAGAGCGCAGAATGACAAGGGGGCAAGTGAGGTTCCGCAGAACCTGACGGGAAATGCCCAGAGGAGTAGCCAGCCGACCGTCGCCGGGCACTGTGGAAGTGATCCGGCAGGCCCGCGCGCTAACGTCATCGAGGCCAGAGATGCCGGCCCGAATACGGTGGTGGTGACCAAAGCTCTGTCGAACGGTCACGCGGTCGCTACCGAGAACAGGTCGGATCGGACGCTTGAGAAACTCCAAGTGGTTAGGCAGGATCCGGGCACAGAGACGCTGAGCAAGCCTCAGCGGAGTACTAATAGTCCCCGGGCCGATACGCGCCGGAATGTGACGGCAGGACACGAGGTGAGCCCTCCCGGCCGGAGTGTGAAAGAGGGAATCGTTCAGCTCGGCGGGAAAGAAGCTGCTGCGTTCCGCCCGAAGAAGGACGGGTTGTACGTGCGGTCTGAGGCACCGACCGCCGCGGCGGTTGGCGAGCCGACGCTCTCACAGCGTTCTGCCACTGTGCCTCGTGTGAGCGCCAACGGCACGGCGATCAAGAATCCGACGCAGGGCGTTGGCGAGCAGATTCTGGATTCGATGCGTGCGTCACTGGCTCGAGGAGAAAACCAGCTTCTGATTCGGCTGCATCCGCCGGAACTGGGCTCAGTGGTTGTGCGGTTCCGCGAAGAGAGTGGGCACATCAGCGGCCTGCTGGAAGTCAGCAAGAGCGAGACACGCCGCGAAATCGAGCAGGCACTGCCGGAAGTGCTTCGGAATTTACAGGAGGCCGGGGTGGAGGTCAGAAAGCTCGACGTGGTGACCTCGGATCAGCCCCAGCGGCAGTTCGGCAAGGGCCAGCCTCAGCAGGATGCCAGCCCGCAGCAGCATGGCTCGGGCCAGGAGCAGGAGTATCCCCAGGCGTCTTCACAGGCACGCTGGCCCCAAACCAGCACGAGCTATCCGACGGATGCCCAGGAGGGGCCGGCTGTGGACCCGCAGATGAACACCGCGCCCGGTCGAATCGATATGCTTCTGTAGGCGTCGGCGGGGCGTTGTTTCCGCCGGCGACCGGGACAGGCCCGAACGCTCCACAACGCAAGGACGAAGGATCGACCTTGCGCGTATGGCATTTCCGCCGTGCGATCTCGATCGAGCGCAGGAAGGCGTGCTTGAACCGCATCAGCGAAAACCGTTCCGCCGCGGTTTTTCTGGCCTGCTGCCCCATCAAGGCGGCGAGCTTCCTGTCTTCCAGGAGAAGCCGCGCACAGTGCTGCAGCTCCCTGGGATTATCGCTCAGGAAGCCTGTGACACCATGTTTGACCGGGGAGGTGGGATGGCGATTTCCCAATACGGGCAGACCGGCCGCCATCGCCTCGACGGTCGCCATGTTGTAGCCGGCTTCGTAGCGCGGATCGGCCGTGTGGACATAGAATCGATGTGATTGCAGGATGGCCTTAAGGTGCTCCCAGCTCTCGGCGGCCTCGACGCCGGGAATGTCCGGATTACGGCCTACCAACGTGACCGGGATGTCCGCAAAAGCCTTCTCGTGAAAATCCCAAAGCAGGATATGCCGGCGGCTGTTCACGAAATTGCAGATGCGCAGACCCTTCGCGATCTCGCCGGAGTAGGGCGGGTAGTCGTTGACATCCAGTCCGAAATGCACAATATCGTCCGTCAGTCCCCAGGACTCGCCCTTGAACATGGATGTGGCGACGGCATGGCCCCCGACCAGCTCCAGGTATTTACGAAGCATATCCTTCATTTTTTGCGGGTTGACGCTGGAGTGTTCCTCCTGCAGCCGGCCTTCCAGGGTGTGGTGCAGCACAATCAGCCGGGGTTCCGGCCGAGAGCGGATGTCGAGCAGGTCGGTGGTGTTGTGGGTGATGATGCAATAGTAGTCCGTCGGCGACTGAAGCGCTTCGGGCAGGCTGATCAAACGCGCGTTGACCGGCACGGGGCGCATCCGCCCGTCCCATCCCTTGTTATATTTGCCGGGGAGGTCAACAACGATGTCCAGCTTGTAGCCCAGCACTCCGAGTTGATAGATCCAGGGCTCGTGACAATTGAACACGAGCAGCGTCTTATCGCGCGTCACATATTCGTCGGATGTCATCTGCACTCACTACTGTTGCTGTGGACCGACGGAATCCAACTCCGCAGGCGGCGGCATGGGGCGGGTGCTCCTCACGCGGTGTCCGCCGTCCTGCAGGGCAATCGCCCTGCTGATTCCCATACCGTGTGGATTATCGGCCATCCGCGCAGGTCCTCATGAGAAAATATGCATCCGTGGCGGTTGCTGGTACGCACGCACAGAGGACCGATGCTTCCCTCATTCCGGGATCCCACCCCCAGTGCGGTTGGGACACCCGTTTTCGGCGATCCCGCGGATTTCTGAAGATTTTCGACAGGGCGGACGGAGGCAATGCGACGCGTATCAGTCGCGCCAGCGGTCCTATTAAAGGGCGGTCCCTCTTTGTCGCTGTTCGGCATACGTAAATGCCTTAAGTGCCCGCCCTTTTCCTCGATAATGAGCATAAAGGGCCGAGAGCCCTTGTAGGCACGAAGATCGACCATTGCTTTCGTAGGGGCCAAATTGAGGTCTTTTTTAAGGAGTCGCATGTATGTTGGCAATTAAGAACAACCTTATGGCGGCAAATGCTGCCCGGTACCTCGGGGAAAGCTACGACGCCCTGGCCACATCGGTGGAGAGGCTGTCGTCCGGCTTGCGGATCAACAGCGCCAGCGATGATGCGGCGGGCATGGCCGTGCGCGAGTTGATGCGTGCCGATATCGCCGTGCTGCAGCAGGGTTCCCGCAACGCCCAGGACGGCGTCAGCCTGTTGCAGACCATGGAAGGTGCCCTGCAGGTCGTCGATAACCTGCTGGTACGTATGCAGCAGTTGGCGGAGCAGGCGGCCACCGGCTCGTACTCGTCGGCCCAGCGCGGCATCATGGACGACGAGTTCGATAAGATGGCCGAGGAGATCGAGCGTATTGCCACCGCCGCCAGTTTCAACGGGATCAAGATGCTCGACAACTCCGCCACGGTATCCATCCACTTCGGCGGGGCGACCGACAAGATCGACGTCGCCGGAAGCAAGATGACGATTGTCGGGCTGGGCATCAGCACCCTGTCGATTACCACGGCCGCGAGTGCCCGAGACACTCTGGCCACTCTGGACAGCGCGATCAATACCAAGGACACCGCACGGGCCAAGTTCGGCTACAACATTAACCGGCTGGAGGCGACCGGCGAGGTGCTGGGCATCCAGGCGGAGAACCTGATGGCTGCCGAATCGCGTATTTCAGATGTCGATGTCGCGAGCGAGATGGCGACTTTGACCCGCAACCAGGTGTTGGCACAGGCCGGCACCGCGATGCTGGCGCAGGCCAACTCGATCCCGCAGATGGCATTGACGCTGCTGAGATAATCGTAAGCGTCACACCCGCATTGGGAAATTCCGGGGAGATGACTGAGGCGGAATTCTTCAGTCATCTCCCCCTTGATGAACGTCACAACCCGGTACAGCCCGTCCCAAGCCGATGAGCGGCAAGGACCTGCAGTCGGCCAGCGGGGGCTCCTATTCATGACGGGGATGACACCATGAACGGAATCGCGGCATACCAGCAGACGGCGATTGGCACGCAGAGCAAAGGGCGCTTGATTGTCATGCTCTATGACGGCGCCATCAAGTTCATGAAGCTGGCGATCCGGGAGATGGAAGCAGGCAACCACGCCGCCAAAGGACAGTATATCAACCGCACCCAGGATATCATCAACGAGCTCAATGCCGTCCTGGATACGGAGGCCGGCGGCGAGATCGCCCGGAATCTGCGACGGCTGTATCTGTTCATGAATCGACGCCTGACGGAGGCCAACACCAAGCGGGACCCGCAGATGATCCGGGACGTCATCACTCTGATGGAGGAGCTGAATCAGAGTTGGAAAGCCATCACCGGATAAGGGCATTGATGATGGATTATTGATGATGGATGATGGACAGATGGGAATGGCGCGCGGCGCGGCAAAATAATCCATCATCCATAATCAATGGTCAGAATCGCCGAACCAGCTCCACGTGGAAGATGTGATTCTCGTCCTCCCCACCCTCCTCGCCCTTCTCGTAGCGGTATCCGGCTCGGATCCACCAGTCGCGCGAAGGAAAGAGAAGCAGACTCCCCTCGAAAATGTTCTCCGCCGGTTGTGTGTCGGCGGAGAGAGAGTGCACCTCCCGATCGTACGCGAGCGCTACCACCATATCGGCCGTGAGATAGTGAGAAAGCTGTACGAATAGATCGCTGGAGTCGGTGCCCATGTGATGCCCGATGATCCGGCCTTCGTAGGTATAGCCGGAACTGTAGATGGAATGCGTGTAGAATACGTTGGGGTAGCCGACCACATGGTCATTCGCGTACTCAATGCGCAGATCGGTTCGCCCTGTCCTGAGAATGTCGCTGAGCTGCAGGCCCCATAGTTTGCCCCATTTGCTCGGCAATCCGTTGGCGGCATCCTCTCCGGCCAAGTCGCCATACAGTTTGACGGCCCGCAAGGGCACCGCTTCGGGCAGCGGCAGGAGAACGGAGAAGTCGAACCCGGCCAACTGGTTGTCCGCCGGTTGCTCTTCCCAGGCCACGAACAGCTTGGCGTAGTCAAAGAGGTCCACGTGCGGCATGCCATGTCCCCCGAACATCACCACCCGCGATGCGCCGAGCTCCACGAGCGGAAGAGGCTTGATGTTGACTCGGACGCCGGACAGCTTGGCCTCGGGAACGTCCCGGTCCTCCTCCAGCTCGGCCAGAAACCATTCTCCCTTGAACGGCCCGAGGTAGCGAAGGATCCACGGAAGCTGCAGGGGCTGGGGGTTGCTCAGTTTGACCATCTTCAGGGGTCGCACGTTGTCACTGATGAGTATGGCGCCGTGGGCACCCGGACCCCACCGCAGCGAATCTTGCCCAGCCTCCACTTCGAGCCAGCCGACCATCACCTTGCCGTAGGCTTCGATCAGGTCCACATCATCGTCGATCCGGGGGGAATACGCGTATTCGGGATGGACGTAAAAGGCGGCCGTGTCAAAGAGCTTCATGCGCGAGGCGAAACCGGCCCGGAAGTTCGAACCTTGCCCAAATACGTCCCCTCGCATGCTCTCCAGGTCCGGCCTGTGCCGGGCATAAAGATAGGCGACATACGGATCTTCAACAGGCTTGATGGAGGAGCCACCATAGGAGCCATCGAGAATGCCGATGAGGATCAACTCCTCCCGGAACTCTTCCTTGAGTCGTTCGACGATGGCCAAGAGGATCGCCGGCGGATTCTCCATGGCGTCCAGAGTGTACATCGCCTGGGCAATGTGCCGGGCCATCTCCACCCGCGAGAGGGGCTTGATCGTCAGCATCGAGCTGTCGATGAGCCCGTAATCGGCGAGCTTCTCCACCGCCCCGTAGCTCCAGTGCCCCAGCGGGACATTGGTGGAGACCAGAGCCCAAACCGGCGGGGTGGTCAGCGCCAACAGTAGCAGAGAAACCGCACTCCTTCGCATAATCCGGTCTGTGACGGGCCTCCATTGCATGCACGTGTCACCAAGATAAACCATATTTTGCGCCGGGTCAAGAGAAATGCCTTGACAGTGCCGGCGGGCACGGTAATATCGGCCACAATGAGTCCGGCAGGTGCGAGATCACAGGGCGGCGCCCGAGGCCGCACGGATTGGAGACATCCGTATCAGCCGGATATTCGGAGGCCTGGGAACAGGACCGGTTCCCGGGTTTGCTGGTGGAAACGCAAAGGAGTGTGGAATGAAGACCTGCAACCCTTCGGAGGTACGGGTCCTTCGGCATACAGGAGGTATGAGAATTCTTCTTTCGGCCACGGTTGTGCTGTGGCTCGCGCTGGTTTCGCCCCGACCGATCCCCGCCCAGTCCCTTGTTGACGCGCCGAAACAGCGGCCGTCCCGGATGAGCTCGTCCAAGCTGAGCTCCCCATCACCACTGCCCCAGATTGACCCCAACACTCTGCGGGACCCGCGCATGAAACGCCTGCTGCTCAAGCGTCGACTGCGGGAGCCCAACGAGCCGAATCTGCCCGAAGGGCTCGAGGAGCCCAATGAGCCGAACGAGCCCAATGAAGTCACCCCTGTTTCGGAAAAACTGAAGAAGGCGGAAGAACCTTCCCGGATCGAATTGCTGATCTCCGGGCGGCTTCCTCCGGACGTCTGCGACGTCTCCCTCAAGCTGACCCAGTTCGGATATGAGGTCTTCGGCAAGCCGGTGACCACGTTTGCCCCGGTGACGAATGTTCCCGTGGGGCCGGATTATATCATCGGACCGGGTGACACGTTCACCTTGACTCTGTGGGGCCGCGTGGACGGGCAGCACACGTTGCGGGTGGATCGGGATGGCCAGATCATTCTGCCGGAAGTGGGGGCGATCAAGGTCTGGGGTATGAAGTTTGGCGAGCTCGACAGCTTCCTGCAGCATGAGCTCTCACGTAAGTTCACGGACTTCAAGATGTCGGTCTCTATGGACCGGCTGCGCAGCATTCGCGTCTTCATCGTGGGCGAGGTGTCGGTGCCCGGGACCTATACGGTCAGCTCTCTGTCCACGTCCATCAATGCTCTCTTTGCCGCCGGGGGGCCCTCCAAGAATGGAAGCCTGAGGAACATTCGGCTGATGCGCAACGGGGCCGAGCCCGTCCGGATCGATCTCTATGATTTTCTCCTCGGAGGCGATCGGCGCTCGGATGCGCGGTTACAGGACGGCGACACGATCTTCGTGCCCCTGATCGGGCCGATCGTGGCGGTGGCGGGGAACGTCAAGCGACCCGCGATCTACGAGATGGCTGAGCCAATGTCTCTAAGCCGGGTGCTGGACCAGGCGGGCGGCATCAGTTTCGCCGGCTGGTTGCAGCGGGTCCAGGTAGAGAGGGTCGAGGACCATCAAAGACACATCGTGGTGGATTTCGATATGTCCCGAAATGGGCCGACGGCAAGCACGCAGGACGGAGGACGGAAGACGGATGACGGCAAACCCGCAGTTGGTGCGGCCGAGACCATTCTGCAGGACGGGGACATTATCAAGGTCTTCTCCGTGGCACCGCGCGAAGAGAAAGTGGTCTACCTGGAAGGACACGCCATCCGGCCGGGCCGATACCAGTGGAAGTCCCAACTGCGGCTCCGCGATATCCTGACCTCCTATGATGCCCTCAAGCCACAGCCGAATCTCAACTATGGTGAGATCGAGCGGCTCGTGCCGCCCGATCTGCACTCGACGATTGTTCCCTTCCACTTGGGCGAGCTGCTCGCCGGAGACGAGTCCCAGAACTTTGAGCTGGCCCAGTACGACACGATTCGGGTCTATGGCTGGAATGAGAGAAACGTGCAGAGCGTCACCGCGTCCGGCATGGTCTTTGACCCTTGCGAGTATCGGCTGGTCCCGGATATGCGGGTCAGCGACCTCGTCAACGCGGCCGGTGGACTCCAGAAGAATGCCTATCTCCGCAAAGCGGAAATCACCCGCCGGCATATCAACCAGGAAGGGATGACGACCGAAGAGATCGATATCGATCTGGAAAAGGCGATGGCTGGCGATCCCGAGCAGAACATCGCTTTGCGTGATTACGACCACCTGGTGGTTCGACCGATCCCCGACCTGGACTTCGGTCATTCGGTCGAGATCGATGGAGAGGTGCGGTTCCCCGGCAAGTACCCGATCCGCAAGGGCGAGACGTTGAGCTCGCTCATCGAACGGGCGGGGGGCTATACCGATGAAGCCTACTTGAAAGGAGCCGTGTTCACCCGCGAGAGTGCCAAGGAAGTGCAGCGTCGCCGCCTGGACGATTTGATCCGGAAGGTGGAGGAGTCCATGCTGTCCAGTACGGAAGAGACGATCAGCGGGGCGCTCGATGCCGAGACGATCCGAGGCCAGCAGACGGCGATGGAAGCCAAGAAAGAACTTCTGGCACGGCTTCGTTCCGCGGAGATCACCGGGCGGGTCGTCGTGAGACTGGCGGCCCTGGAGGAGTTCAAAGGGGCGAAGTATGACATTGAGATGGAGGATGGGGATAAGCTGGTGATTCCGCAAATGCCCGGCGTGGTGCACGTGGTCGGCGAGGTTTTCAATCCGACCTCGCTGCTGTACGAGCGCAACGGCACCGTCAGCTTCTACCTGCGCCGGGTGGGAGGCATGACCAAAGAGGCGGACAAAGATCAGTTGAGCGTGATCAAGGCGGATGGCTCGGTCATCAGCATACAGCAGGGCAACCGCGGCAAGCTCGTCTTCTGGGACTCGCAGTCCAATCAATGGTTCTTCGGCGGATTCATGAACCATCGGATCGAGCCGGGGGACACCGTGGTCGTGCCGCGGAAGGTCGACCGGTTCTTCTGGCTCAAGACGACCAAGGACATCACGCAGATCGTCTTCCAGATTGCAGTGGCCGCCGGCGTGGTGTTTGCAATATGACCGAATCCTAAGGGACTCTCAGGGATGACACACGGAGTGATTGGGTCTGGGACAACGGCGGTTGTGCGGGAGCGATTCCGAACCCCGGAGATGAATATTTTCGATCACCTGCGGATCGTGTTCAAGTACCGGTGGATGATCCTCGTGATCTGCAGCCTGGCAGGCATGATCACGGGTGTGGTGTGTTACCTCTCGCCCCCCACCTATACCGCGATGGTTTCCATTGTGCCGCCGTTGGAGTTGTTTCAGGGCAAGACCACCGGTTTCGGCATGGGACTGCTCGGCGTCGGTGAGGCTGCGCTGCTGCGCACGGTCATGGATGTCACGAACATCTCGGATACGTACGTCGCGATCCTCGAGAGCCGTGTCGTCCTTGATGCTCTGGTGCAAAAGTTTGACTTGGCGGATGCGTATGACGTAGGCGGGTCTGCGGCCAGAGCGAGAGCGTGGCTGCGGCGAAACACCAGTATCAGGGTCTCTGAACAACATATTGTTCATATAACCGTCAAGGATGCCGACCGCAAACGGGCAGCGGACCTTGCCAACGCCTACGTGGAGGGGTTGGACCAGCAGAACAAAAGGCTCTCGGCGGGACAGGCGACCAGTAAGCGCGTCTTCCTGGAAACTCGTCTGAAGGAGGTGAAGCAGAAGCTCAGTAAGATCGACAGCCTCCCCAGTGAGGAAGCCAAGGTCCAGGAGATGCTGTATGAGCTGCTCATACGTGAGTGTGAGATCGCCAAGATCGAAGAGGCCAAGAGTCTGCCCACCATCCAGGTGCTGGACCCGGCGGTGCCGCCGGAGATGCGCAACGCCCGGGGCACGATTCGCAAGGCCGCCTTGGCCGGCATTGTCGCTCTCGTGTGCACGATTTTCCTGGCATTTGGCCGCGAATACGTCGCGGAGTATCGCCGGCATGTGTCCGCGTCTGCCTCCGAGATCTCTCATCCATGTCGATCGGAGGGCCGGGCGGCACCAGGCGAGGAATATGATGGGAATGGTTCTTCCGTGTCGGAGGAGCGAACGCAGTCAAGTGAACGCCGTCCGCAGGCCACGGGAATCGCCGGGCAGCGGTGACTTCCTTAACGCATGGCCCTGATGGTGTCAGGGGACACTTGAACCAGTGCAAGACCTGCTCGTTCACGGGAAAGCCACGGGCGTCCCGCCGTGTTGGTTCTGGGCTGCCGACGGGGACGGAGTCTGCGCAGGACGCGACTCTCGCAGTTGTCTGGCCTGTGTGAGTGCCTCAAGGATTGATTTGCTCAAAGCTTTTGGCGTGCCATAAGACGACCTGGGGGCGTGACGATACCTTGGAATGCGAGACGCAAATCAGATCGGGCCATGTCCAACAGACGGAGCCTGCGCGGCTCGGCTCGAACAGTGAGTGTCATCGACCCGGCCGGTACTTCACCGACACTCGGTGGGACCTGATGGAGTTTGTTGGCGGCACGGGGAACAGGGTGCTGGAGATCGGGTGCGGCACCGGGAACACGGGAGAGGCCCTGAAGAGGCTGGGCAAGGCGATTGAAGTCGTCGGGGTCGAGCGGGAGCCCGAGGCGGCGCAGTTGGCTGCCGTCAAGCTCGACAGGGTCCTGAGAATGAGCGTTGAAGAGGAAGCATTATCCTTGCCGCCGGAGTATTTCGATTGCATCATTGCCGGCGACGTGCTGGAGCACCTGCAAGACCCATGGGCCGTCGTAAACCGCCTGCGTTCCTGCCTGAAGCCGGGTGGGCGTTTCATCGCCAGCGTTCCTAACATCCGGAACTGGCGCATCCTGAGGAGTCTCGTCCTGGCGGGCCGATGGGAGTACGCGCCGAGCGGAATCCTGGATCGGACTCATCTGCGGTTCTTCACGAAGCGGAGCCTTGCCGCGTTGTTCGATCGCGAGCATTTCGTTGTCGAGCGGATCGTCCCTCGCTTTGCATTCTGGCCGGGGAGCAAATCAAAGGTCATCAATCGCCTGACCTTCGGCCTGTTCGAGGAATTTCTGACCTTCCAATATATCATCGTTGTGACGCGGGTATGAAGCCCAAGGTTGCCATTGTCGTACTCAACTGGAACGGCTACCACTACACGAAAGCGTGTATCGATTCGCTGGAGCGGATCACCTATCCGAACTACGAGATTGTGATCGTGGATAACGGCTCCACGGATGGCTCGGCTCAGAAGCTCCGGCAGGATTTCCCGCGACACCAGATTCTGGTGAACCCGACGAACCTTGGCTTCGCCCGGGGTCACAACGCCGGCATCCGGCGCGCCCTGGAGGGCCACGCGGATTACGTTCTGCTGCTCAGCAACGATTTTATCGTGACGCCGGGCTTCTTGGAGCCGGCCATTGATCTGGCGGAGTCCGACGCGAAGATCGGCATGGTGGGCGGGAAGATCTACCTGCTGGATCGGCCGGGCTACTTGTGGTACGCGGGCGGACGAGTCGCCCGGCTTCGCGGCATGGTGAAAGTCTACGGGGCGCACCAGAAGGACCGGGGACAGCACGAGCGGATACGCCGTATCAGCTTTGTCTCCGGGGCCAAGATGCTGATCAAACGGGCCGTTCTGGAGAACGTCGGTTTGCTGCCGGAGGAGTATTTCTTCGGCATCGAGGAGTGGGACTACTCGGTGGCCGTCCGGCGGGCCGGCTACGAGCTATACTATGTGCCCGGCTTCGTCAGCTATCACAAGGTCCAGGGCAGCTACAGCCTGGCCCGGCCGAAGTACCTCTATAGCTGGTGGCGGGGCCGGCTGATCTTCCAGGAGAAGTATTGTCCGGTCGGGTTTTCGGCCTGGAAGTGGGGCTGCCTGCTCGGGCATCTGGTCCTGGGAAGGTGGCGCCTCACCCGCCTGAGCCGGGAGACTCTGGCCGTGTCGCACTTTGCGCTGCGCCGGGCCCTCCGGGACCACGAACGCTCGACGTCCCGGTGCTTCAGCGAGGCGGATATGGATGAGTGCGAACGCAGTTATTATAGCGCTGCCTCGAGAAAGCGGATCGTGGAGCCTGTGAGTCTGGCTCGTGAGACGTGATGATCAAGAGACTCTTTTCCAGCCAACTGCGCATCAACATGGCTTCGGGTGTTGCTGTCACCCTGCTCAACGGCGTGGTAATGGCGGCGGCGTATCCGCTCTATCTGCACTTTCTCGGGTACGAGCAGTTCGGGATCTGGCTGGTGCTTTCGACCGTCGTGAGCTTTGCCCAGCTCGGCAACCTGGGGATTAATCAGGCCGTGATGAAGCTGGTAGCCGAAGAGTACGGCCGCAAGGACATCGACGCGATGCAGCAGTACATTTCTTCCGCGGTGGTCGTCCTGGCTCTGAGCGGCGCCGTCGTGCTTGCCGTTATTCTTGTGCTCCAGGGACCGATTGTCGCATTGTTCAAATTGTCCGAGGAGAACGCGCGAGTCGTTTCCTGGCTGCTGCCGTACACGGCGTGTCTGAGCATCTATATCTTCATCGTGCAGACCGTAAACTCCGTCCTCTCCGGCATTGGCCGCATGGATATCGCCAACTACGTCCAAAGCGGCGGACGGATTGTGGCGGTGGTGGTCGCGAGCATTCTGCTGTGCCGGGGAGCGGGAGTCGCCAGTCTGCTCCTGGGCAGTACTCTCTCTTACCTGTTCATTCACGTGGTCAGTTGCATCCTGATTTTGCGCATGGCTCCCATTCATATCCTGCGACGGGGAAATCTCAGCCTGGCACGCATGGGCCGGCTTCTGAGTTTCGGCGCCAACCTCTGCGGCGGGACATTGATCAATATTGTTTTCCACTCGGCCAACCGGGTCATTCTCTCTCGCTACGCCGGAGTCGCGGCCATACCAGTTTACGATATCGGCTTCAGTGCGAGCATGCAGATTCGGGCGATCGTCGAATCCGGTTTGCGGGCCTTGCTGCCCGAGATCAGCCGCATCAGTGCCGAGATCACGGAAACCGCCCGGGACCGGATCGCCGCGATCAACCGCCGGGCTCTGAAGCTCATCTTCACCTGCGGCGTGCCTCTCTACGGGATTCTGTTCCTCTTATCCGGCCCCTTGCTGAGCGTCTGGCTCGGCGGGAATCTCCCGGAGACATTGCCTGCTTTCTTTCGCGTGATGCTGATCGCCAGTCTGGCCAGCCTGCTCGGCGTCCCCGCGTACTACACACTCATGGGATTGGGACACCCTTTCCGCTGCTTCATCGGACAGGTCATTCCCACCGCGGTTCACTTCACGATTCTCATCGTGCTCGTGCTCCTGGGAAAAGACCCCACTTTGCGGTACATGGGCTACACCCTCCTGACCGGTGTCATCCTCAGCACGCTCTACCTGATCGCGAGGCTGCACCTGTGCTCTTATAGTGTGCCAGTGGAATCGAGTATGGTCCTGCATCGTATCCCGACCTCCCAGTCCGGCGCCGATCCCGAAGACGTGGATATGCGGGCAAATACAGACGTGGATGTTCCGAAGAAGCATAGACCACTGGAAGCCATCGCCGATGTTTCCGCCCGAGAGTAGGGCCTTAGGGGAAACGCGTCATGAGGCTGGTGTTGATGACCGAAGTGTTCCTGTGTCTCGCTACTCCGTAGGCGATATCGGTCTGTCACAATGCAATACGGATGGCGTTAGCCCATAGGAAGCACGCCTATGAGAAGCGAAGTCGCTGACCCTCTTGCTCAAGACCTCGCCGTGGAAGAAGCAGAGATTCAATCCCACCTTGAGTCTGTGGATGTCTGTCCAATATGTGGCGATGCGGACTTCAACGTGCAGGGTATTGCTCGCACGATCCACCCGGAATCTGAGATTAGCGCGCAACTCATGGAGTGTCGCGCTTGCTCGCACTGGTTCATAACACCGACGCCGACCCAAGAGGCTCTCGTTTCGCTGTATAGCCGTGGCTCCCCATATGTTGTCGGCAGGGAGTGGAAAGGGATCAAGAAGGGGCTGAGCATACCTGAACGGTACATTGTCGGCCAGGAGTCACGCACTTCGCGTCAACACTGCAAGTACCTGGAGATTGGCATCGGAGCTGGCCTCTTGTTCGATTATTTCAAAGATAGGGGCTATGAATGCGTGGGAGTGGAGCCCGGAGCGTGGGCAAGGAATGGGCCTGGCTTGGTCAATGATATCGAGGATCTGGAAGATTCCTATTATGACTTGGTGGTCATGGCGGATGTTCTGGAACACGTGCGCGATCCTCTCGGAATGGTCCGATTCGTGAGTCAGCGTATGAAATCCGGCACCCTTTACGCGTGCTTCCCCAACAACCAATCCTTACGCGCGAAGTGGGCGAAAAGCAACTGGCGGATGGTACGTCCGTTTGGTCATTTACACTTTTTCTCCAAGCAGTCTCTGACGATTATGTTCGAATCAAACGGCTTTCGGTTGGCCGATCTCCGGAAAACGGATCGTGTTGATTTTTGCCTTCGCAGCCTTCTCTGGCCACCACATCAGAGTGTAGTGAGGATGTTCATGTTGCCAACCCAACGTTTGTGGGGCGACCAATGGATCGTGCAGGCCGAGAAGACGCTGTAGTGCAAACGATCATCATGATGATACCGATAGTGCTCACAGCCACGGTTGTCCCCAATATTGAGAAAGCCCGCGGGCCTGATTGGAAGGTGCGAAGAAATCAGTACCTTGAGGCAATCGCTTTTTATAAGGAGTTCTCGAAAGTCTACTTTATAGAGAATTCCTGCTATGACTTGGCGTCCGATCCTGCGTTCACGAGCGACGCGAAATGCTCCATCTTGAAGTTTCCCGTTTCGGAGAGCCCCGAAAGGGGCAAAGGTTATCAGGAATTCGAGATGCTGGACAGGTTCGTGAGGGATCGCTTGACGGAGGGTTGCTTCGTCAAGGTCACGGGGCGCCATATTTATGCCAATTTCGCGCAACTGTTTTCTTTTCTCCAGGCGGACGGATACAAATATGACGTAGTCATTGACCGACTTGTGAGGATGAGAATAGCGCTTACGGGCCTTTTTTGCGTGGACAAGCAGGTTTATCTGCGTCAGTTTCAGAACTCGTATCTGGAGATGCACGATCAGGGTAACGTTTGGGCTGAGCATGTGATCTATGCATTGCTGAAACGGCACAAGGGAGTGGCGTTCTTTCCCACAACGCCCCTTCTGCAATCGGACAGGAGTCCGCGCGCTTCGGACACTCTCAAACTGACCGTGAAAAATCTGGAGCGACGTGTGTTTTCGGCTTTGAATGTCAGACAGCTTTTTCGGTAAGCGATTGATTTTGTTTGTAGTGACAAAGCATGGTTGAGGGTTATCCCGGATTCATCATTATTGTTGTTTTGGCTTTGGGGGTTCCTCTGGCCTTTCTCCGGCCGTTTGCGGCGTTCCTGTTTGCGACTTTCCTGATCACGGCGGCCGATACGGCGATGTTCAACAAGACCCGCACGGCCATGCTCGGGCCTTTTCTGAACCTGGCGGATACCTGTGTTCTCCTGGCGCTGATGGCCCTGTTTTTCGAGAAGTTTCGCACGAAAGAGCCCTTCCGGCTGCCGCAGGTGATTGCCCTGATGCTCTTTGTCTTGGCGATCGCCGGCGCCCAGAGCCTGTGGAGGTTCGGTTTCACCCATAGCACAATGGGTGCCATTCGATACGCCGTGGAAGTGCCGGCCGCCTACTTTCTCGGTGCCAACTTTGTGACCTCGACGGCGCGGGCAAAAAAGCTGATTGCCACGCTGCTGTGCGGAGCAGTCGCAGCAGCGGTACAGCACATCCTGTTTGTGGCGACCATATGGCGCTCCAAAGACCTGAGCATGGACACCTATAACCTGATGCGCACGATTACGTTCTGGGCTGGATGTATGTCATCCGCCTTCCTTCTCAGTGGCATCTTCTGCAGGATGCCGGCCGGCACAATGAAGAAAGGATTGTGCGTGGCAGCGGCCCTCTTGTTCCTGGCGACCCTTTTCCTGAACCAGACACGATCGCTATGGATTGCCACGGCGGGGGCTGTCCCTGTGCTCATGCTGGTCTCGAAACGGGGAGACTGGATGAGAGTCTCCGCACGTTTGGCCGTCGGCGGCGTGGCCATCGTCCTTTTTCTGAGTGCTTTGTGCCAATACCTGATGCCGGGACTGAACATAAGCAGGCTTGCCGGACACAGGATCGCCACTCTTCTGGCGGCCGATGCAATGGTGAGCGGCACGAGCGACCGGCAGAGGGCCTTTCACATCGAGATGAGGGACTGGCTCGATGGGACCATGGTCATGGGGCGGGGCTTGTCATTTTTCCAGGTCTATGAAGAGGGCACGAGTCGTGACCCTTCCCGGAAAGTGGCGTTTGCCCACCTCGGCTATATCACGTACCTGTCCCAACTGGGGGTCATAGGGCTCCTTGTCTATGGCTTCTATCTGCCTCTTGGTGTGTTCCGCAACGGCTTGTGGCTGTGGCACCATGCGGAGCCGCCGGTTTTATGTTATCTGGGATTATTGGGGATTGCATCGATCGTATGTCTGTCGATAATGTTCCTCATGAGCTCGCAATTCCTGGGGGTGGGGTCTTTTGCCCCGGGGGTGCTCTATGGGGCGGTCTGGGCGGCCGTAAGGTGGCATCGAACGGAGCTTCTATCCGCGGCCGTGCCGGATTACGGGGTCAATGAAGAATTATGCCGAACGGATGCGGCGTCACAAAACAGGATTGGATCGGACGAGCAGGTTCTATGAAGAGAATACTGGTTACCGGCGGAGCCGGATTTCTCGGTTCCCATCTGTGTGAAAGATTATTGCAGGACGGCCATGAAGTCCTGTGCGTGGACAACTTCTTCACCGGCACGCGGCGGAACATCGGCCATCTGATCGACAACTACAACTTCGAGGTGATGCGCCACGACGTCACCTTTCCGCTCTACGTGGAGGCCGATGAAGTCTACAACCTCGCCTGTCCGGCGTCGCCCGTTCACTACCAGTTCGACCCGGTCCAGACGACCAAGACCAGCGTCCACGGCGCCATCAACATGCTCGGCCTGGCCAAGCGGGTCAAGGCGAAGATCTTCCAGGCCTCCACGAGCGAGGTCTACGGGGACCCCGACGTCCATCCCCAGCGGGAGAGCTATTGGGGCAACGTCAACAGCATCGGGCCGCGTTCCTGCTACGACGAGGGCAAGCGCTGCGCCGAGACGCTGTTCTTCGATTACTATCGTCAGCATAAGCTGCGGATTAAAGTCGCTCGGATCTTCAACACGTACGGGCCGCGGATGCATCTCAACGATGGCAGGGTCGTGTCGAACTTCATCGTGCAGGCGTTGAGGAATGAGCCGATCACTATTTATGGCGACGGGCGCCAAACCCGGTCGTTCTGCTACGTCGACGATCTCATTGAAGCGATTGTGCGATTCATGGAGGCCCCCGACGACTTCATCGGCCCGGTGAATCTCGGCAATCCCGGCGAAATCACCGTCGGCTCGCTCGCCGAGAAAGTCATTGCTCTGACGGGCTCCAAATCCAGGATCGACTATCGGCCTCTCCCCGACGACGACCCGAAGCGGCGCCAGCCGGATATCTCGCTGGCCCGGGAAAAGCTCGGCTGGCAGCCGAAGGTGCCTCTGGAAGAGGGGCTCCAACGAACGATTGCCTATTTCGAGACCGTTCTCCGGGGATCGGGCGGTTCCGTTGGCAAATGATTCCGCCGGCTCAGCAGGGACGCATAGCATGGAGTACCCGCGGATCAGTATTGTCACCCCGTCCTACAACCAGGCTAAGTATTTGCCCGAGACGATCGAATCGATCCTGAGGCAGGATTACCCGAACCTGGAGTACATCATCGTCGACGGCGGCAGCAGGGACGGTAGCGTCGATGTGATTCGGCGCTACGAGCGGCACCTGGCCTGGTGGGTGAGCGAGAAGGACAGCGGCCAGTCGGAAGCGATCAATAAGGGCTTTGCGAAATCGACCGGTGAGCTTTTCAACTGGATCAATTCCGATGATCTGCTCTTCCCGGGGGCGCTGCACCGGCTGGCGGAGGCGTTCCGGAACCATCCGGATACCGCCATGGTGGTCGGCGATCATGCGCGGGGCGACGCGGAGGGCAGGGTCGTCCGGATTCGGGCCGTGCCCTCGCGAATGGCCGTTTCGGCCGATAGTTGGGTTTCCGCCGGCGGGCAGCAATCGACGTTTATTGCCTCTCGGGTTTTCCGGCAGGTCGGCGGGGTCCGTCAAGACCTGCATTACATCATGGATCGGGAGTTGTACCACCGGATTCTCGCCGCCGGGGGCCGGTTCGTGCCGGCCAGGGGTCTGATCGGCATGATACGGGAACACCCGGAATGCAAGGGCCTGGCTCATCTGGGGGAATGGCGGCACGAGATCGACCGCATGTACAGGCACTACGAGGTTTCCGAGAAGCGGCAGAGACTGGCAGTCGCCCGAATGCGACTGTGCCGCTTGCTGGACGGGAGCTACGTTCGCTCCCGCCTGCTGTATCGAAAATGGAGGGGAAAGCAGCCCTGGAATGGAACAGCTCATTGAGCGCACTATAGAGGAAGGTTTACCTCGGGCGAAGCCGGTGCCCGACGGCGGCGGAAATCGCCGGGTCTTGATCCTGTGGTCGCACCTGCCTCATTATCTGGCGGCATGCATCAGGGTCCTGCTCGGCAAATATCGTGCGCAAGTGCTCCTGGTGGTCGGCAGGACCGATGCACAGGCAAATCACGTCCCGCTGCAGGCGTTTGCCAATTTCACGTATGTTGACATCTCCGCCCACGGCGGCTCCTCGGAAGCCGAGCTGATCCGCCGCGTTCGCGATTTCGCCCCTGCACTCGTCATCGCCGGCTGTCCGAAGTGGGGCGTTCTGACCCGGATCGCGAAAGCGGCCAAGACACAGGGCGCTTTGGTCGTCAGAACGGTGGACCATTATTGGCGAGGCTCGTGGCACGATTACGCGAGTGCCGTCTTATGCCGATTCGGGCTGATCTACGGTTTTTGTGACGGGGTCTGGGTGCCCGGCTCTCTCGGTCGGCGGTACGCGCGAAAACTTGGCTTTTCTGACAGCCGAATCTTCGAGGGCGTGTATACCTGCGACAGCGAGCTGTTCCGTGAGGTCGGCCTCAAACGATTCGGGCCGGAGCCGCGGCGAGCCTGGCCGCGCGTCTTCCTTTTCGTCGGACAGTACATCGAGCGTAAAAATCTCGGGACTCTGCTTCGGGCCTATTCCCTGTACCGTGACAGCGTGTCCCGGCCGTGGGAGTTGTGGTGTGCCGGCCAGGGACCATTAAAGGAGCAATTGCAGGGCCGGCAGGGTGTCCGGGATTGCGGATACCA
>Ga0315291_10003637_pt1 | contig 19944 bp, 19 predicted proteins | sample YL17G12_20_MG_FD_203070 | JGI IMG/M metagenome (GOLD analysis project Ga0315291, IMG submission 203070) | Sediment microbial communities from Yellowstone Lake, YNP, Wyoming, USA - YL17G12_20 | ecosystem: Environmental > Aquatic > Freshwater > Lake > Sediment | place: USA: Wyoming | collected...
TCCTCTTGCGTCCACAGGACGTGCGACGTGTCGACTCCCTGCTCTCTTGCCTTGTTGGCGATCATCCGTCCGAGGGGATTCGCCGTGAGCCGAGTGACGTAGGCCGTCTCAAGTCCAAGCCGCTGGGCGGCCACCGCCACGTTTAGCTCGGCGCCCCCGACCTGCACATCCAGGCTCGTGGTCTGCTCCAGACGCTGGAAGTGCGGAGGGGACAACCGGATCATGGCCTCGCCGAAAGTGACCAAGTCATAGCCCATTCTCCCGCTCCTCTCGCGCCTGGCGAACGGCTTCGGCGAGCTGCCGCGCACGCTCGGTCAGGACATCGTACCGGCCTTCGGCGACGGTCTTGGAGTCCACCAACCATCCTCCGGCGCAGACAAGTGCGGCGCCCGCATGGATGTATTGTCCGGCGGTCTGAGCGGTTATTCCGCCGGTGGGAACAAGCGGAATCTGCGGGAGGGGACCCCGCACCGCCTTGAGGAACCCGGGCCCCAACGCGTCGGCAGGGAAGACCTTGACGAGGTCCGCTCCGGCTTCCCACGCGGCCAGAATCTCGGTGGGGGTCATTGCTCCGCAGATCACGGCAACATCGTACCGGTGCCCCGTCTCGATCACGTCGAGCTCGACCGTCGGAGTGACTAGGAAGCGCGCTCCGGCGAGGATGGCCTCGCGGGCCGTCGTGGCATCGAGAATCGTTCCAGCACCAAGCAGCGTGCCATCCAACTGTTCCGAGGCCGCCCTGATGGCCTCGAGGGCCCCCGGGGTCGTCATGGTGATCTCGATCGATGAGATGCCTCCATCTCTGATGGCCTCTGCGACGCGAACCAGATCCGCGGCGGAGTCGACGCGGATGATCGCCAGTCCCCCGTCTCTCCTGAGTCGCTCGACGACGGCGAGCCTATTCACAAACTCCTCCTTTCTGTGATCGGTCTTCTGCATGCCCCTTTCCTGTGAACGCTTGCTGACTCGGTTTCCAAAGCACGGTTCTGCGGTGGGTGGACCCTCCGTTGACGATTCCCTTGACGTCCCGGTTCCTCCTGGGCTCGAGGTCTCGCCACGCACAAGGCTCTCATAGGATTCGCGAGATCGGATGAGGCGCGCCTTCCCGGCCTCAACAAGAAGCTCCGCAGGACGGGGCTGCGAGTTGTACTGGGACGCCATGACGTACCCATACGCGCCGGTGTCGAGGATCGCGAGTAGGTCGCCGCGCTGGACCGGGGGCAACAGACAGCTGCATGCTAGGAAGTCGGCGTTCTCACAGACCGGGCCAACGACGTCGACGATGCGAGGTCTCCCGTGCCTGTCCTCGACCACGCGCACACGGTGGCTTGCCCCGTACAGAGACGGGCGAATGAGCGCGTTCATCCCTGCGTCGACGATGACGAAGTCCTTGGAGCCGGAACGTTTGGTGTAGAGAACGCGCACGAGCAGCAGTCCGGCATCGCCGACAATCAGACGTCCGGGCTCCAGCCGAAGCTCAAGGTCCCTCGGCCAATCGCGTTGGATTGCCTGCGCGAGCTGCTCCAGGGGAAAGGGAGGATCTCCGTCGCCGTACGGGATGGCAAACCCTCCTCCGATGTCGAGGGAACGAGGATTGTGCCCGCGTTCTCTGGCTTCTCTCGCCAGGTCGAGAAGGGCACGGCAGGTTTCCACGTAGGGGTTGACAGACTGGATCTGAGACCCGACATGCGCGTGGAGACCGACGAGTTCCAGGCCCCTGGAGCGCCGGATGTGGTCCAGGGCGGCGAGGAAGGCTTCCGTCTCCAGTCCGAACTTGGTTGCCTTCGCGCCAGTCGCGAGATAGGGGTGAGTTCCAGGGGCCACGCTGGGTTGAAACCTGAGAGCCACGGGTGCCCTGCGGCCTTCTCTGACAGCGGCCGCCTCCACTGCCTGGAGCTCCTCGAGGGACTCGACGATGATCGTCCCCACCCCCATCCGAAGAGCGGCTTCGATCTCGCCGTTCGTCTTTCCCACCCCAGAGAACGCGGTCCTCTCGGGGAGGAAACCCGCGCGACGTGTCCGGAAGAGCTCACCTCCTGAGACAACCTCCGCGCCAAGCCCCATACGAGCAAGCGACTTCAGGACGGCGACGTTCGAGTTGGCTTTGGCCGCATAGAGGATTGTGAGTGGGAGCGCCGAGAAGGCGCGGCGCAGCTCCAGAACGTTCTTCTCGATCTGCCCCGCGCTGTACACATAGGTGGGGGTGCCGTACGCGCGCGCGAGCTCCGGCAGAGGAATCCCATCGGCCAAGAGGATCGAGCCGTGACACCCCAACCAGGCCGAGCGCGCGAGTGGACGCGTAACGTGAGGCGTGGGGACCGTGTCCGCGAGGGACAGGTCGGTCTCCGTCCGGGGTGGAGACGCGGCAGTAGCGATTTTGACCGCTGCGACGAGAGGAGATCGGGCGGCGCGTGAGGACACCGCCTCGGCCGGATGGTGGCAGGCGATGGCGCGATGGGCGCTGGTGTTGGTCATGACAGGTCTCTCCCTTTGACACACGTCGTCGGCCAGAAGGCAGCGGGGGTGAAATCGGCATCCTTCAGGGGCGAGAAGCAGGCTGGGGACCTCTCCTTTGAGAGTCCCCAACGCGGCTCCTCGCGGGGCGAAGTCCGGGACGGCGTCGATGAGTCCTTGGGTATAGGGGTGATGAGGGTTGGTGACGATGTCCAGTACCGGGCCGTCCTCCACCACGGTGCCGGCGTACATGACGATGACTCGGTCGCAGAGGTTGGAGACCACTCCCAGGTTGTGGGAGATGACCAAGATCGCCATGGCCGTGCGATGGCGGATCTCGGCGAGAAGCTTGAGGATCTGAAGCTGTACGGAGACGTCGAGGGCGGTCGTCGGCTCGTCAGCGATGAGCAGCTTTGCCCGGCATCCCAGAGCCATGGCGATCAGGACGCGCTGCTGCATCCCTCCGGACAGCTCGTGGGGATACATGCGAAGGATCTCCTCGGGAGCCGGCAGCGCGACGGCAGCGAGGCTCTCGATGGCCACAGCCTTGGCCTGGTTTCGCTTCAGGTGGTGGTGAAGCCGGAGCACACTGGTGAACTGCTCGCCCACGCGGAAGACCGGGTTGAGGGAGGACATCGGCTTCTGGAAGACCATGGCGATCCCGCGGCCGCGGACTTTGTCCCGCACGTCTCGCTCACTCATCGCGAGGATGTCCTGCCCGTCAAAGACCACCCTGCCGCTGACGATCCGGCCCGGTGGAGTGACGAGGCGCAAGATGGAGCGAGTGGCAACGCTTTTCCCACACCCCGTTTCCCCGACGAGGCCAACCGTATCCGATCTCCCGAGGCTGAATGAAATCCCGTCCACGGCACGCACGACGCCCTGGTAGGTGAAGAAGTATGTCCGCAGATCGTCGACCTCGAGGAGAGGCTGTGTCTCAGGCATGCTCGCTCCGTTCATTGGATATCCCGCGACACCACGTCGCGAATCGTGTCCCCCAGCAGGATGAACCCCATGACGAGGAGGAAGATCATCAGGCCCGGAAACGTGATCATCCACCAGCTCGCCGGCAGGTACTGCCGGCCGACGCTGACCATGAGTCCCCACTCTGGGGTGGGTGGCTGGGCGCCCAAGCCGAGAAAGGAGAGTCCGGCCGAGGTGAGGACGGCAAACCCGAGTTGCAGGGTTGTTTGCACCGCGATCGGGCCCACGCAGTTCGGAAGGAGGTGACGGAAGAGGATGCGCGGCGTCCGAGCCCCCATGGAGCGCAATGACATCATGAAGTCAGTGCTCCTAAGCTTGAGGACCTCCCCGCGCACGATGCGAGCGTGCCACGTCCACCAGACGATAGACAGGGCGAGCATCACGTTCGTGATTGACGGACCGAGTGCCGCGGCGCTGACCATCGCCAGGACGAAGGACGGCACGGCCAGGAAGGCGTCGACAAAACGCATGACCACCATGTCGATCACGCCGCCGAAGAAGCCGCTGATCAGGCCCAGCAGGGTCCCCACGGTCGCCGCTATGCCGACGACGACGAAGGCCACCATGAGCGACACTCTTGACCCGTAGACGATCCGGCTGAACACGTCCTGACCCAGGTCGTCGGTCCCGCAGAGGTGCCTCAGAGAGGGAGGTTGAAATGACTGCGGAAGGTCGATCCGCTCCGGGTCATACGGGGCGATCCAGGGGGCGAAGACGGCCAGCACAGCGATCAGAAGGACGAGAGCGAGCCCGAAGATGGCGAGGGGGGAGCGCCGGACGATGTACAAGACGCGTCTTGCGAGGGTATCGCGCTTCGGCTGTGGGTTCTTCTTCACGGATCTCCTCCCCTAGTAGCGGATTCTCGGATCCAGCGCTCCGTAGAGCAGATCCGTGACTAGGTTGACCACGGCGTAGACCGCGGCGATCACCAGTGCGACGCCAACCACGGGCGCGTAGTCGACATGAAGGATCGATCGCGCCGCGAACAGTCCAATCCCGGGCCAGTCGAAGACGGTCTCCACCAATACGGCCCCTCCCAAGAGGTATCCAGTGGTTAGTCCGATCACGGATACGGCGGAGATGAGGGAGTTCTTGAGCGCGTAGACGTAGTGGACCCGGAACGGACGGTGTCCGTAGGCCTTGGCCATGAGCGTGAAATCCTCGTTCAGGGTGCGAAGCATAGAGGAGCGGACCATCGCCGTCGTCGTGGAGAGGTTGGTTAGAGCCATGACGAGGACGGGAAGAGCCAAGTGGCGGAGGGCATCCCAGAAGGTCCTCAAGTTGCCAGCCAGGAGACTGTCGATGGTATACATGCCGGTCACGCGCGGCGGAGGAACGAGCGTCATTTCTAGGCGGCCCCCGATCGGGAACCAGCGCAAGTAGTAGGAAAACAGCAGGATGAACATCAGACCGAGCCAGAATTGCGGCAAGGCGACCCCCCCAACCGCGATCCCTCGGGCCATGACGTCGAAGACGCTATTCCGGTGAACCGCGGCGACGACTCCGAGCGCGATTCCCACGACCACGATCAGGATGAGACTGAAGAGCGTCAGCTCAAGGGTTGCCGGCAGGAAGGTCGAAAGGTCGCTCACGACCGTCCGCCGCGTGGCGATCGATCGGCCGAGGTCCCCGTGCAGGAGGTGTCCCATGTAGAGGAAGTACTGAGTGAGCAGCGGCTTGTCCAGCCCATACTCCTCGGTCGCTTTCTCGAGCTGCGCCTCCCCGGCGTGAGGTCCTAGGAGGACGCGGACGGCGCTTCCCGGAACCATGTGCGTCAGGAAGAAGACAAGGGTCACGACGAGCCAGAGCACGACCGGCATCCACAGGAGTCTCTTGAGGACGTACTTCAGCATCGGTCTCCTTCTCCTCTTCCGACGAGCTCAGTCCGAAAGGCCTCCCTCTGGCGACAGCGGGGGCAGAGGAGGAGGCGCCCGCCCTCGAGGGCTTGGGCGACGGTCTCCGGGTCGGACCGTCGGGGGCCTGCGCCGAACTGAGTCCCGCAACGTGGACAAGCCCAGGCGGGGAGCTGCACGAGAACCTCGGGCTCGACGGTTTGGCTCACCCTCTCCAGGGGGATGGTTCGGCGAACCGCCTGTTTCGGGCAAACCGTCTCACAGCGGCCACAGAAGAGGCAGCGCCCAGCGTTCCACATGATCTCCGCGGCACTCGCTGAGGCGTGCGCCTCCAGGGCGGCCGAGGGGCAGCTTCGGACGCAGGCCCAGCACCCGTCACAGCGTTCCCTGTCGATCGTCACCCCCAGCGCGCTCATGTCCCTCCGAGGCAGCTCATGCACAGGTCGAACGAGGCGACGACGAGCCGCGCGTCGGCCTCCCGAACGCCAACGAGGGCCGCGGCCAAGCCGACGATGCTGTCCTCGGTCGGCACCCGAATCGCCAGGGAGGAGATCTCGCCGTCGGCGGCGAGGGTCACCTCGTGGCGGTCCTCGCCCCGAGGCGCTTCGACGCTCATCGAGGTTGCGACGGTAGATACAGTTGCCGTCTCGCTGCCCTCCGCTCGAATCGCTCCCTCGGGCAGCGATGCGAGGAGCTTATCGATCAGGGCGTACGAGACGAGAAGCTCCTCGAGCCGTACGGAGACTCGCGCGAGGCTGTCCCCCTCGTCCCGAACGGGGACGGCAAGGGGCAGCTCTCGGTAGAGAAGGTAGGGCCGCTCCCTTCGAACGTCCCGGGCCGAGCCTGACGCGCGCTGGTTGGGCCCGGTGCCCGGAAGCTCTTGACCGGGCGACCTCCAGACACCCAGCCCCGCTAGGCGCCTCCCGGCCGCCCGTTCGAACTCGCCGCGGAGAGGCCGAAGCGACTCGCCGAGTGAAGCCAGCATCTCCTGCGCCATGCGCGGGGCAGTCGGGGAGAGGTCCCGCGCCAGGCCGCCGATGCAGTTGATCCCGTAGTGGATGCGATTCCCGGTGATCTCCGCCAGAAGGGCCGTCACCTGCTGCCAGGCCGCCCACACAGGCCGCGCCAGGTCGTGGCCGCCAGCGATCGTCGCGGTCTCGCTCAGGCTGAACAGGTGGCTTTGGATCCGCTCGAGCTCAGCCGTAAGCGTGCGGATCGCCCCAGCGCGCGGGGGGATGTCCAGGGACAGGGCCCTCTCGACTGCGGAAGCGAAGGCCAGCGTGTGGGCGTGGGAGCAGGCGCCGCACAATCGCTCCACGACATACAGGGCCTTGTGGGGGTCCCGGTACCGATCGCTCACTAGACGGCCGACTTGGCGCGACACGAACTCCCCTTCGGCGCGGGCTTCACGGATCGTCCCATCTCTCTCCGTCCTGAGGACAAGGCGGTAGACCTCCGGCACCTCGAAGCGAAGCGTCACCTCACGTGTGGGCACTCTTGCGCTCCTTTTCGAGGGCACGTAGCGTCTCGGCGATCTCGGTCGAAGGCGGAGGGCATCCCAAGACGAGGCCGGACGCACACCCACCGAGGGCCGCGACGCGGTCGAGGGCGCCGTCCGGTGGCAGAAAGAGGCCCTGTGAGATCCCGCACGACCCGACGCGGAGGACCGGCACACCGGAGCGAGGCCGTACGCGCTCCGCGCGGGCGCGGTTCGCCTCAGTCAGCACTCCGGTCAGGATGATCACGTCCGCCTCCTCGTCCCGCTCGCACAGGCGCAGTCCTGGCTCGAGGTGGAGAAGGTCAAGCATCTCCAGCTCACATCCGTTGCAGGACCCTAGGTTCACCACCCTCACCCTCACCTTTACCGCCTTCGCCATGCGTCACCCACCGCTGATCCCATGGATGAGGGAGAGACGGTCGCCCTCGGAGACGGGCGTCTCCAGAGCCTGGGGCGCGAGCAAGACGTTGGCCCCATTCAACAGCAGAGCAAGCCCCGGCCTGAGAGTCAGAGTCGGCTCTCTGACCAGGGCGAGTTCGACAAGGCTCCGGTCTTGGTCGGCTAGGCGGCGCAGTACGTCCCCGACGGAGGCCGGCGAGGGCAGCTCGAGGCACAGCGTCGTCCCGCGGAGGATCTGCTCTCGCGTCACCAGGAGCCGCACGTCGACCTTCATCGTGCCCCCATCACATCCTCTGCCGCGAAGTCGAGCCCGAGTCGTGCAAGCGTCTCCCGGGAGGGGACTCCGCTCTCCGAATCCCATTCTCGCAAGACGTAGTACTCTCGCAGCATGCCGTCCAACTTCTCCTTGGTGAGCGTTCGCGCCCCGCGGTAGAGCGTGGGCGAAGGCTCGGACACCATCCGCTGCGGGAGGACGTCCAGCTCCTCCCGCGTCAGCCCCTCGCGCAGGTTGAACAGCCGTTCCAGAGTGATGATGCGCTCCCCGATCCTCCGGGCTTCGTCCCCGGAGAGCGCGATCCCCGTCGCCGCGGCGAACATCGCTGCCATGTTCTCGAAGTTGACGCGCGTGTACGACCAGGTGTCCGTGAACGCGCAGATACCCAGGCAGTCCGTGACGGCGTAGATCTCCTCGTGCCAGGCGACCATTCGAGGTTTTCCCTCCGGCGAGAGGGAGTCCGTCGCCTTGGGCGTCCCAGTGATATCCTCCGCCAGCCGCCGCACCTCTGGGGTGTAGCCGACCTCGGCGAGGCACTCGGTCATCAAGTGGTCGGGGCCCCGCGGATTGAGGGCGAAGGCAAGGGCGTACGACATCGATCCTCGCACGTCGACCGTCGACTGCTCTAGACCCTTCGCCTGGATGGCGAACGCCTCCGCACCGCGCCCGATCGTCTTGGCGGCGGCGCGGCTTCCGTTTGCCAGGAGGTCGCCGAGCCCCTCGCGCCGGGCCATTCGCTCGAGGAGGACCAGGATCGACTCGACATTGCCCCACGAGAGGTCGAGGCCGTTGGTATCTTTCTGACTCAGAAGCCCGTACTCGTAGCACTCCATGGCGAAGGAGACAAGGGAGCCGGCCGAGATCGTGTCCATCCCGAGGATGTTGCACAGCTCACCCGCCTTGATGACCCCTGCCGTGTCGGTCGTCCCGCACTTGGAGCCCAGAGAAGCGAGAGTCTCGTACTCGGGGCCAGCGGTGTACGTCCCGGCGTAGGGCCCCGACTTGATGCGAGCGAACCGCCCGCAGTGAAAGACGCACGCGGAACAGGCCTCGGGGTGGGCGAACCTCTCCGACACGTACTCCCCGGAGAGCTTGTAGGCGTCGGCGACGCGGCCGTCCTGGAAGTTGCGGTGCGGGAGGGTTCCACCCTCGTTCGACCCGATGATCCCCTGGGCCGTCCCAAACTCGTACGAACGCGTCCAGCAGTACTCGTCCGCTCGCAGGGCGCGCCGCGCCGCGAGGGCGACCTCCGTGAACCCTTCGGGATCAGCGACGGTCACTTCGCCAGTCCCTCGAACGGCGATCCCTTTCAAGTTCTTCGACCCCATGACGGCGCCCGAGCCCCCGCGACCGGCAGCCCGGTAGATGGAAGCCATGATGCTGGCGAAGGCGACGAGGTTCTCGCCTGCCGGCCCGATGAGGATGGTCCGGATCTGGTCATCTCCGAGCTCCTCCTTGATCCGACGGTCTGCGGCCCGTGTATCGAGTCCCCACAGGCCGCGCGCGTCGCGTAGCGTGACCTCTCCGTCGTCGATCCACAGGTAGACCGGGTGGGGCGCCTTCCCTTGGAAGACGAGGTACTCGTACCCGGCAAAGCGCAGTTCGGGGGCCGCGTGGGAGCCGACATTCGTCTTGAGGTAGAGCCCTGTGGCCGGCGACTTACAGGTGACCGTCATTCGGCCGGAGTTGGGGGCGAACGTGCCAGCGAGCGTCCCCGTCCCGAACAGGAGGGGCGCAGCCGGGCTCAGAGGATCCAGTCCCTTCTGGGTCAGGTCCCAGAGAAGCCGGGCGTTGATCCCCCGTCCGCCGAGGTACTCCCGCAGGAGTTCGCGGTCGACCGGCCGACGCTCGATCCCGCCATCCGTGAGGTCGACAAAGAGCATCTGTCCTGCCATTTCGTCACGCTCCCTGTCCAGGTTGTTGAGACTCCACCCGGCGGAGCGCCACCTCGCGCGCCCTCGCGCGGGCCACGAGGCGGGCTGGCTCCCAGCGAAGCGCCCCGGCCGTGCAGTACTCCGCGCAGTAGGGAGACCTTCCCAAGCTCGCGCAACGGTCGCACTTCATCCATCCCCCAGGGCCAAAGCTGATCGCGCCCAGGGGGCACGTATTCATGCATTCGTTGCACCCGATACAGCGCACCGCGTTCCGGACCACGATCCCCTGGCCGTCGCGGCCCAGGGCACCTGTAGGGCAGACAACGACGCAGGGCGCGTCCTCGCATTGCTCGCACAGGAGGGGGGCGAACAGACCGCGGTTGTCATCCCGCCACACTCGCACGCGCGACCGCTCGTAGCCGAAGATGCGATCGTGGACGAACGAGCAGACGAGGGCGCACGTGCAGCAACCCGTGCACCGGTCCGAGTCGACGCTGAGCGTCATCCCGCGGGGGTCAGTCGGCATGTCCACCTCCAGTCTCTTTCTTCTCGCCGTCACACGACTTCGCTCTCAGGTACGCAGCGCAGCCTCGGCAGCACACCGTTTGGCCGTCCTTCGTCTCGAACGCCACGGCGTGCTCCGCGCACAGCGGGAGCGAACACCAGTGGCACTTGAGGGCGGCGGTGTTTGCGCACCCAGTGAGGCCGCACAGGCCGGTCATCTTTTCCCCTTCAGCAACTCCTCGACGGGCCGGTACGGCACTTTCTCTCCGTAGCGCTCTGAGGAGAAGGCGCGGGCTCCCACCTCGGTCCGGAGCGCCTCGCGAAGGCGAGCGTGACTCGGGATCCCGACCAGGAGAAGTTCTCGGCCCTTCTTGATGTCCGGAGTAAGGACCCCCTGGTTCGTCTTGGGGTCGACCAAATAGATCGGATCCGGGAAGACCACCGCTGGCTCCCCGTTTAGGCGAGCGAGCATCGCCTCGTTCTTGATCGTCAGCTCCACGGTCTCCCCTTGGTGCTTCCCGCGCCCTTCGACGCGCACCTTGGCGTGATAGAACCCTCCGGAGTTCTCTCCTTTCACGTCCGCCACTGCGCCCCACAGGAGCGGGAACCCCTTCACGAACTGCGCGAGCCGAGCGAGCTTCGCCTCCGGATCGCCCGCCAGAGTGGACATGAAGCGCCCGAGCTCGATGGACTTCGTGATCATGTTCGGGATTACACTGCGCTTCAGGTCGGCGCCGCTCATGGGGTAGTGCGAGTTGGCCATGAGGCCGCGGCGCGTCGAGACGAGGAATCGGCCGACCTCGTCGGGGAGGAAGATGCTCTCGCTCTTCTTCACAATGACCACGGTCCCGTTCGAATCGACGAGCGGCATCGGGCAAAGGGAGATCCCGTGTCCGATGAAGCTCGTCATGTGGGTCTCCGGTGCGGAGCGTCCGACGGCGTCCCCATCGACCACGGGGATCCCCAGCCGGGCTCCGGCCGAGAGGATGACCGGCGTGTTTCCCCCTCCCACCTCGAACGGCACGAGGTAGTCCACGTGTCGGCCGAGGAGTCCCTCCATCTCCCGGATCGCTCCTTCGAGCTCGAACGTCGTCTCCCACTCGTCCACGACTCGGTCGAGTGTCCGGTCCTCGGCGACCGACCCGAGGTACCCTCCGCTGACGACCAGGGCGCCGTCAGGGAGTTCCTCCGGGTCGACGAGCTGGTAGGCGCGCCTCCGCGCCAGGTCAGCCTTGATCAAACTCGCTCCCCACGCCTGGGGGTCGCCTCCGCCGCCCGTCCCCATGATCCCCAAGCCGTCGAGCATCCACGCGATCTCGTCCTTGCTGCTGAGAGTCCTCACGATCGTTCCCTCCTCATCGGTCACGTTCCGACCGTCGATCAACCCTTGGCGGAAGGCCGCCCGCCTTGAAGCAGGAGCGCGGTCGTCCCCACGCGCTCGCCCACGAGCCTCGCCGCGGCAATCCCAATGCGGTCCTTGAGGACCGCGTCCAGGCTGTCCTCCTCAAGCTGCCAGGCTCCTCCACCGATGTAGTCTCCGCCGACGCAGACGAAGCCGTTGGTGAGTAGGACGTGATGCACGCTGGACAACGCGTGCTCGACTCCTCCGTGGCGGTGAAAGCCGACGGCGACCGTTCCGGCGGCCGTCCGCGTCCAGTCCGGCGGGGGAAAGGGGAAGTCCGCATGCCACAACTGCTTGAAGAGACACGTGCAGCGTTCGAAGTAGGCGCGGAGCAAGGACGGGGTGCTGAAGAAGTAGACTGGGGTCCCGATGATGACGCCCGCCGGCGTGGGCTCGACGAGCGGCTTGATGAGCTCCCACCAGTCGTCCTGCTTCCAGCAATAGGTCTTGTTTCGCACACAGGCCCCGCAATCCGTGCACGGCTCGATCCGCTTTCCCGCGAACGTCACAAGCTCGACCGCGATGGTCTCAGAGAGTTCTTGAGCAGCGCGAAGCGCCTCCTTCACCAAGATCTCTGTGTTGCCGTGCCGCGGGCTCGCGGCGATCCCCACGATCCTCGTCAACGCTCCCTCCTTACGGGCTGAACCAATCCTCTCGGTATCGGAGCGGCTCGCCTGCGCGCAGTTCCGCCTGGTTCACGACCTCGCCGACGATCAGTTGGTGATCGCCGACGTCCTCACTGCGGACCACCTGGCACTCGAGGAAGGCCATGGCCTTGGTGAGCACGGGCTGACCGTGCGACGTGGCCGCGACGTCGAACCCAGCGAACTTGTCGCGGCTGCGGCTGGAGCCTCGGCCGAAGCATCTCGCGAGCTCCAGCTCCGACTCCGGCAGGGCATGGATCACAAACCAGCCGCTCTCTCCGATGACCTCCCGAGTGTAGCTCCCACGATGGAACGCGACGACCATCATCGCCGGTGCGGCCGAGACCCGAGTGACCCAGGCTGCTGTCATGCCTGCCCGGCGATCTCCCCACTGGGACGTAATGACGTACACACCCTTCGGGAAAGTCCTCGCTTCGACGTCCTCTGGCATCAGCGTTGTTCCTTCCTTGCCCCACGTCCCCTGGCAGGTCGGCCGGATCTGCGGGACTCCGCGTACGCGGCGCGCGCAAGACATGAGAGGTTCAAGGGTCCGAGCACCTCCCACTGCAGGCGACCCAATGGTCCTTCTCCACCTCCGCGAGCACCGGGACCTCCTTCAGGCATCTCTCTCCTCGCTCGGTGCACCGGTCTTGGAAGACGCACCCATCGGGAACCGCTGTCGGGCTGGGGGGAGCCCCCTTGAGGACGACCTCCTTGTCCTCGAGCCGGGTTCCCACCGTCAGCACCGAACGGATGAGCGCACGGGTATAGGGGTGTTCTGGCTGGGCAAAGACCGTCTCCGTTGGGCCCAGCTCCACGATTCGCCCGAGGTAGAGGACGGCGACCCGGCTCGCCATCCAGCGAACGACCGCCGCGTCGTGCGAGATGAACGCATAGGTGAGCCCAAACTCCTCCTTCAGCTGCACCAAGAGATTGAGGGCCCGCGCTTGAACGGACACGTCGAGCGCCGAGGTCGGCTCGTCGAGGATGATGAACTGAGGACGCAGGACGAGGGAGCGACAGATGCAGACCCGCTGCTGTTCACCTCCTGAGAGCTCGCGTGGGTAGCGCTTCAGGAGATCGTCGCGGAGGCCCACGGCGTTCGCCATGGTGCGCGCAACTTCCTTCCGCTTCCGCCGCGACATCTCCGGCGAGTGGATCAGAAGAGGCTCCTCGATCGTCTTGCGTACTGACAAGAGGGAATCCATGACCTCCTGAGGGTTCTGGAAGACCATTTGGAAGTGTCGGCGGCGGGAGCGCAACTCGCCCGGCTTGAGGCCGACGAGATCCACACCGTCGAAGTGGACCTGTCCGGCGGTCGGCTCGATGAGCCGGATCATCGTCAGGGCGCAGGTGGTCTTTCCACAGCCGCTTTCGCCCATCAAGGCAAAAGTCTCGCCGCGCTGGACGTCAAAGGAGACGTCGGTCAGTGCCCGCGCCGTGCGGCGCGGGTCCGAGCGGGAAAAGAGCCGCTTTCCCCGGATGGGGAAGTGCTTGGTCAATCCTCTCACACGGATCAATGGCTCATCCATGGCGAACAAAGGGAGGGGGTTCAGTGGAACCCCCTCCCATCGGAATAGATCAGCTACCCGCGATACAGGTCGTAGAAGTGGTAAGTGCGGTCGATCAGCTCAGGGACCATCCCCTTGACGCTCTCGCGGTGGACGAAGCTGTACGGCATCTCCCACACGAAGATCGCCGGCATGTCCTGGATCAAGATCCGGTTGGCCTGGCGGTAGAGCGCCGCGCGGGCCTCGCGGTCAGGGGTCCTCGTCGCTTCGTCGAGCAGTGTGTCGAAGGCGGTGTTCGAGTACCCGTTGTTGAAGCCGGACGGGCCGAGGGCGACCGTGGAGAAGGTCTCCCACATGATTCCGTGCGGGTCAGCGAACCGGGCGGCCGAGTAGAAGATGTACCAGTCCGGCGACACCGCCGGATCGGCCAGGAGCGGGAAGATGACCGACCAAGGCATGGACTCAACCTTCAGGTTGATTCCGACATCGGCGAGATTCTGTTGGGCGATGAGGGCAGCCCGACGCTCCCACTCCGCGCCCGCCACGTAGGTCAGCGTCAAGGTCAGCGCCCCCGGCTTGTACCCGGCTTCCGCGAGGAGAAGGCGAGCCGCCTCCGGGTCGTGCGGGTAGATCGGGGCCGTCGGATCGGCGCCCAGCATGCTGCGCGGGATCGCGCCCTGAGCCTTCTCCGCACCCGGGTAGACCGTCGCGATCTCGTCCAGGTCCAGCGCGTACGTGACGGCCTTGCGGATCCGGATGTCCTGGAACGGGCCCTTGCTGCACTTCATGGGGAAGAAGAGCTGGGCCATGCCCGGCAGTGACTTGGCGTAGATGTTCGGATCCTTGTCGAGGGTAGCGAGGTCAGTCTCCGGGACGTCGAAGGCGATGTCCGCCTCGCCGGACTTGATCATCAGCTCCTCGACCGCGGGCTCGCGAACGGTCTTGATGAACACGGTCGAGAACTGCTCTGGCTTCCAGCCACCCCAGTAGTTGGCGTTCTTGACCAGCTTGACGTACTGGCCGATCTGCCAGTCCTCAAGCACGTATGGGCCCGTCCCGCAGGTGTGCTGGCCCATCCACTCCGCTGCCCACGGATCGCTCGCCGTGATGTGCGCCTTGACGTAGGTCGGGGAGACGATGCCGAGCGCCTTGCGCGTCGCCAGAGCGTCCTCCCAGAACGCCCACGTCGTGTCGGTGGAGAGCTTGATCTTGTACGGATCGAGGACCTCGATCTTCGTGATCGGAGCCAAGTACGTGGCGGGGGCCTGGTTCATCGCCTGGGTTCTCTCGATCGAGTACTTCACCGCGTCGGCGTTGAACGGCGTGCCGTCGTGGAACTTCACGCCCTGGCGAAGAGTGAAGATGGCCGACTTCCCGTCGGGCGCAATCTCCCAGTTCGTGGCGAGAGCGGGCTTGATGGTGTAGTCCGCCAAGTTGTAGTCAAGGAGCCCCTCGTACACGTTGAAGGTGACGATCCCCGCTTCGTAGTCCGTAACCACGGCGGGGTCGATGTTCGGGGGATCCGTGGTCATGACGACCGTCAGGATGCCCGGGTCTGCAGCCAGACCCAGGACGCCAAAGCCAACCAATGCAGCCAGCACGACGATGAGCTTCCGCATCACTCCTCCTTGTCTACGCTTCCCTTTGCCGAGCGACGACATCCACTCTCGGATTCACTGACGGCGCGACCACCTCCTCATCTCGTGGCTTGGGTTCAAGCGCAATCGCGCGAACACAGTCGCGGGGGTCCGCCCCGGCCGTGTCGATTCTCGACAAGAAGGGACGATCTCGTGGAGGGCTGTTTCGATCTTCGCGGTGCCGAAGGCCGTTTCGCTCAGCCAACCCTTCTTGCCATCTGGCGGAGAGCACTCTGCAAAACGCCCAAGACACGCTTCGGCCAATGAATTGAGTTCCTGGCGGGTTCGAACGCGCCGTACTTCAGCACTGGGCAAGACAAGCAGTCTACTCACGGCTCCCTCATTGTAGTGGCGGTGGAATGCTTGTCAAGGTCGTTTTGCCCTGCACAAAACACGCCCCGCTCGTTAGTGCCCATGAAGCTTCTCACGTATGCCATGCCTGCGCGCAGTCCGCTGACTGCTCCGGCTCGGGGAACGGCGTCTCGCACGCGTCCTGGCAACCGCGCAGGCCGCCCGCTTGAAGCCGCTCTCTGATTGCCATAGACTCTGGGCCAGAGCTGCAGGGTTCGGACGTGCGGGTTTTGCACACGGCAAAGGGCCGCAGTGCAGCAAAACTCGCACAAAATGAGGGAGGCGAGCATGATCCAGGAGCACTTCAACATGAGTTGCGGGCAGACGGAGCTGACACCTGCCTGCAAGCGCACGATCGGCAGAGATGTGATCCCGATCTACTACCCACCGCTCTGGGAGATGGAGCACGAGGCTCTCTCCCTGTGGAAAGAGTTCCTCGGGACGAAGAATGACGTCATCATCGTGTTTGGCACCGGGACGTCGGGCGTCGAGGCGTCGCTCAATTCGATCCTCGAGCCCGGGGATCGCTTTCTCGTTGCCCGCAACGGGATGTTCGGCGAGATCATGAGCTGCATGGTTGAAGCCGCGGGTGGCGTCGCCGTCCGCCTTCCCTTTCCAATCGGTGATCCTGTGGACCCCGACGCCGTCGCGGCAGCCCTCGCCAAGGACCGCTCCATCAAAGGGTTCGGCGTCGTTCACGGAGAGACGAGCGTGGGGGTCACCAACCCGATCCGGGAGCTGGGAGCCGTGGCTCGGGAGCGAGATGTCCTCTTTCTGGTCGATGCCATCTCTTCCTTCGGCAGTGAGGCCCTGCAGGTGGACGACTGGGGGATTGACCTGTGCGTCGTGAACGGCCAGAAGTGCCTGGGAGCTCCTCAGGGGAACACCTTCGTTTCGGTCAGCCCGCGCGCGTGGAAGGTCATGGGAGACAGGAAGCAGAAGATCAGAGGATTCTACATGAACCTGCGGGCGTGCCAAGACTACCTGACGATGGTCTCCGCCGAGCGGCAGAACTGGGCCGCGGGGGCGAATCAAGTGGAGTTCGCGCTCCAGGAGGCCCCTCACCCGGCGTCGCCATCGTTCGTGTTGATGCAAGGGATCTGGGCTTCCTTGGTGGCGATGAAGGAAGAGGGCCTGGCCGCGTGCATTGCCCGCCATGAGACTGCCGGCCGTGCTGTACGGGCCGCAGTCAGGGCGATGAACCTGGACTACCTCTGCCGAGACGAGCGGTTCGCCGACCACGCCGTGACGGCAGTCCTTCTCCCGGATGGGATCGGGGACTACCAGATCCGGCGCCATCTCTACGACCGTTACGGCGTGGTCCTCGGGGACGGGAATATGGCATCCTGGGAGGTGTTCAAGAGGGAAGTCGGCAGAAGCTACGTGCGCGTCGGCACGATGGGCGAGGCCGCGCGGTACCACAAGGTGGTCTACGCCGTCTTCTCGCTCGGCATGACGCTGCAGGACCTTGGGGCGACGGTGGACATCGACGGCGCGGTCCGCGCAGCCCAAGCGGTGTATGGCACAGACAGGGACAGGCAATGAGCGACTTCCTGTCTGAGCGCGCGAGGACGCTTCCCTACTCCGGGATCCGCGAGGTCTTCGACCTGGCCGGGACGATGGATGGCGTCATCCATCTCGAGATTGGTGAACCCGACTTCAAGACCCCGCCGAGCATCGTCAAGGCGTCCTTCCGAGCTGCTGCCGCGGGGATGACCCACTACACCTCAAGTGCCGGAGTCCCCGAGCTGCGGGCGCGCATCGCCGAGCGACTGGCCTCCGAACTCGGCATCCCGTTCGGTCCAGCAGAGGTTACCGTCACGGCGGGCGGGATGGAGGCGCTCCTCCTGGCCATGCTCGTCACTCTCGACCCGGGGGATGAGGTGATCGTCCCCTCGCCCCACTGGCCGAACTACGAGGCGCATGTCCTCCTCTGCGGGGGAACGATCAAACGGCTCCGCCTGGAGGAATCACAGGGGTTCAGACTTGATCCTGTCGCGCTCCGGAACGCCGTCTCCGAGAGGACAAAGGCGCTCATCCTTAACTCGCCGCACAACCCCACGGGCGCCGTCCTGGACGATGAGAGACTCGAAGGAGTCGCCAAGCTCGCGCGGGATCGGGATCTGCTTGTGTTTGCGGATGAGGCGTACGCGTGCCTCACCTTCGAAGGTCGACCCTTTCGCAGCATCGCGTCCCTCGCGGGCATGAAAGAGCGCACGGTCATCGTGCGGACCTTCTCCAAGAGCCACGCCATGACCGGCTGGCGCGTCGGCTATCTCGTCGCTCCGCGGGCCCTCGCGGAGAGGGCGGCGAGGCTGCACGAGCATACATCGGCCTGCACGAGCTCTGTTTCGCAGGCGGCTGCGCTCGCGGCCTTCGATGTGCCCGCGGAGACAACGGGGAAGATGGTCCGCGAGTACGAGGGTCGCCGAGACCTCCTCGTGCGTGGACTGAAGAGGATCCCCGGGCTTCGGGTCTGGAAGTCGGAGGGGACGTTCTACCTGTTTGTGGCGGTGGATGCCTTCGGCATCCCCGCTTTGGAGCTAGCCAAGCGCTTGCTGCTCGAAGAGCGGGTCGCCGTCGCCCCGGGCACGGCATTCGGCGAAGAAGGGGAGGGTTATGTGAGACTGTGCTTCGCCAACTCCCGCGCTAATCTGCGCGAGGCCGTGCGGCGGATGCGGGTCTTCTTCGCCGGCCTACAGACGCCCACACCCTGCTAGTCGTGGCGAGTGCTATAATCGTTTGCCTCGGGAGGAGACCTAATGAAAGGAAAGGACCGCTACCTAAACGCCTCACTCGCCCGAGCGCTCACACTGCTTGAGTGCCTCGGCGGTGACGAGCCCGACCTCTCGCTCACGGAGCTCGCTGACCGGATAGGCACGGCACCTGGCAGCATCTACAGCATCACCCAGACCCTCGAGCGTTTCGGTTACCTGGAGCGTGACCCGGCGACGAAGCGGTACCGTCTCGGTCTCAAGATCCTTGTGCATGCGCACTCCGTGCTCTCCTCGCTCGACATCCGTGAGCAGGCACGCCCCGTGCTGAAGCGAATGGCACGACGACTCGATGCGAACACACATCTTGCGGTTCTGTACCAGGGCAGGGTCCTCTACCTGGACCGCGAGGAGGCCGCGCCGACGGTGATCATCAAGTCGGTGATCGGACGCCTGGTACCGCTCCACTGCACCGCGCTGGGAAAGGTATTCCTTGCCTACGATCCTGCCTTGGTCAAGGGCGTCTGCAAGCGGGGAGTCCTCACAGCGGTCACGCCGTGGACGATCACCGAGCCGGCCGTGCTCAAGGAGCAACTCCCTCGCGTCGTGGCGGCCGGGTACGCGGCAGATCTCCAGGAATTCCACACAGGCAATGCCTGTGTGGCGGCTCCCGTCTTCGACTTCCGCAAGACGGTCGTCGCCGCCCTGTCTGCGTCGTTCATCAGCTCTCGATTGGAGCGTGAGCCCCTCGATCGGTTCGCTAGCGCGGTCGTGGAAGGCGCGCAGGAGGTGTCACGAGCGATGGGCTACGTCGCGCTCAAGTGACGCCCAGTCCAGCGGGCTTCTCAGGTCAGGACAGCCCCTCTCAGTCCGCGGTGGCCTCAATGATCCAGACGCATGTTGGGTCCCCACGCATGACTCGACCTCCCCAGCTGAAGCGTAGATTCGGGTTGAACCCGTTCACGAATCCCCGGTCTCCGTCGCAGAAGACCTCCTGGATGTCGCGGAGGAGATCCGGAGCCAGTCCGTACCCCCTGAGAGTCTCGAGGATGAAACAGGCGTTGCCTCTCACCACGAAGCGCTCTCCGTCCCACTCCGTGCCGGCCCCAGTGGAGTAGAGCTCCTCCCAGACCGACTTCAACGTGGCAAGGTCCGCCTTCCCCATTGCGGGTGCCGGGGTGTTGCCTTTTGACGTTCCGTGGGAATCCCGAGGACACCACACCTTTCCCGCCGGCGGCGTGCCGAGCGCGCCGGGCCGCCAGGTGTACTGCTCCTCAACATCCCTTCTATTCGGCTGTTCCAGACAGACCGGCGTGGCGATCTTGAACTCCACGTGGGCTCCTGCTTCTGCATCACAAGTGAAGGTCTAAACATCCCTTAGACAGGGCATAATCTGGACGAGGCGTGCGAACATGCAGAGAAGGATGAAAGGAAAGCCGCTCAGAATCCTGTTTCTGGGAGATGACCCCGAAGAGGCCCAGCGTATCCACGAAATGCTGCAAGGGCAAAGGGAGTTTAGCTTTGTCCTTAGGTGGGTTGATTCCCCGGCAAAGTGTTCGGAAGAGCTGCGCAAGGCGTCTTGCGAGGTCGTCCTCCTTGATCTTGGCCTGGGTGATACCCAACGGCTAGCCACCTTTCGCAAGGTTGTGCAGGAAGCGTCCCATCTGCCTATCGTCGTTCTCATTGAGGCTCAGGACGAGAGAATCGGGCTCGAAACCATGCGGCTGGGAGCCCAAGACTGTGTCAACAAGCAGACTCTCTCTCCAGATGACCTAGCCAGGGCGATTCGATACGCCATCGCGCGCAAGCGAATGGAGAACGAGCTGGCCGAGAGAGAGGAGAGGC
>Ga0315291_10003640_pt1 | contig 19934 bp, 16 predicted proteins | sample YL17G12_20_MG_FD_203070 | JGI IMG/M metagenome (GOLD analysis project Ga0315291, IMG submission 203070) | Sediment microbial communities from Yellowstone Lake, YNP, Wyoming, USA - YL17G12_20 | ecosystem: Environmental > Aquatic > Freshwater > Lake > Sediment | place: USA: Wyoming | collected...
ACATTTGGGACAGTGAATATGTTTTTGTATCAGGTAATATTACTTAAAATATATACTATCTATCCTATTTTAGCAATCTCAAAGTTTTATCATAATCCGCACCGAAATTATGCCAATCTTCGACCACAAAAAGTTTTTCGGCGGCTTTCCCTGTCTGTGCTATTGAAGGTATCATTGCGTTCGGGAAAATATATTTTTGTATCCATGGATTCGTATGGGTTGTGCTTTCGTTATTTCCAATGGTATGCAAAAGGAATAATCCGTCATCTTCCAAACAGCGATGGGCCACTTCCATGAATTTTCGATAATTTTTATATCCGACATGTTCAAACATACCTAAAGAAACAATCCGATCAAACTTTTCATCATCAATATCTTCATAGTTTTGTAACCTGGTTTCAACCGGCAAACCTTTGCACCTTTCCTGTGCCAATTTAACTTGCTCTTTTGAAACAGTTACCCCTACGACTTCTGCACCATACGCTTCGGCAGCGAATTTACCGAATCCGGACCAACCACAACCAATATCCAAGACCCGCATTCCGGGTTGCAAGCCGATTTTCCGGCAGGTTAAATCCAGTTTAGCCTCTTGAGCCTGATCGAGGTTTTCAGCATCTTTCCAATAACCGCAGGTATAAAGCATTCTTTCGCCAAGCATACGTTCATATAATTCATTCCCTACATCATAGTGGACTTCGCCAACCTCAAATGCCCCTGAAGAGTGTTGGGGGTTTAATAATTTTGCCCTGATCGCTAATGCGGCATAAACCCAGTTCTTTATCTTTTCTTCTAAATCGGCGCGAATTACCCGCTCAAAAAACTGGTCCAAATGCTCAGCATCCCACCATCCATCCATATATGATTCACCTAAGGCCAATGTCCCGCCTGTAAATATTCGTGAATAAAAATCTTCATTATGCACCTGAATATCCCACGGGCGTGTGCCATTGATTTGAACGTCTGCAGGCTCTACTAATTGTTGGCCCCAAGATTTTGATTGATCGGAAGATAAGGATTGTTTAAGGATCTTTAAAATAATTTGCCTAATGCGTTCGAGCATTTCTGGTAAATCAGCCTGAGGAATGCTGTCTGATAATTTTGACCGGCAATCTTGGCGTTCAAATAATTTTTTTAAGGTTTTCATATGGAAATTTAATAATTAGTTTTTATACACCTCTGCTTAAATAATTTAGAATAAGTGTATAATACTCCGTAGCTTTTATTTGGCTATATAAAGCCATAATTACATTATTTAAGCTACAGTGTATTATCCGAATTAAAAAGCAGAGGAGTATAAATATATCAAATTTTGAAAAAAAACAACTAATTTTTGGCGATATTATCATTGACTTAATATAATTTTATGCTAAAATAATCACCTTTATTTAACATAATGTCAGACAGTACACTAAAAAAACAAGGTCTCGGGGAAGCGAATGAAGTTCTTATGCAAAAGCCAATAAATGTGTTAGTGGCTGGTTCTGATGCGGGTAAACGCAATAATATCATAGAGGCATTAATCAGGAACGGAGTCCCTAGCGAGAATATTGAATGGGCGGAAAGCGCAGGCCCAACTGCATTTAAGCTGGATAAACGGGTAAACGAAGGTGAAAAGAGACGCATACATTTATTGATATTAGATGGCAGACTGGGAGGAGAGCAATTCGCGAAATTTATAAGCGAATCAATGGGATCCAAACTTTGCCCCCTTATTTCCGATGTAGTTAGCGCTGAAGGGCAGGAGCTTACTGATGAGATTAATAGGTTACTAACGGATACGGAAAATTATATCGTTGGACAATTACAAGAAGAGGCTGTTCGGGAAGACGGATTGAGAACAGGCAAACTACCGTGGCTTGAAGGGAGAGGCTATAATTTAATTCATGATGTACGCGATCAGCTGGTGTGGGCTTTGGATGCCGATGGCACTACGGTCCATGAATTTTTAATGGAGCGTTTTTTAAAAGAATTATGCACGAATAGTGAGTTTATGGATTTAATAAAAAATCATTCGGTCAATAATAAGCAGGCAAGTATTATTATTGAGCAGATTGAAAAGAAGGGACCGGATAAAAGGTTAGATATAGAAACAAAATTAATGGAACAGCTTGAAAATAACCCAGACAAAAATCCCTTTAAAGCATTTGGTGGCTATAAATCATTCCTAATCCATCTTGTTTTGGAAATGTTTGAGACGGTAAGGGAAAATAAAAAAAATAATCCTGAAAAAGACCCTTATGAAGATTTTGGCGGTTATGAAAAATTTCTTGAGCAGATTGCATTATATTGCGCGCTTGCGTGGGAAGGCTTACCTTTTGAGAAGATGCTAGAATGCGGTGAGGCGTTTGTTAAAAAAGATATCAACGCAGGCAATATTTTTCCTCATACTGAGCCTTTGATAAAATTGTACCAAAAAGTAGGATTAATAGTGACATTGATCACAGGGGCGCCACGGGAAGTCATTGAACCGCTTAGAAGGCATTTAAATATAAGGGAAATATGCCATGCGTTGGAATTTGATCTGGATGAAAAAGGAAACTATACAGGTGAAGTAAAATTTAACAGCGGTTTACCAAGGGTTAAAGCAAAAGTAATAAGAAGAATGCAAAAGGCGGGACATCGTATAGTTGGGGCTTGTGGTGATAGTATTTCGGCGGATGGAGAATTAATTATGCCCGCAGTATATACAACACCCGGAGTAGCTAATGATATCTATGGCGGAGGTTTATTTTTTGGAGAAACGCCAAAGGCGATTAATGACGCGAAAGAGCATTTTGCCAGTGCGATATCCACAGGCCGTCTGGTAATTATCCACCGCGAAGAAAAGGCTTGGGAATTAATTGCTGAAGAAGGCAGGTACCAATTATGGAAAATGATAAACCTGCCTGATAATAAAGACCGTATCCCAAATGATGTAGTTGAAAAAATACAAGTAGAGTTCCAAAACCCGACAAAATAGAGTCTCAATATCGCAACCCTCATGATATGACTTTCAAAATATGCGTCTGGTTTTAATGTTCAGTTCCGGTGCATGTAGTGGGGGAAGCAGTAGTAGCGAATGTATTTTGGCCTGTGTAGGTTCCCACTCGTTGTTCTGCAGATTATATTAACGAAACGACGACACGACTTGTCTGCCATTATCGTTTCGTTGTATCGTTGTATCGTGTTTCGTTAATAAAAAAATATGCAAAAAACAATATTAAACACCCCATACAACCTCTCCCTACTCGCTGAACTCGGCAAACCGGAAACACTTCAACCGCGGATTAGCAGGATTATAGAGGCGCTTTACGGCAATATGTTCGGAATTGTTATGGATAATGAACTGGAGCAGGAAACCGTTTCTGTAAAAACACGCATATCCGCAAAAGACCCGCGGGGCGTTTTTCATGGGAAGATTTTCAAAAAAAACCAAAAAGCTGTGGTCGCCGATGTAATCCGCGCGGGCATGATGCCTTCGCACCAGTTTTATCTGAAATTAACTGAAATCCTTAATCCGAAATTCGTCCGTCAGGACCATATAATGAGCCAGCGCATAGAAACGGAAAGCGGAGTTCAGGGTAGCGAATTAACGGGTTCCAAAATCGGAGGCAACGTCAAAGGCGCGATTGTCTTTATCCCCGACCCCATGGGCGCCACGGGCGGGAGTGTCGATGAGATAGTGAATTTTTACCAAAAGAATTTTGGGAAACCGAAAAAATTTGTAGTCATTAATTTAATCATCGCGCCGCAATATATAAAACGACTTGAGAAGATCAAAGCCCCGATCTCCCTTTATGCCGCCCGTCTGGACAAAGGGCTTACTAAAGACGATTTTATTTATCCCGGCCTTGGCGGAGTTGGGGAGATGATTAATAATACCCTTAAATAATTACAAATTTTAAATGACAAATTACAATTTGATATAACAGTTAACAAAAATTAAAATTTGTAATTTAAAACTTTCGTGCCAAAGGCAGATCCGCCTTTGGAGGAAAAATTTAAAATTCAATAAGTGTCTGGAAGCAATTTGTATAAAGACAGGCAGGATGCGGCGCAGAAATTGTTGCCCGCGCTACAGAAATACAAAGGCAAAAAAGATGTCCTGATTTTGGCTATTCCGCGCGGGGCTTTGGAAATGGGCGCGGTTCTCCGTGACGAACTCAAAATTCCGCTCGACATCGTTGTAACCAAAAAAATCGGCGCCCCGGGAAACGAGGAATATGCGATAGGCTCCGTTGCTCCGGATGGCTCGGTTGAGGTAAATCAGGAAGCGATGGGACTATACGGTATACCGCAGTCTTACATTAATGACGAAGCTCAGCGCCTGAAACACGTTATAAAACGAAGGTACGAAGATTACCGTGGAGACCCGAATCCGCCAGACTTAAAAGGAAAAACAGTAATCGTGGTCGATGACGGTATCGCCACAGGTTTTACCACAATGGCCGCAATCCAGTACATCCGAAAACAGAATCCTAAAAAAATAATTCTGGCAGTTCCGGTTTCCGCCTCGGACTCTTATAAGAAATTGAAGAATGAAGTTGATGAAATGATTTGCCTGCAAGTTCGCGATGATTTTTTTGCCGTTGGCCAGTTTTATGAGGTTTTTAATCAGGTAAGCGATGAAGAGGCGAAAAAATTATTGGATTTTCAGAAAAATATCGCACAATAACCATTGTCCGAGATTCCGAAATTCAAACCTTTTGTGTCGTTTTGCTTTAACCTGAATTGTTTTAGCTTCAGCGGCAAAGGCCGCGACTGTCGTTTTGGCTGTAATGTTGCTTTCAGGTGCTGAGTAGCTGTTCTTATCCACCCTTCCTACTTTTTTGATAGCCAAAAAAGTAGGCAAAAAACCTTCTGGGGGCGCACAAAGCAAAATCAGTGTTGTGCCTTATTTTAGCACTTACATCTTGTTGCGCCCCCCGAAACCCCCTTTTTCCTTTTTACTTATAATGTACATCCAAGGTGTATCGTGCAGTGTTTGGAACTAATGTTGCGGGCGGGTGGTTAAATACAGTAAATCTGATAAATAACCACAAACCCATATCTGGAGATAACAGCATCTGCCAAAATTGAATGCACAGAGAGGATAAAAAGGGCATTCAGGGGGGTCCTGGGGGATAACGGCCGTGAGAAATGACAGGCTACTTGGCGACAACGATGATTACACGGCTCGTTATCCCCCAGGGATAAGTAGCGGGCAATGCGTTCCAAAGCGAAGTAAACGCAAAGCGGAACGGAGCGGAGGACACCGAAATATAATTCTGCCTGCAGAATTTATTGAGGTGAGCATTGCCCTACTGCGGGTTTTTTCCGCCCGCTTTTTTCCCCACTGAAAAAAGCGGGCAACAATGCAATTAACAGCACAAAGAAACACAAGACCGTGATGCAGTTGAGCCATCCAGGCGGCGTTAGCCGTGAAAAACAATTAACTGAAAATCTTGGACAATGGTTATTATACGGACAATTCGAACGCCGAATACCGTCAATTTGATTTGCTTGATTAGTGAACGTTTGTTCACTATCTTAAGAATTACCGAGTATCAGTATTTAAGTAATACAATTTAATGTCCAAAAATATGTTAATACAAAACCAAATTGAAAAATTAAGGTCATATTATTACAAAAACGGCACCCTGCCCACATACGAGGAAATGCAGACAGTGCTCGGCTACAGATCAAAAAGCTCAGGGTTTTATCTGGTGAACAGGATGGTCCGTTACGGATATTTGAGAAGGAAAAACCACAAACTGCTTCCAGGTAAAAATTTCACAGGTTTCCCTTACTATCAATCCGTGCGCGCGGGTTTCCCCGGGCCTGCCGAAGAAGAGGCGAATGACCGCCTGTCGCTGGATAAATTTTTAATCGACAAACCCAACAGCACAATTCTTATCCGCGTGAAAGGCGACAGCATGTCAGGCGCGGGGATAATCGAAGGCGATATCGCTATTGTGGAAAGGTCGGGCATGGCAAGGCACGGTGACATCGTGGTCATGAATCTGGAGGGGGAATTCACGGTAAAAACCCTGATTAAAAAAGCAGGGCGTCTTTATCTGGAACCAGCCAACCCAGATTATCCGATACTCGACCTTGAAACCTTTCCCGACCACGCGCTTATAGGGGTGGTTAGGGGCACAGTCAGAAAGTATGACCTTCAAAAATTATAATTTAAACCAAATTACACAAAATCCACAAAGCACAAACTTTTTAAAAAACACAAAGCACAAAATTCACAAAGCACAAAACATTTATTATTAACAATTAAGTTTATGAATAAGGAATCAAAATATTATGCGTTAGAAAAAAGAACTTTAGAATTTGCAAAAAGATGTCGGGATTTTGTAAGTAAACTACCCAAGACAATTTCAAATATTGAATATTCAAAACAGCTTATTAAATCTTCCGGGTCTCAGGCGGCAAATTATATTGAAGCCAATGAGTCTTTAAGTAAAAAAGATTTTGAATATAGAATAAAAATATCAAGAAAAGAAACAAAAGAGAGTTGTATGTGGCTTGAATTGTGTGAAACAGGCCCTGACAGAAATTTTGAGAAGGAAAGGGTAGATTTAATTAATGAAGGGATTGAATTAAGGAACATATTTAATTCAATATTAGGGAAAACACAAAATTCACAAAGCACAAACTTGTTTAGTTAGTTTGTGAAGTTTGGATATTTGTGCAGTTTGTTTGTGAGCATTTGTGAAATTTGTGAAATTTGTAATTTCAATTTATGTTATCCGATTGGCCGAATTCGGTCGCGCATATAGACGCCGACTACTTTTACGCCAACTGTGAACTGGCGCGTAATCCGAAACTCCGTGGAAAGCCCGTCATGGTTTTGGGAAAGCTTGGAAGCTGTATTTTGGCGAAAACTCCAGAAGCCAAAAAACTCGGGATCGGAACCGCCATGCCTGTATGGGAAGCGAAAAAGGTATGCCCGAAAGGTATATTTTTACATGGGGATTTCAGATATTACACCCTTATCTCGCGCCAGTTAATGGATATTTTAACTGAATGGTCGCCCATCGTGGAAGTATATTCGGTTGATGAGGCGTTTATGGATTTAAACGGGCTCCGCGGGATGTACCGCATGTCGTACGACCGCATCGCCGACCGCATACGTGAAGGAGTTAAAAATCGCATCGGCATTACAGTCAGCGTCGGAATATCGGTAAACAAGACTTTGGCGAAAATGGCCTGTGAACTCCATAAGCCCGACGGCACGACAGTGATCGCGGGAAAAGAAATCGATAATTTTTTGTCTGAAATACCGGTTGAGGAAATACCGGGTATCGGCATGAGCCGGTCGGAACTCCTCGACAAATATGGAATCCATACAGCCCTTCAGTTAGCCAGGACTCCGCAATCTGTAATCCAGCGGCTTTTCGGAAAGACAGGATTACTGCTTTGGCGCGAACTTAAGGGCGAGATTTCTTTCCCTGTTCAAAAAGAACCGCCTCCCCCAAAAAGCATAGCGCGCACAAGCAGTTTTGATAAACCGTTAACGGATATCCGCGTCGTGCACGGAATGGCTGTGTTCCATATGGAACGCGCAATCGAAGCCCTCTACCGCCACCACTTGCTAACGGGTGAGTTGGTTTTGTATCTGCGCGACAAGACTTTTTGCACATACGGTATGAACCGCCGTTTTGAAAATCCAACGAATGATTTTTATGAATTGGTCTCTGCGTTGTCCGGTTTGGCAAAAAATATCCCCCGCAATCAGATCTGGCGTTCGACAGGCGTAATTTTATCCCGCCTGTCACCCGCGAGCGGTCGCCAGCTCAATTTGTTCGAAAGCCCCGATAAACTTGTTAAATCCGAAAGCGTCAATCAGGCCAAGCTCAAACTCAATGAAAGATTCGGGCGCACAACAGTTCGAAGCGGAACAACGCTTTTTATCAGCCAAAAAGACAAATCCGAATCTAGCAGAATAAACCTTCCATTGTTTTGACTTAGTTTATGATTAAAGATAAAATTATTTTTGTAACCCAAAATTTACAACTCTTAACTCTTAACTCACATGAGGCTCTCATATTTAAAAGGCATAAGCTTCGGCCTTACTTCCGGAATCATCACGACTTTAGGCATGATAGTTGGTCTGCACGCGGGCACGCATTCGCGTTTGGCTGTTATTGGCGGCGTTCTTACGATAGCAATTGCGGACGCTTTTTCTGACTCACTTGGAATGCATATCTCCGAAGAGTCAGCGAATCAGCATACAAACAAAGAGATATGGGAATCGACAATCGGCACTTTTGTTGCAAAATTTATTTTCGCCATGACTTTTTTGGTGCCTATTTTTCTTCTTGATCTTTCAACCGCGATTTGGGTAAGTATTGGCTGGGGCTTATTTTGGCTGGGTGTTATAAGTTTTTGGCTGGCGCGCGACCAAAAAAAACCAATTCATCATGTAATGGGGGAGCATCTTGGAATCGCAGTAGTGGTCATTTTTATAACCCATTACGTAGGCGACTGGATACTGGCGACATTTGGAGGATTGGCTTAGTCTAATATGTAAAAACACAAACTATACAAAATTCACAAAACACAAACAAACTTTCCAAACTACACAAATACACAAAACCCAAATTTGTTTGTAATGTTTGAACAGTTTGTGCATTTTGTGCTTTGCTTGTGAACATTTGTGTTATTTGTGAATTTTGTACTTTCATAAGAAAGGTAAAAAATCTCCACACCAGGATATTCATCATGTAAACATCATAAACGGCGTTCACTTAACGGATCTTAAGCTTATATTTTTTATAATTTTTACATAAATCTAGTTTTCCAGATTCGTATTCCTTATGAGCCATGCGGATAATCTTCATGGTTTCACAATTGTTTCTCGCTATAAAAATATGATGCAAGTCGCTGTGTTTTACCATTTTTTTTCTAAGCGGCCATTTTTTGAACCATGCAATAAATGGATGCCACATTTTACCTAAAAGTATGATAGGCATATCGCACACGTGTTCAACTTGTACAAGTTGCCAGGTATACATCAACTCCAGCAATGTCCCTATTCCGCCTTCTGCCACAACGATAACATTTGAAAGGTACATAAAATAATCCAGACGTTCAGAGAAACGTTCAAACTCCTCTTTAATATCAAGGTGTTTATTGGCTATCTGTTCTTTCGGTAATTTTATGTTAAGGCCAAAAGAATGGACCAAATTCCCGACACGTCCTTCTTTATGACCTTTATTCGCGGCCTCCATGATTCCCCGTCCCCCTCCTGTAACGACATCGATTCCTTCTCTTGCTATCATTTTTGCCAAATCGTAGACTTGTTTGTATTGAACGTCATTTGATTTTATGCGCGCTGAACCGAATATTGCTACACGGAAATCAGTAATATCTACTTCTTTTGGAATTTTTGGGATTCTCATATTTTTCTTATTAACGATGTAACGAAGTAACGACCTCCCTGCCTACCTGCAGGCAGGGATAACGAAATAACTTTTCCAGATTACCGAAACCAAAATTGTTACATCGTTACTTCGTTATCTAGTTACTTCGTTGTTAAATTATATTTACACACGCCTCCGCCAGATCCTTCGCACCTATATGCGCCGCATCATAAAGCTCCATCGTTGTGCCGGAAAGCTGGTATTCAGTGACAGCTAGATTATTTATCTTTACCGATAATCCTTCTTCCGCGATTACTTTATTTATCTGGCTCGCCCAGCCATTATACGGATTATGGTCCTCGATTGTTATTAATTTGCCTGTTTGTTTCAACGATGCAAAAAGCGCATCTTTATCGATTTGTCTGATGGCGCTCATAGCCAAAAGGTCCACTTTACCTTGCAGTTTGTCAGCAACCTGGACAGCAATTGGTACCATGGAGCCGGCCGCTATAACCGTTACCTTATCTCCAAAGCGAAGGTGGTCAGCTTTGCCATATTGGAATTTATAATTTTCATCGTAAAACGGTTTACCATCCTCTTTTAATATGACTTCGAATTTATGCCGCCCCATGCGGACGTAAAAATTTCCGTAATGGCTGGCGATAAATCTGATTATATAGTCGGTCTGGTTCGCGTCAGCGGGTTCGAGGATATGGGTGTTGAAGAAACCGAGGAAAGAGCCCATATCATCAATTGCCTGATGCGTCGGTCCGTCTTCGCCTACGGAAAGGCCACAGTGAGTTGCGACCATTTTGACGTTTGTCCTGTTTATATCATTTACTCTGGCCTGGTCCTTGGCGCGGCTCGTCATGAAAGCGCCAAAAGTTGATACGAAAGGTATAAAACCCGCCAAACTCAATCCTCCTGCGCAACTTACCATATGCTGTTCCGCGATTCCGACTTCCAAAACCCTGTCGGGAAATTCTTTTCCCATAATGTCGGTTTTCACAGAACCTCCTAAATCAGCTGTCATTGCAATGATATTATCGTTGAGTTTTGCGAGATCAAGAAGCGCCTTGCCGTACGCGCCCCTGCAATCGGCTTTCGTGCCGGCTGGTAAGATCATCGGCTTGCCTATTTTTACATTCGGCATTAATGAAAGCTGTTTAATATCATATTCCTTCGGATCTTTTGGCTGCCATTTCACTGATTTTCGGAAAGTGTTTAGTTCAGCGATTTCATCCTCTGTTATTTTAAGTGGTCCATTTAGTTCAGCCTGAGCTTGTTCCGGTTTCGGCGCAACGCCATGCCAGGTGGATTTATGTGCAAGTCCGTCTGGTTCCATAAATGTTACGCCTTTGCCCATAACCGTGTGTCCGATTATCGCAGTCGGTTTTTCAGAATTGTACGCGACATCAAGGGCGCCCCACATCTCGGCATAATCATGGCCATCCACTTCAACAACATGCCAGTCCGCTGATTTATAAATAGCCTTAAGGTCAATCGGCATTATTTTTTCCAGAGCATCAGTAAGCTGAACTTGGTTATAGTCGATGAATAAAATAAAATTATTTAAATTATATTTATTAGCGAAATGCATCATTTCGTAAACCTGGCCTTCCTCAGATTCCCCGTCGCCCGCAAGCCCAAAAACTTTATGGCTATGCCCCTTTAATTTTTCACCGATCGCGAGGCCGGTCGCAGCCGAAACACCTATCCCTAAAGGGCCTGTTCCGTAATGCACCCCACGAACATGCCGCGTGATATGCCCCTCGTAAACCGAACAGTTTTTACGGAAACACTTGATAACATCATCGCGCGGGATATACCCCATTTCCGCCAAAATACTGTAAACAGCAGGTGAAACATGGCCATTACTCACGACAACGTCTTCTCCGGTTTGACTGATGATGAACGCATATAACAAACACAAATAGTCGATTACGGAACATGATCCTCCAGGGTGTCCTGACTGTGAATTTGCAGTCATGGCAACAATAGCGTTACGGCAGCTTTTTGATAAAGTTTTTAGAAATTGTATATGCTCGTTACTGAGCGGTTCTCCGATTTTCGGAAGTTTTTTAAACATAATTTGTAATTGGTAATATTCGTTTACCGGTAGGTTCGACGACGTCGTCAAACCTACAATGATGTGTTATTTGGTTTTCGGATACGGTATCGGAAATACCCCTCGAGCTTTTATCGGTGGCTCACGCTTCCCGTTTACCTTCAGGCTCGCCCAAAAATGATATTTTTCAACGGATTCAAGATATTCCAGCTGGATGGCCACTCCGATTTTGTGCGCCGCGGATCTAGCAGTACGCCGATCAATATTGTAACAAATCAGGTTATCAGTAGATTCAAAAATTTCATCCATCATATCCGTTGAATACGAGTCGATATTTTGATCGGAAAGAACAACTGAAAATCCGGATTTATGGGCTTTCTGAAGTTGCGCTAAAATTTCTTTATTCAAAAAATTATGCGCCTCATCAATAAAAACTGAATGCTCTTTCAATGCAGTTGTCTTAAAGTTTTTTAAATATTCTTTAAGTACAAAAAGGCCTATTTCCCTGGCTTCAAAAGCGCCTATTAAAGGATAATTAAGGCTGCAAAGTAAAAACGAAGCTGATTTTTTACTTAGGTCTTTCAGTTTTATATCTTTTTTAAATTTAATGATATTTGCTTTTACATCGCCTTTTTTGACTTCAAATCTTTTTACGTTAGCTTTTTTATCCGAAGGCACATGTTTTAGTATTTCGGCATTAATGTCACCAAAAGGATCAATAAAAATACCGCCACGCCCCTGTAATATGTCGCCTATCGCCATCGTGGTAAGGGTTACCGATTTTCCTTGACCAGTCCTTCCTAAAACATACATAAACCCGACTTTATCTTTAAAAGGAAGGCCGATCATCTGGTCGCTCTGCAGTATGCCAAGCGGAATCAGATTCTCTTTAAGCGGATTTTGAATGATTGGTATATTCATATCTTTAAAGATTATGATTGTTTATCGGGATTTAAGATACAATGAAATAGCTCAAAGTCTCAAGTGCAAGTTATTAGTGTAGGAATTCGCACCTTGAGACTTACACTTGCACTATAAAACTCATCAAGGTTGTGATATATCTTCCGTCCGCCCTTCAATCACAGTTCACCTGTGGCTCGAGTTTATTATTCAGGCCGGAATTTCAATTTGTCATATTAAATTCTAAATTCTAATATCTAAAATCTAAACGATATCAAATTTCCGAAATTCAAATTTCATCCGCCAGTGGCGAATTGGATTTTAAAATTTGAATTTAGAATTTGTTTAGGATATAGGGTTTAGAGCTTTGAGTTTAAAAGATATTAAGACTCAAAATTTAAGAAAAAATGGCATTAAACGACACCAAAGACTCTGGTCGCAATTTACATCGCTTAATGAGGAAAAGTCATGACGATTTCCTTTCCTTTTACATTAAATTTAACCTTGTTCATCTCCAAAATCTTCAGAGCAAGCTGCAGGACAAGCTCATTGCTTATCAGGTCTTTTTTGTTAAGGCACTTTATAAGTATTTTTTTATTTATTTTGGGCGCAATTTCCTTATCACAAAGAATAATTAACTGGTTTGCCTGATCATCAAACTTAAATTCTATTCCGGAAACCAAACTGAAAAGCTTTTTAATGATCTGTTCCAATGATTCTTTAATATACTCCCTGTCAGCTTTTATAAAAAAGATATGTTTAGGTAAGATGATTTTGATATTATTGTCAGCAATTTTTTTCTTATGAGACAGTATGATTATTTCCAATATCTCCTTTAAATCAATTCTTTGAGGAAAGGGCTTTGCTTTTAATCCTAAAAAAATGTCTTCATAGTTTATCAGGAGGCTGGCTAACTTTATCAGATCAAAAATCTGTTCTTTCTTTACCTCATCCAATTCATCATCCAAAATTGAGATATTGATTACCGTAAGTATGTTTAAAAGCTCGTGCCGAATAAGTTTTTTTGTTTTTTTGGCTGTGCTACTGCTTATTGTTAACATAAATTTATTAACATATAATCTTCTTGGGATTTTACATGTTTTATCGCTAAAATTCAATGAGTCCGCAAAATATTACTGCAAAACAAAAAAAGATTCTTCTTTTAGAAGATGAGGAAACGTTAGGCCGGATTTACACCAAGCATCTGGAAATGGCTGGCTTTAAGGTTAAATGGCTAAAGACGACTGTGGAGACAATAGAAACAGCAAAAGAATTTAAAGCTGATATTATTCTTTTGGACCATTCTATTAGCGGCGAAGAAAAAACAGGCCTGGATATTATTTCTGACTTAAAAGCAATCCTTCCTGATGCAAAAATTTTTATGCTATCCAACTACAGCCAGTTTCAGATGGAGAAAGAGGTGTTAAAGGCTGGCGGTACGGGCTACCTGGTCAAGATCGATATACCCCCTTCTCTTCTTGCGGATTATGTAAGAAAATTGTTTTTCTAACCTTACGCAAAACATCGCTCCTCCATAAGGCGAATCTTCAGCCCATATTTTTCCTTTATGGAGTTCGATGATTTTTTTACATAAATACAAACCCAAACCGATTCCCATACCGGCGCCTTTTGTCCTGAACTTATCAAAAACGACCTTTTTAAATGAATCCGGAATCCCTTTGCCGGTGTCGCTGACTTTTATCAAAACATCTTTCCTGTCTTCTTCCAGTATCAATTCGACTCTGCCTCCTTTGGGTGTGAATTTGGAAGCGTTTGTCAGAAGATTATGGAGGACCTGCCTGATCCGCGGCTGGTCTATATCGCAAAAAACCAAACTTTTCAGATTATCTTTAAACGCAAATTCTAACCCTTTTTCCTTCATAATGGCCGGGAAGTCACTATAAATGTTTTTAACGAATTGCCTGATGTCAGTCTTTTTTTTCTGAAGTCTTACTTTGTCCAAATCATACTGCTGGACGTCAAAAAGTCTTTGGGTGAGGAATTTTAACTTATCGAGCGAGGAATCCAGCGCCTTTAATTCGTCGGCCAATCCTGTTGGATTTTTATATGATTCCAGAATCTCTTCCAGCTGGAACATCGCTATGGCAAGCGGTGTGCGGAATTCGTGGGCTGTAACGGCTATAAAATCGGACTGCTGGCCAAGTAGCTGTTTGATCTCATCTAATTTTTTCCTCAGTTCTTTGGTTTTTTTATCAACAATCGCTTTCATCAGATTGTTTTCTTCCTGAAGGTTTAATTTGAGTAAAATATTCATCAAGCCGATTTCCAGATCTTTTCTAATTGTCAGTATTTCCCCGATTTCTTCGGCAGAATAGTGTTCCCTCTTTTCCTTATATCCAAGAACAAAAAAACCGATTAGATTTTTTTCTGAAAATAACGGAACGCATAACCCCGCTTCCAATTTATTCATGGCTGAACTTAGGATTTTTTTTGTTTCCGGTTTTAGTTTCCTGAAACTTATTTCATCCGTAACCAAGGCGTCTTTTCTATGCCCTTTGAGTTCTTCCGTAAACTCATCTTTAATATAGACGGGGATGTTCAGTTCGGTATATTTTTCCCGAATAACAAAAAATTTCGCGTTTGTCAGGTTGAGGCTAATTAAAAAAGTTTTTTCAATAATTTTTTGAAGTTTAACGTATGAATCGCAAAAATATATTTCTGATTTAAATTCAGTAAGTGTATTCCTGAATTCCCGAAAGCTCTCACTAACAAACTCTGGCATAAAATATTCCGTTAGCTTAAAAGCTCCTAATCCTAAAATAGCGCTTGATAAGCCAGCCACATTGACACTTATTGCAGGGGATATGCCTGTCAGGAATATAAAAGATAAAAAAGCGGTTACCAGAAAAACGGAGAGCAAAACGAATTTATTAAGTAAATTAAGTGAGAGGTTTGAAAAGTTAAGAAAACGATACTTTTGGATGGAATAGAATGTAGGGATAAGGAAAAGAAGTGAAAATAGCGGAGCTTTGGCAATAAAAATCCAAATATTAAATATAGGAAGAATGACGTTTACGATCAGTATAGCTGTAATGAACGCCATATTTCCAATCGCCGCGATTATTAATTTCTTTTTTTCAAGACCCTGTAAAAATTTTAATTTATATAAAGATAGCCAGATAGAAAAACCGAAACTAAACAGTCCGTAAATAACATAAATTGAATATAAAGGCCCTAAATCTTCACCTGTAGGCACATTATTAACGATTATATGGGCTTTATGGATAAAAGGTGTGAAAGAAGCGATTAAAAAAATTGTGATTGTAAGACTTAAAAAGAATTCTTTTTCCCTTTTTGAGATATTAATAATTTTTTTAGGAAAATAGTAAAAAAAAGAAAGCATAAAAAACGCCCCTAACATTGGTAAGCCATATGCGAGTCTGGCAAAAGGAGTTGATAGGTCGGTTTTAATTTGAAATAAAAAGAAATAACATAAATATAAGGCCATAATCCATAACGACATACAAATAGTATAGTAGAAAAAACTTCTACTCGCCTTTTGCTTTGGATTGGTAATAAATGCAATAAAACCTAAGCCGATAAACAATAACGCACAAACAAAATAGAGTGAAGCGCTGTAGATGCTCATAAATAACTGATAATAATAAAACAAAATTTTCCAAAATAATTATACATTAAGCTAGACAAAATTTCATAACTGATTCGTCATTAGTAATTTTGTTTGACATTAACGGCTATAAAGAATGTCTTTAAGGGTAGGTAATCCTTTATATTTACTTTTTTTTCTCAAGGGTTCTTTCTCTATAATATATTTTTCACGTTTCTCTCTTTCCTCCCGTAGATTGTTTTGAAATATCCTTTGAAATTCAGATCGAGACAACGACGCAACTTCTCTAAGTCTGCCATATGATTCAAGCGCTACAGCAACCCAGCCATGCTCATCTGTCATAACATCTCTATAGCCAATTACTTTTAAAAAGGGGTATACTTTCGACTTTGGCCGAGTATCTCCTATGACAGGAAGACTATCATATTCCGGATGCTGATCAAGCAAAGCTTTCAAAAGCGGAAAAAAGTGTCTTTGCCCCCTTAACGCGTGAGCGATTTCAAGCCTATTCCAGCTGACGAATTCTTTATCTTTACCATTTTCATGGTCAAAATTTAAGCATTTTGCAACGCTGGCGAGGTATTGCTCTTTATTATAACTTTGCCTGTAATTCATACTGTCAAAGAGTTCTTCCAATTTTCCTTTTTTTGCGATTGTACATCCTTGCACTTCCCTATTCTGGCCAACTAATAAAGAACCGAAAACCCCGCCAGAGAATTGATGTTTTAAAAAAGTCGGCATTATTTTGGGAGGAAAAATAAGTTCACTTGGTCCGCCGCATTCCGGACAATCAGGAATATTAGGACCGTTTTTTTCCAGTTCGGATAATGGGACAAATCTTTCTTCGTCATCCACACCATCATATGCATCAGGGATATTCTGGATGGCTCTGCAATTTATATCAGAACATACTGCGTATTCTCCATAATATCCCCATACTTCGCGCTCGAGACCGCAAAGGGAATTCAGAAGCCCCTCTTCCATATGGGACATGTCTGGATAGGTTATAATATCGATTGCGCTATCCTTGTTCATATTTAAATTGTTAAAAAATCACGCAATAAATAATTATCAGTCAGACTTTTTTATAAAATGTTTTATTCCCTCAGTTACTCTGCCCACATTACCAGCAATAATTGTTCCATCGCCCTCTAAAACCCCCTCCACATCTCTACCGCTTAATTTTCTAAATATTTTATGGGCATTTGAACCCTTTAGCGTTTCGCCTATTATATATAAATCCTGTTTTTCATCGGGTAATGAATCAAAAAGAGCCTGTATTAATAATATGGAATTTTTTGCTCCTCTGGCTTCCTGACTTGTTGCCACACAATTCCAACAAAAAATTTCACTATCAGATGTAAAATTCGCATCCGGGAATTCTTCATTTAGGCGCTGAAGAAAATTGTCAAAATCTCTATTATACTGTGGGTCTTCTTCTGCCATATAATGATATTTATTCCCCCATTCATGCCAAAATTCCTCTTCCAAAGTACATCCGTACCCAAAAGCAAATCCTGCAATTCTATCATCTTTACTTCTTAAAAGGCTGGCATATCCGTCTTTACCTAATTTTTTTGAAAGATTCTTATATGTCTTTTCCGGATCATGAAATATTTTCATCTTCTCACCGCAACACGGGCAGTCAGGAATCACAGGATCCGTGTCCATTATTTCAAGAGGGACAGCTTCTCCTTTTGTGCCGTAAACTTCGGAAGCAGACATCTTCATTCCGTCGGGCAATTTTGAATCGCAGGGAGGACACACCACAAACTCAGGCCAGTCGTTGTTAAATATCAGCCTGAAAAAGTCAGCGATTTCTTTAATTTTTGCCTCTGTTAGTTCCGGGGGAGTCAGAACTTCACTTTTGAACTGTTTCCTTTGCTCTGTTCCGATTGACAGCGAGGGCGCCTGTCCGGTCTGAGCATTATTATCATCTGTAACAGAGGAAATATTTGTTCCTGAATTATATGCAACATACTTTGGCGGCTCATAGCCATTAAAAAAAGATGCCTGCGTATCCATGTATGCTCCCGCGTTTGGAACCCAGATGTGGTCGCCTTCTTTCAAATCGGATGGGAGATCGGCTTCGCCCAAAGTATCGCCCGAATCGCATGTCCGGCCGAAAACTATGTAAGGCTCTTTTTCTTCCGATAATTTCCGTCCATCCTTTCCTCTGGCTTTTAAATTATATTTCCAGCCATGAATGGGGTAATCGCTGAATGAAGTGAACACGCCGTCATTTATGTAAACGCATTTTTTACCCAGCCTTTTTTCCGTTGCCAAAACAGGGATAGCCAGATCGACCGATTCAGCGATAATAGCCCTTCCAAGCTCGAGGATTATTTGAGGATCAGATGCTTTATCCAGAGCTCCTTTGATATTATTTCTTACATACCGGCTGATTAATTCCAAATATTCTCTAAAATCAAAATCACCGCCCTCAAAATAATCAACAGGAATGCCGCCGCCGAGATTAACGCTGTTTACACCCCCCTCGCTTCTTGCAATTCCCGTCATAAATCCAATTCCTTCCTCAAAAGCGCGCGGGCTTGTATTTTGGGAGCCTGTATGGATTGAAAGGCCCCGGCGTACATTGCTGGCCTTTAAAAATCTTAACAACTCTTTGGCAGTTTCTTCTGTGACGCCGAATTTTTTTGACAGATCGATTTTAGCTTCAGGGTTCAGGGTTTGCAGTCTGACTGAAATCTCAGGCGCGCCCTGGGGAGCGGTTTGTAATATTTTCTCGATCCCCCTTCTGCTCTGAACCGCAAAATAACGCACATCTCTTTCAAGCGCGCGCTTTATGGCGTTTGCCGTCCTGATGGGGTTATTGAAAAATATTTCCGCTTCGGGATTTTGGGCTAAAGCCATGTCGATCTCATTTGGGGATGAACAGTCGAAGCCATCAATGCCTTCTTCCGACAGAATTTTTATGATCCTGTTTTTCGCATTCGCCTTGACGGAATAAAGGATCCTCCGATGCTCGTTTTCAGGTAAAAAATTATCCCGCAGGATGCCGACTTTTTCCCTTAATTTCCCCTCATTCAAAAAGCATAATGATTCTTCGGGGCAGGTATCCAGCATTTCAGGCATGACATCATTCAGATCGCTTTTCGGGTGTCTGTAATAAATTGAATCATTATATGGTTTTATAAGCTTTTGCTGCATTTATTTTGATTTAATCGATTACAACCTGATTATCGCAACAAAAGCATTATCAAAGTCATAAAATTATTTAATAAAACATTTGTTTTTTTATTATGGTTTTTTATAAATGATTAAAAATATATGAAAAAAAGGTTAGCATTTAATGAAATTATAATTGTTTTTTCGAAAAAATATCATATAATGAACCTGACAATCTTCCCTCCGCAAAAAATCAAATTACAATAAATAATTATGAAAATCCTGGTTGTTGAAGATGAATTTGATATAGCAAACTTCTTAATCCGGGGGCTTAGGAGCGAAGGCAATGTTGTAGAGTATGTCAATGAAGGGAAAGAGGCTTTTAACGCAATCCTGAATGGAGATTTTGATGTTGTGATCTTAGATCTTCTTCTGCCTAATATGAGCGGGGAGGAGGTTTTAAAAGAAACCAGGATGAGAAAAAATGACACGCCTATAATTGTTTTGACTGTTATCCAAGATACCGAGTCTAAAATAAGATTACTTAATCTTGGCGCAGACGATTACCTCGTAAAGCCCTTTTCTTTTGTTGAGTTGTATGCCCGGATCAAGTCGATTTTCAGGCGGTCTGACAAAAAAAATCAGAACAAGGGTGAGGAAATTGTCGTAGGCGATTTAAAAATCATTTCAAGCAGACGGGCTATGTATCGCGGAAATAAATTAATCAAATTGCGTTTGAAGGAGTATGAACTTTTAAAATATCTGATGACTCACCCCGATGAGGTTATCGCGCGTAATACTTTGGCTGAAAAAGTGTGGGACTATAATGCCCGTATTTTTTCAAATACAGTGGACTCGCACATCTCTCTTCTGCGCAAAAAGATAAATGAGGGGTTTGATAAAAAAATTATTG
>Ga0315291_10003641_pt1 | contig 19930 bp, 19 predicted proteins | sample YL17G12_20_MG_FD_203070 | JGI IMG/M metagenome (GOLD analysis project Ga0315291, IMG submission 203070) | Sediment microbial communities from Yellowstone Lake, YNP, Wyoming, USA - YL17G12_20 | ecosystem: Environmental > Aquatic > Freshwater > Lake > Sediment | place: USA: Wyoming | collected...
TTGCCCTTATTTCTGAGGACTTCATCTCGATTGATTGAATAGAAACGGACCAATTGTAAAATGATCACCCTCAATAAATTCTCTGCTTTCGCAGGAATGACGGCTTCGGAATTAATGTAAAGAAGTGTTAGATTCACTACACTAGCCTGCCGGCAGGGGTTCGAGGGTTCAAGTAAACCCCGTTAGAAAGGTGGGGCTTTGATCCCGCCTTTACAAGGAGCTGATGCTTTCTATTTATAACATCCCCGGCATAAATGCCGTGGCTTTCTAACGGGGTAAATGAAAAAATGATTTTACTGGGCCCCTTGACCCCTCGGATCCTTGAATCCTTAAACCATCTCCATTTACAAAATGTAATAAACCTTCGGCTTCGTGCCCAATTCGGGTTGCCGTTGATAGATCGTCTTATTCTGAAGGGCCTTCCTGATCTCTGATTCAGGGTTTTTCAAGTCACCAAATATTAGCGCCTTTTCCTTGCATGCCTCCACACATGCAGGGATGAGACCTCGGTTAAGTCTTTCTTCACAGAAATTGCATTTTTCAACAACGCCTTTGGTCCTGGTCGGAAACTCCAGATTGACTTTCTTGATAAAAGGCCGGGGATCCCTCCAATTGAAGCTTCTCGATCCGTAGGGACAGCCCGCCATACAGTATCGGCATCCAATGCACCGGTGAAAATCCATCATCACAATTCCATCTTCTCTCTTCCACGTCGCCCTCGTGGGACAATACCTCACACAAGGAGGATCATCGCACTGATTACAGAGGAGGGGAACGGGTTTGTGCCGATATTCGTCTCCCGAATATTCAAACTCATGTTCGGGAAAGACTTTGTCATAAGGAGATGTCCAGACCCACTTGATCTCCTCTTTCAGTGTTCCCAGATCAGGCACATTGTGGATACGATGGCATGCATCAATGCAATCTTTGCATCCTTCCTGGAGCCAGCATTTCTTGAGTTCGATGGCCATGCCCCATTTTTTATTAGCCAAGGTTTCAGGGGTTGGTGAGGGTCCCGGCAGTTCGACTTTTGAGAACACATCCCATCCCGGCTTGGCAACAAGGCCAAGTAAAGTGAGCCCAGCAACCTTTAAGAATCCCCTTCTCTCAAAATCCATTTACTTCACCCCGTTAGAAAGCCCCACCATTTACCCCGTTGGGTAGTTCATATCCTACGGGGTTTATAGGGGGGATGTAATCCTTGCGCTTATATCAAGTGCAGGATATTGAAAGAAAATATTCATTCCTTATTGAACAAGGAGTTAAAGCCCCGACCCGTTAGAAATTCTGGTAAACCCCGTTAGCCTTTAGAAATTCACTCCCCCCGAGGCGATAGCGGCATCCGCTCAGGTAGACTTATTTCTAACGGGTCCCATCCTTTCTAACGGGGTTCATCCCTTTTTCATTTCTTTAGGATACATATGGCAATCCCAGCACTTGTTGGTAACCCCCATATAATTGTGGCACTGGTCACAGAACTTGGTCTTGTCTGTGTGGCAATTCATACAGGTACGATTCAGACTCATCGTATATTTCTTCTGGTTGCTCGCTTGATAGGTTCTTATACCATCACGGACTACGGAAGTCTTCCAATCCTCCAAAAGCGTTTTATGATTGACCCGAATGAAGGCCTTCGGTTCAACGCATTCCTTCTTATCCTTATCCGTGGGAAGTTCAGGTTTGGGAACATAACGGGCCTTTCCGCTCACCGTATTATGCCAAACCGGGTAGGTGACTAATCCCAGGAAGAGGATGAGCCCTGGAATAATCTTCTTTCCATCATACATGGTCGTGTCTTTCCCCCTCACCCTCCCCTCTCCCCGCCGGGGGAGAGGGAGAGATAAAGGAATTAAGGGGTTCGCCACGAAGGTTCGTTGTTCTTGCCTTCTCTCCTCTCAGTACCAACGCATTTCCTACCAGCTCGTGGACACCCGCCACCTCCACCCCCGGCGCCCAATATTCCATCAGAGGTGGAAGGGTCGCCTTATCAATTGCGCAGATACAGGTCAGGAGATTCACTCCGAACTCCTCCTTCACATATTTGACGGCATTCGCTCGTGGGAAACCTCCTCTTAAACGCATCTCCATATTTTCGTCCGAACCTAAGCCGGCTCCGCTTCCACAGCAGAAGGTCCTTTCCTTAATGGTATTTTCCGGCATCTCATAGAATTCACGGCATACATTGTGGAGGATATATCGAGGTTCTTCAAGGAGCCCCATCCCTCTGGAGATGTTACAAGAATCATGGTAGGTGACTTTCCATTTATCATTTCGGCTCGGATCTAAATTCAACTTCCCATCCTGGATCAGATCAGCGGTGAATTCACAGATATGGACCATCTTCGTCGACTTTGCATTCTCGAACGGTGTCCCTGTGATCGGAGATACGGGCTCTTGTAAGAAATCAGCGGGACCATGGAACGTATCCATATACTGATGGATCACCCTCCACATATGGCCGCATTCACCTCCGAGGACCCATTTTACTTTGAGTCTTTTCGCCTCACTATAAATCTTCGCATTCAGTCGTTTCGCCAAGTCTGCAGAATGGAAGAAACCGAAATTTCCACCCTCTGAGGCATAGGTACTCCAGGTATAGTCGAGACCGATCTCATGAAAAAGGATGAGGTAACCCAGGAACGTATACCAATGGGGGCTGCCAAAATAATCCGCCGAGGGGGAGATGAAGAGGATCTCAGCACCCTTCCGGTTGATGGGGACTTCCACAGTCACCCCTGTGAGGTCTTTAATCTCATCCACAGCAAAATCGACGGTTGATTTAAAGGCATGGGGAGGAATGCCCAGATGATTTCCTGTGCGGTAACAGTTTGACGCCGGCTCTACGATCCAGTTGATATTGCAGCCCACCAGATTGAGCAGCTCCCTTGCCAGCATGGTGATCTCGCACGTATCGATGCCATAAGGGCAGAAGACCGAACAGCGGCGGCATTCGGTGCACTGGAAGAAGTAATAAAACCATTCTTTCAGGACATCTTCGGTGAGCTCTCTCGCTCCAGCCCATTTCCCAAAAACCTTTCCAGAAAGGGTGAAATATCTTCGGTAAACCGATCTCAGAAGCTCGGTCCTCAGGACAGGCATATTCTTTGGATCTCCGGAGCCGATGAAAAAGTGGCATTTATCGGCACAGGCTCCGCACCGGACGCAGATATCCAGAAAAAGTCGATACGACCGGTACCGACTCAAGCGTTCGTCCATCCCTTTCAGGATAATCTCCTTCCAGTTTTCCGGGAGCTTCCAATCTCCTTCTGTCGGCTGCCAGTCCCTTGGATTCGGAAGTTCGAGATACTTTTCGTGTTTCGATACCGCGGGGTAGCCATAGGTCCCTTTTCTGAATTGAACAGCGGGTTCCAACCAACTTCTGGCGGGTGGGGTATAGTCGATCTTCAAAGGCTTGTCTTTTGAAATTTCTTCTGACATTCCTATCCCTTGTCTACAGGTAATCCAACCTCTTTCATGGGTTGCCGAAATTCGTCCTCATACTCTTCGTAAGTGTGCACCTTCACCGGGTGATCCCAGGGATTGATGTGCCGATCGTTACGGCTGGTATTTTTCAAGTTTTTAGTGGGACTCAAGAAGATTCCTGGCATATGCATCAGCTTGCTAAGAGGGAAGTATGCAATCAAAAGACTCACAAAAAAGAGATGAATATAAAAGAGTAGGTTTACTCCTTTCGGAGGCATGGGACGTAAACTTAGCATGACCATGACCCATTCCTTCACCTGCACTAAATCAACCTTGAAGATGAGCCGCATGAGGACTCCAGAGAGCGCGATCCCGGCAATCGTAAAAAGGACAAAGTAGTCCGAGGGAAGGGAGATATACTTGACCTGCGGATAAATGACTCGTCTCAAGAAGAGATAGCCCAGGGCGACCAAAATGATGATATCGCTGATATAGATGATCGGTAAAAGGCCTTGAAGGATCGAATCGAGTCTCTGGAGGATCACCACGACAGAAGGGACAGGTTCAAGAAAGAATCTCAAATGCCTCAGGAGAATCACGAGAAAGGACCAATGGAAAGCCATGGCTCCCAACCAGAGAAGGGTACTCGTTCTGAAGAGAAGCCTGTGCGGCGCCGAAAGCTCCACCTTCTCGTTCTTGAGCAAGGAACGGAAAAGAAGGATCTCCAGAGCTAACCTCGCCACCACCCCTCCTGTGGTATAGGGACTGTCAACACGACTGGCTTTAATCCAGGGGAGTGATTTTTGCTGACCGCAGATCGTAGGGATATGAAAGGGCACAGGCGAACTTGCCCATTTTAAGACGCGGTAAATGAAGCCGACAACGAAGAGGATAGCGGCTATGTAAGGGATGAAGATGGCAAAGAAAGAATACAGACCTATTCCTTCGGTACCAATCACGACAAAAAAGATAAGTAAAAGAATTCCTGAAATGGAATACCAAAGGCCCATACTTTTACCCAAGTAGAAAGAATGTCAAATGACAAGGTTCAAATGTCAAATCAAATCCTAAGCCCAAAAAGTCATGCTGAACCTTGTGCTGAACTTGATTCAGTATTGTTTCAGCATCTCAAAAGGTTCAGGTTACTAAAAGACCCTGAAACGAGTTCAGGGTGACATTCATTTGATATTCGCCTGCCTAACCCTCTCCCCTGGGGGGAGAGGGTTAGGGTGAGGGGGAAATGATCTAATCATCACCCCCACCTTAATCCTCCCCCATCCCCGCCATCATTCAGCGGGATCTTCGACAAGGGGGAGGAAAGTTTTTTAGAGAATTAGATGCCCCGCAGCTCTGCTGCGGGGTACTTCACCTAATCCTCTTCTTTCGATCGTTTCTCCTTCGGATGGGTCATTCTCTCCATCATCCGGAAGGCCATCTCTTTTTCGGACTTGGCTTGATTGATCCTGATCTCGCAAATCTTTTCCCGGCAATCCATGTAAATATCGAAGGCCTGGAGAGCCAGGTCGTCGATTCTCGATTGAAATCTCAGCCATTCCTCTCGCATCGGTTCTTTACGGATCTCCCTTTTCAAGGTCTCTTCCATCGCCTTTTTCAAAAGGAATACAAATCCAACGGCATTCGATGGAGAAAAGTCCTGAACGGATCGTATCTTAAGGATAGAATTCAGAGAGGCTGAGAACCCTTCGGAATTCTTCCCCTCAAGGAGTCCTTTGTAGAGGACTTCTATCTCTTGCGAGATCGTGGACCCAACCGGGTTGGTGAACTGATTTCTGTCCTTCCTCATCAGGGCTGCCGTATCTGCAGGATAGGTCTCCAAGATGAGGTCGAACCACCTTTTTAGAATGGTCGATTGATTCCGCAAAAGTAAATCTTCAAATTCCATGAATTTTCACTCAACCGACAAGAGCCGATTCCCTATCCTTCCCACTCGATGAATGGCTTTTCAATATCGACCATGGCGTTCACCACCAACTCCACTAACCCGCCATAGCGTATGCCGTATTTCTCAGTTAGACCCTTATCATTCAGCAAATCCCTGATCGCTCCTTTACAATTTGAGCAAGGGGCGCATACATATTTTTGGATACTGGGGTCCATGACATCCTGGAACACATCGATAATCTGCTTCAGTTTCATCCGGCTGGAGATATTCTCCCTCCATTCCTTAAAGTTCATAGAGTTCATGATCGCAAAACCACTTCCTCCACCACAACAATAGTTTTCAACCCCATGGGGTTCCATCTCTCTGAATTTGGGACAGATCTTTTTCAAGATACGCCTTTGAGGCTGCACAATTCCCATCAATCGCACGACATTGCAGGGGTCATGGAGGGTCACGGAGAAATTGTTCTTCCCGGGGTCGAGTTTCAGTTTGTCATTGCATACAAGATCTTCCAGCAAGGGCAGGAAACTCTCCCTCGGGAAATTCATGTCATCAACCAATATCCGGTCAGCGATCACGATCAAACCCTTGTGGGCATGGCCGCACTCGCCCATCACGATCTTCTTCACTTTCAATTTTTTTGCCACGTCAATCTGTTTCAGTGCGATTCTGGCAAACTGTATGTCATCATACCAGGTCCCGTAATTCGTGGCCTCATACCCATAGATTTCACTCGACAGTGTCCAGCTCAGGCCCGCCGCCTCAAAGAGGATGGCAAAAGCTACCGGGTTCTCAATCCAGGACATAAACTCCCCGGAATTATGAATGAGGAGGATATCCGCTCCTTCGCGATCAACGGGAACCTTGATCCGTTTTCCCGTCTTCTCCTCGATCTCATCCTCCATAAATTCAACCATATTCTCAAAGGCCTGGGAGGATATGCCTGTGCTCGCACCCACTTTCAAATGCTGAACCGTGCCCGCATCATGGAGTTCCTTCGGAGCGATCCCCATTTCCTGACTGAACATTTTTCTCAGCTCACGGGTGATCAGACCATTGTCGCTCCCCAGAGGGCACCACTGAGCACATCTTCGACACAGGGTGCATCGATAAGCCAGTTCCGCCAAGCGGGCAATGGTCGGCCAGTTCAATTCGATATCGTCTCCAGTCAGTTTTGAGAGGATATTGCCCCTTTTATTGATGTACTTGTTGATCAGCCTCCGGAGCACTTCGGCTCTGAAGGTCGGGCGATAGATCTCCTGCTTTCCACTGGAGAGGTAGATTGGACAGGCATCATTACAAGTCTGGCACCGGACACAGCTTCCAAGAGACTGAACCAGCGGTTCCCAGAAGAGCCAGTTGTCGTTCTGGGAGAGGAGTTTTTCGAGACCCCTGAGGAAACGCTCCACCAGTTTCTCTTCCTCCTCTTTACTCTTTGGTTTGGGAAGAGCAAGGGCTGAAACGCCATCGAGGGAACATTCATAACTCTTCTTCTGGTTTTCAGACAGAGATGAATAGGGAGCTCTTCCCTCCTGTTGGTCCAGAGGGGGAGGAAGTGGCATCAAGTCATCTGCCGTCACTGTAACAAGGGGCTCCTCCTTGCGGAAGCTGATATTTTGTAGCCGAATTTTTTTCCTTTCAGTGGCCATTGCTTTGAAAATAACTCTCAGAAAAATCTCCTCCCCCCTTTGCGGGGGAGGATTGAGGTGGGGGGGGAAGTTCCTAATCCACCCTCACCCCCACCCTCTCCCGTCAAGGGAGAGGGTATAAATTTTACCATTTTCATAGTTTGAGATTGGTGAAACCTTCATGAAAAATTTATCAAAATATGCCAGAATACCCCCCAGCTCTGCTGGGGGGATGAATGGCCTACCCTCTCCCCTGGGGCCTGCCTGCGCGAAGCCGCTTCGGCGAAGGCAGGGGAGAGGGTTAGGGTGAGGGGGAAATGATCTAATCATCACCCCCACCTTAATCCTCCCCCATCAAGAGGGAGGAAAGTTTTTTAGAGAATTAGATGCCCCGCAGCTCTGCTGCGGGGTACTTCACTTGCCTTTTGTTATAGGGAATTCCAATTCTGAAGCAACTTCTTTCCACCGCTTGCCCACCTGGATATGAGGACCTGACCAGGTCACAGGTCGCCCAAGAAGCTCTTTTACTCTCCTTTCGACCTCGCTTCCCCTTACATTCGGGACATCATCCCAGCGCAACTGATGGTAATATCTAAAAAAGAGTTGCATGACATGGCTGAAGGGTATGTAGATTAACCACGCTGCAGCGAACAGGACATGGAGAGCGGGGGCTAATGCAGGATGAAGCTTATGCTCGAAATCCGTAAAAGTCACTTGCTCCCTCACATACTTCAACAGTACAGGCATGCTGGAGTGGAAATGAATATCTACCGCAAAAGCCCCTCCCATGAGGGTAAGGAGGATGAATATCCATTTCAAATAATGGATCGGAGGATAGTAGACTCTTAGGTCTGGATCTGTCATTCGCATGAGGAGGATGCCTACTCCCCCCAGAAATGTCAGTGTCGTGGCAAACGTCCCCCACATCCAGCCAAGGCCCGATGCCGTCTCGATGTTCGTGACAAGAGCGCTGACGAAAAGCCAAGCATGCCAGAGGATCAATAAATAGAGCCCTGCATGAAAACCATACAGGGGGTACCAGAATCTTCTATTCCGGCGGTAGAATTCCCTCAAAAAGAGAATGTCGAGCACCGTGGAACGAAGCTTTTTGCCGAGGGTGTTCTCAATCTTCGTCCACCAGTCCGTCAGCTCATAAACAGAGCTTTCGTTATAAAGTTCCCAATGCAGATGCAAAGGAGCGGAAGCGTATCTTATCCCTCGAAGGACGGATGCCACAATGAAGAAAAGAATGCTTCCATAAAAGACAAAAAGGATCAACGCACCCATCACCTTTCCCCTATGGGCTTCGTAAGTTCTTGCCAGTTCATGAAAAGCTCAATGTTAGACACAGCCTGTAGGTTTGGGTAGCCCTGCGACCTTACAGGCCCCCTTGGCGGGTCCCCCTGGAAACAACTTGTAGATATATTTGAGATCGAACCCCGTCTGTTTGACGACCATACGGATGGGCGGGGCGATCCCGAATTTGAGGTAGTAATCCCTGAGATAGTTGACCAACTTCCAGTGCTCTTCACTCATAGGAGAAGCATTTTCAGTTTTTGCCACATCCTCGGCCACTTCCTTATTCCACTTCTCCGGCTCCTGGATGAAACCATCCTCATCAATCTCGATTTCCATGCCACCCAGCACAGCCTTTGCCATTTTTTCACCTCCAGTTTTTCAATTCCGTATTGTCAAAAGTTATCTCCCCTCTCCCCTTGGGCCTGCCTGCGCGAAGCCGCTTCGGCGAAGGCAGGGGAGAGGGTCAGGGTGAGGGGTAAAAAGGACTTCTCGGATGCTCTCCAAAACACCTTCTAAGTTACTGAATACCTGGTTATCCCAGAATCGCAGCACCTTATACCCTTCAGCCTTGAGCCATTCATCACGTATCTTATCGCCTGGATCAAGTGCGTGCTGCCCTCCATCCAGTTCTATAACCACTTTCTTTTCGAGATTCACAAAATCCACAACATAGCTGCCAACTCGTTGTTGACGACGAAACTTGAAACCATCTATCTGTCTGTCTCTGAGATGCCTCCATAAATGCCGTTCTGTATCCGTAGAGTGTTCCCTGAGTCTTCTCGCTATGCCCGTCAAGTCTTTCACCCCCACCCTGTTCCCTCCCCCCTCAAGAGGGAGGGTTTTCATTGTCTTTCGGTATGTTACAGAGCGGTTTTTCATAGAACTTTTGACAATATCTTCAATTCATATCAATTCAACTTTTGTCCTTGAAGGACATCATGACGATTCGTGCAATAATATCTATTGTAAAAGGTTTGGTCCAAATCTGCCATTATCTGAGGCAAGCCTCACCCTTTCCCTGACGAACCCTCCGGCTATTTCTCTTTTCCTTCCGTGCCAGCGATACAAACCCCTCAGCCCATTCAGGGGTTCCCAAAGCGTGCAAATGAATATAAGAGGCAAAGAGATTTTTATATACGATCCCGTCTCGTTGGCCGATGATTCCCCGTCCTCTTTTTATCCGATAGGCACATGGAAGGTCATCGGGAGGCAAAAGGTGGGAGTGGTGAAATTCATGGCCGCGGACAGTCAATCCAACGGGGAAAACCGGATTTTCACTCATGACCTCAGCCGCCACATAGCCGTGTCCTTCAGGCCTCTCAGAGAGCTGGACCTCAGAGGAAAGGACTCCCACCATTTCGTAGGATCGGTTCCGCCAAGAAATGCTCCGACATAAATACATCAAGCCCGCACATTCGGCATAGACCGGCAGTCCCCCTTGGACAGCCTCGGCGATATCCCCTCGTAACCCACGGTTGCCTTCTAATTCCCTCAGGAAGAATTCCGGAAATCCACCTCCGATATAAAGTCCATCCACTTTGGGCAAACGATCCTTGAAGGAATTGATGAAGATGAGCTGAGCCCCCTCATCGGCCAAAGCTTCAAGATTCTCCGGGTAGTAGAAATTGAAGGCACGGTCACGTATGATCCCGATCCGGACTTTTTTGGTGCGAGCGGTCCCCTTCACCCTGTCCCTCTCACCGAGGAGGAGAGAGGATTTTTTTGTTTTTCCCTTGTTCAAGAGAAGGGATGGAATTTGAGGAGCTTTGGAACTTTGCGCAATCGTTAAAATCTTATCCAAATCGAATCGGGACTCAAGCTTACGGCCAATCCGTTCCACCAGCCCCTCTGCTTCAACGGATTCCGATGAAGGGATGAGTCCCAGGTGCCGCTCCATGATGCTAAGATCCTGATCCTTTGGGAGGCTTCCCACGACAGGTATCCCGCAATGCTGCTCCACGGCATTTCTCAGTTTGCTTTCGTGACGAAGCCCGGAGACATAATTGAGGATGACTCCGGCGATAGGGACATCTCTCTGAAAATGTTGATACCCCATCACCATGGCAGCGATGCTACCCGTCATCCGGGTGGTATTGACCACGAGGAGGACAGGAATATTGAGGAGGCGAGCGATCTCCGCCGTTGTCCCACGGGAATCCACACCATCATAAAGTCCCATGGCCCCTTCAACGATGGCGAGATTCACTCCTTCACAGCTTCGATGAAAGGAAAGAAACAACCTGTCTTCAGGGATTAAAAAGAGATCTAAATTGCGGCAGCTTCGACCCGCTGCCACGGTGAGCCACGATGGGTCTATATAATCAGGGCCTTTCTTAAAGGGCTGGACCGAAAGGCCCCGGCGTTTGAGCACATCACACAAACCGACCGTTACAATGGTTTTTCCTGATCGACCTTGAGGCGAGGAAATCAGCAAACGACCAAGATTTTGCCGACGTTGGAGAAGAACGCTACCTGACACCATTGTTTCTTAAGTCTCGCTCTTCCCCTTGATGGCGATAAAGGTGATACCACCAAAACTGCGATATTCAATTTTGTCTTCTTTGGCCAGTTCTGCAATGGCCTTGTCAACTAAGGCCTTTTCAATTCCGATGGCTCTCGCCACGTCCCTGTTCTTCGCCTGACTGACCGTCCCCAAATATTTCAATATGGATTCTTTCAGATCCTCACTCATGTGTCATTCACCCCCACCCGCACCCTCCCCCATCAAGGGGGAGGGGAATCAAGAACTGTCCCCCATTAAGAGTAGGGGAATAAGGAACCCTCCCCCATCACAAGGGAGAGGGGAATAAAAAATTACCATTTGAACTGGGTGGTCGTTCTAAAGGTCTCTCTTGCATAGGTGAAATCATCAATATGCTGCTCGGTAAAAGGTATCTCCGTTAGTCGGAAGAAAGTCTCCCAACCTACCCTTTCGATCCACTCTCCCATCCTTTCATATTTTCGGGCGTGGGAGGCGTAGACCTCGACGATCTTTTTAATCGTCTCAACGACCTCAGGCCACCGAGGAGGATGATTGGGAAGGTAGGGAACCACCAGCCGAGAAAACATGGGCGGTTTCCTGGCATTGGAGACCTTTCCTCCGGCATAAATGGCAATGCCATCGCCTTCGGCATCAGCAAGAGGCATGGCCGGACAGACCGTAAAACAGTTACCACAGTACATGCACAGATCCTCTTTCACCACCACCCCTTTAACATCCTTGTCAGGATGTCGCCGAATCGCGCCTGTCGGGCAGGAAGCCATGACCGTGGGGATTTCGCATGTCGCTGCTAACTTCACATTGTCAACTTTGGGAATCTTTGTATGCACTCCGACGATAGCTAAATCCGAGCAGTGGACAGCGCCACACATATTGATACAGCAGGCCAACGAGACCCTCAGCTTACCTGGAAGTTTCATGCTGGTGAAGTAGTCATAGAGCTCGTCCATGAGTGCTTTGACGATCGGCGAGCTATCCGTGGCCGCACTATGGCAGTGGGCCCAGCCCTGGGTGTGGACAATATTGGAAATGCAACTTCCGGTTCCCCCAACTGGAAGGCCCAGCTTCTCGGCAGCTTCGATAATGGGCTCCACCTTTTTTTTATCCGGGGTCAAGAATTCGATGTTATACCGGCTGGTGAATCGAAGGTGTCCGTCACAATACTGGTCGGCGATATCACAAATGTCCCGGATAAAATCGACGCTGACCAGCCTCGGCGATCCTACCCTTATTGTAAATACCTCGTCTCCACTTTCAGCCACATGCCGGAGAACGCCTGGCTTCATTATCTCGTGATATTTCCAATGTCCATAATTTTTCTTTATGACCTCAGGGAGCATCTCCTGAAAATTCGGTGGGCCAATATCTGCCTTTCCCATGATAACCTCCTCTCTATTATTTCGGATTGCAGATTGTGGATTGCGGATTTGAATATCCAAATTTTAAAATTCCGAAATCCGCATTCCGCATTCCGCATTCCGAAATTAGAAAAACACATAGGGATTTGTTCTCGGTGCTTTGATCATCTGGGGGACCGGCTTCAAATCTACCGCTTTCAGGAAAGTCCTCATCCCTAATCTTTCGATCAGCTCACCTACTCTCTCCCTCGTTCTTCCATTTTCATCCCACCAATCCCAGATCTTTCTAAGAAGATTTTTGATCTCTGTATAGGGAGGCTCTATCTTCATGAAGGGAATGATGACCGAGGAGAGCATAGCCCCCTTGACGATCGGAGCCTTGCCACCAATCAAGATGGTTGCTCCCTTATCCTCTCCCGGTCTGAGGGCTTTCGTCATTTTGTTAATGCAGTGCATACACCTGACACAATCCTCGGGAATGAGTTTGAGTCCCTGTGCCTTTTCGTCCCACTCCAGTGCGTTCGTCGGGCATTTCGCAACGATATCTGTCTGGATATCCATTCCAGCCTTCACATATTCTCTGACGGCTTTCTGGTCGATCTTCAGGCTGTCTCTCCAGGTCCCGATGATCGTAAAATCAGCCCTTGCGATGGCAGCCACGCAGTCGTTAGGGCATCCGGAAATCTTGATTTTGAACTTGTACGGCCACCGGGGGCGATGGATCTCATCCTGAAATTCCATCGTCAGATTATGAACCAGATCCAGGGTATTGATGTTCGTCCATTCACACCGGGCTGGTCCAACACAGGCCGTGGGTGTCCTGAGGGCTGAACCTGATCCTCCGAGGTCAAATCCGGCCTCTGTCAAATCGTTAAAACATGACTGGAGATGGGCCGTAGTTGTTCCGAGAAGAATAATGTCACCCGTGGAACCGTGCATATTGGTTAAACCGCTCCCGTGTTTTTCCCAGACCTCACAAATCTTTCTTAAAGCCTTCGTGTTATAGAACCAACCCGCAGGATGATTCACACGCATGGTGTGGAAGGATTCGACATTGGGAAAAAGATCAGGAACGTCGCTGTATCTTCCAATCACGCCTCCGCCATACCCGGTCACCCCGACGATTCCCCCATGTTTCCAGTGGGTTACTCTGTCATTAAATGACAGTTCCTGCACCCCCAAAAGGTCCTTGGCTGCTGCATTCTTCTTGGCAGCCCGCTTGATTTCTTTCACGTAGCTTGGCCAGGGTCCTTTCTCCAGTTCATCGAGTTTTGGGGTCTCATCTGCCATCGATTTTACCTCCTTTAGAATTTACATTCGGATATGGGTCTAAACAATCTTTTTTTATCACAATTTATTCACTCAAGCAAGAAAATCTGTATTAAAAATAGCCCTTGACCCGGTTTTCGCTTTTTAGTATAGTTCTTTCCAAGATTCTCTTGGGGGGGGAGATTTTCACAAAAGCTTACCCATTCTTTCTTGGTGATAAAGGAAAAGGTAGATTAAAGGAGGTGAAAAAAATATTTTAATGGTTTAGGAAGGTGTAAAAGTAATGTCGGGCGGGGATTTTTTTATTTCCGTCCGGGTGAATACCCCGCCCCTTGGGGCGAAGGGTTTTGCCCGTTGTGGTCTTTGATACCCCGCTGCTTGCGGCGGGGTAGTTCATTCTAAAGTCAGTCGATGGAAAGGGGGTATCGTATGGCTGAAAAAAAACAAGGGATTGATTGGACGACGCTTTGGAAGAAGGATGACTGGATGTCGGTGTGGATAGGCTTCCTCATTCTGATCGTTTTCATAGCTGGAGCCACACTGAAGCTTCCAGGATGGAGGTGGATGACGGATGGGGCGTTCGGTGAAAAGATATCTGGCTGGAGTAGCAAGGTTGATGGTCTTGCCAAGGATGCGGAGACAAAGGGCGAGGAGGGATTAAAGGCAGGGGCGTTAGCGCTCAAGGCAGCTCTCGATGCAAAGGAAAGGAAGGCAATAGGGGAGGCTGCAGGAAAGCTTGAGAAGGCAGTCAAAGATGCAAAGGATAAAGATCTGGGTAAGAAAGCAGACGGCCTGGTAAAAGACATCAAAGGTAATGCAGGGGTTACCGTCGGGAGGGTCTTTTCAGGTGACAACTTGTTAAAAGCTCTTTACCTGCTCATCGGTTTCTGGATTCTCGGGTGCATAGGGATGGCGTTCATGGGGATGTCTGTCGGTAAGTTTACAGCGGGCTTTCCTATTGTATTTATCCTCTCAGCGCTGGCTTTCTTTGTTGCAGGGAACACAGCTATTTCCTATTACGGTCTGGAAGTGGTCTTTTGGGCATTACTCTTTGGTCTCTTTATCAGCAATGTCATAGGCGTTCCTGAATGGCTCAAAACTGCTGTCAAGACAGAGTTCTTCATTAAAATTGGGCTTGTGCTTCTCGGAGCGGAAGTGCTGTTTACTACCATTGTAAAGGTAGGGGCCTATGGTATGGTGCAGTCCATCCTTGTCATCGTTGCAGTTTTCTATGTCTGCTTCTGGGTGGCGAAGAAATTAGGTCTTGATGATGAGTTTGCCTCCATTCTCGGGACAGCAGTTTCCATCTGTGGTGTGTCGGCTGCCATTGCCGCTGGAGGTGCCGTGAAGGGCGATCCAAAAAAGGTGAGCCACACTATATCACTTGTTCTTCTCTGTGCCATTCCAATGCTGATATTCCAGCCTATCATAGCAAAAGCTTTGGGGTGGGGTCCAGCCATGACAGGAGCTTGGTTAGGTGGAACCATTGACACAACAGGTGCAGTGGTTGCTGCCGGTGCAATAGCGGGACCACAAGCAATGTCTGTAGCAGTGGTCGTGAAGATGGCCCAGAATGTTCTGATAGGGGCAGCTGCTTTCTTACTGGCAATATGGTTTACATTCAAGAAGAAGGAAGCCGGGGAAAAGCCAGGCGCCATGGAGATATGGTTCAGGTTCCCGAAGTTTGTCGTGGGTTTCATTGTTGCTTCCATTATCTTTTCCTTCTTCATGACAGAGGCATATGGGAAAGGTGTAACAGGCATCACAGCACCCTTAAGGGGCTGGTGGTTCACGTTTGCCTTTCTTTGTATAGGGCTTGATACGAAGTTCAGTGAGCTCGTTGCAATGGGTGGTGGAAGACCTGCAGCGGCTTTTCTGATTGCTCAAGCATTCAATATCCTTTGGACGTTGCTGCTCGCTTACCTTATCTTTGGTGGAGTGCTCTTTCCAATTCCAACCTTTTAGGAGATAGACCTACCCCTCACCCTTTCCCTCTCCCCCGAGGGGAGAGGGTGGGGTGAGGGGTTAGACCCCGATTATTTTATGGCATGTTTTGCAGGACTCTGGAGGGCGCGGGAGGAGGTCGCCTTGAGAATTTTTCATCCTTGGACTATCCCAGAGGGAAAAGTATAACTCCCTAAAATCTCTTTCCCTCTCCATAAAGAGGTTTCTGAATTTCTCGTAATTCTCGCCATTCCATATCGCAGGGAAAGAATCCCTGAAGATGTTGCCAAAACTGACTTTCTCGATCCAATATTCCTTCCCACAGAAGATCCGTTTAAAAGGTGATGGAAGAGGAGGGTAGAGATAGACGCAGGGCGAAACCTCTCCGTCCGCGGAGATGTAAACATTCTGAAGAGGGTTCTCCTCACACACGGGTACGTCAACAGCGGATAGGGAGGGTCTCTTGAGTCGAATGCCCAACTTTCGAGCATTTGCCTCTGCCTGTTTCACGATCTTTTCGTACTCATTCTCACCACTCTCCCATACAAACACCCTATTTTTTTCCTGCCAGACATTTATACAGTGGCAGATGTTGGTGAGAACGACCTCTTCAATTCCTGCTTCTTGAGCAAAGAGAGGAACCGAGGGAACCTCAAAAATATTGTCTTTGACCATGAGAAAGACGAGGTGCATTTGGGGCCGAGGAAGTTTCCGCCGTTTCTTCTCTTCTTGAAAAAGATGAATGCTGTTAAGAACCTCTGGAAGGTGGGAGTTGACCCGGATGGCATCGTGCGTTTCAGGGGCTGTCCCAGAAATCGAAAAGCCCACAAAGTCAAGCCCTGCTTCAATGAGCTCGGCCACCCGATCCTTCGTAAATCCCATCCCACTGGTTACAAATCCTACTTGAGGTCCCTCTTTCTTGACAAGCCTGATGCATTGAGAAAGATCCTTGTGAAGCAGGGATTCCCCCCAACCTTCGAGGACTACGGTCTCAACGTCCTTCAGATAGGGAAGAAGTTTTTTGAAATCCTCAAGAGGTATATCCTGATATTGCCAGTCTGGGCTTTCTGTACGGATGCACATCTTGCATCGGAGAGGGCATCGCGTCGTCAGTTCAATCTGCCATGCTGAAAAGGGTCTCCTTTTTCTTCTTCGAAGGAACTTTTCAAAAATCTTCTCAATCATTGTCCTTATAGCTTCTGGAGAAGGGTTTCCAGACTCTCCTTTTTCGAGGGACGAAATAAGCAGAAGGCATAGGGGAGAAAGACCGCTCCACCCCATTTCTTCTTAAAAAAGGTAACGCCTGAATTGATCCCTAAGCCCAAGTTCATATATTTTTTCCCTTCTGTTTTTGCCTGTTGTATCACTTCAGAAAGGAGAAGATCGGAAGCCCCTGGGACATAAAGGGTGTCCGAGTTGAAATTAAACATATAGAAAGAATAACTCCTCGGTTTAAATTCTGCCACATCAAAGGCAACAAGCTCATTTCTTTCATTCCTCGCATCGAAGATCCATGCCGTCTTTGATGAAGAGAGATATTTATCAATTCTCTGAAATATGGACCGGGTTGCTCCATCCACAGGATGGGCCTTAAGAAATTCCTCAACCATCTTCCTGTGTTCCTCATCAAAATTCTTGTTTTTTTCTACAGAGAGTTCCCCGCCTGCTCTTTTTAACATATTCCTCATTTTTTGAGAGATGGAAAGGGATGAGAGGTCCAGGCGATAGTAATGGTCAGAGGGTGGATGAGGACGATCGTTGAGGGAAGAGGGAATCGAAGGTGCGATCAAGGAGACGCTTTCTGGTTTGAGGCGTTTGACTGCATCCTCAAGAGCCCTTCCCAATCGTTTCTCCTCAAAAGGTTCCTTTAAAGGGTATCCGACGAGGATTAAATGACCTTTCTTAGCATAGGCGAGAAAATCTCCCAAGAGAAATGGTTCTGTCTGGGAAATGGTAGTGACGTAGTGGGGAATATGCTCCGGCACATAGGCGTAATCTTCAATGTAATCCTGTTGTGAAACCGTGATCATGATTCTTCCTGGATCACCCGGTAACCTTCATCGAGAAATAACTTTCTAATCCCTGGGATATGGGCGACCCCAACGAATGCGGCCGTCTTTTTCTCTTCAAAAAAAACTTTCATCCTTTTAAAAAAAATGGGGTCGCGCTTCGTGATGATGGATTCACAGCGAGTAGGAAATTCTCCTGTCATAGAGAAGAACTTTTGGATATCCCCTTCGAGGAAAGCCTTCATAAAGACTTCTTGATGGACTCCCCAATCCTTAATGTGATTGAGATAGTTCACAATGCGTTCAAAAGGGATCCCATCGAGAGCTGCCAGTTGATCCTGGATGGTCTCGAGATATTCAATCTTTTTCCCAAGTTTCTGGGCGAGGTGGAAGGCTTCCACATCCATTGAATGTTTCCAGTTCAAAAAGGCGGACCAGATGGTGAAGAAGGTCATCCAAGGACGGAGGCCCCTCGTATGGCTTCCCAAAAAATCTGAACTCGTCGGATGGATGAGATCCAGATAAGGAACTGCCGTGGTTTGGAGGCCAGATCGAGCACCTAAGAGTTTGTTAATTTCCACGATCACGTCGGGATGGAGGGCTTTGTAAAGGGATGGCGCATTTTCTCCCTGCTCGCCATATTGGACTACCCTGGCCATGCTTTCCTCATCAAGTGGACCTTCGAAAAGAACTGTTTCGACACCTTGGATCAGCTTGATAAGGGCTTTCCTAAAACTATATGGGGAAAAATGAGCTGTTCCTACGAGAAAGGAAGTGTGCCGATTCTTCTCGACTCTCCATACTGTTTTCAAGGGTTTTCCCTTCCACCAGAAAAGGCTCATTCGACTGCCCGCCAATTCTTAGGTTTTTAAAGTTTCCCTTCAAGACTTTTGATCAGCGAGACCGTTCTCGTGGTCCCGTAAAAAAACTCACAGAATTCATAATTGAGAAAGGGAACGGCCCCCCATTTCTTCTTAAACCTTCTTATTCCCTCGTTCACTCCTAATCCTAAATTGATCGTTTTTTTCCCTTTTTCGTATGAGAGTTTGATCATCTCAAGAAATAGAAGATCGGATGCATGAGATATATAATGTTTTTTGGAATGAGAGCCAAGAACATAGGTAGAAAAGTTCTTCGCCCCAAGGTCGACGATATAAAAGGCAGAAAGTTTTTCTTTTTTATCCCGTGCGTTGAGCACGCATGCGCTCGACGAATGGGCAACGTAATCCGGCATGGCAAGATAAAGTTCTCTCAATCGAGGCGGTAATTTTTCCCTCTTCAGCAATTCCATAACAAGTGCCTCATGTTCTTTGGAAAAAGAGCGACCCCTCTCCACTCTTAATTCTTTTAAGGCTATATCAATGCTCCTTTGGAGAGAGGACTTTGGCTTTATTCCCTCTAAATCAAGTTTGTAGTATTGATCTGTTTGTTTCTCTTGGCAGGAGTCCAAAAGAGAAAGAGGGATTTCAGGGCCAATGAACCAAAGATACTCAGGCCGGGATCTTTCGACGACCTGTTTCAAAATCTTTCCACATTTTTCTTGAGAAAAGTTCCCATCGAGAGGATAACCCACAAAAATGACCCAGTTGTCTTTTGCAAAACCCAAATAGTCCTCTCTGAGAAAGGGTTCTCCTTTGGATACAGAGACCATGAGATTTAGGACGTGTTCTGGAATATACGCTTTTGAGAAAACATAAGCCTTTTCTTCCGGTGTCAGCATGCTATTTTCCTGTTCGTAAGATCCCATTTTACCAGTTTGCTACAAATTTCTAAAGGATTTTGAAGAGGCGGCCTTGTGGAAAATAGGTTTCTGCCCAAATGATTAGCTATCTATCCACAAAAATAGAAAGCACTTGGTGATGGATTAAGGTTGAAAAACCTCATAATATCGATTGGCGGCCATCCCTGCAAATAGAACAGCCCCTGGACAGGGGACAACCCCCTTTTTTTCTATACATGACGACATAAATTTTAGCCGGTTTGTCATTCCGGGCTTGACTAAGCCCGCCCCGTACATGATACGGGGGAATCCAGTGTTTTTCTGGATTCCCGCCTTCGCAAAGATTTTAACGGGGTAATTTGTTGTACATATCAATTGGTTGTCACGATTGTAAGTAACTGTATTTTTTAGATTTCTTATTGATACAAGGAGATTTGTGTCATATAAATTATGGCGGTTTTTCCGATTCGCCCTTTTGATGCATACAGTGAAGTACCCCGCAGCAGAGCTGCGGGGCATCTAATTCTCTAAAAAACTTTCCTCCCTCTTGATGGGGGAGGATTAAGGTGGGGGTGATGATTAGATCATTTCCCCCTCACCCTAACCCTCTCCCCCCAGGGGAGAGGGTAGGCCATTCATCCCCCCAGCAGAGCTGGGGGGTATTCTGGCATATTTTGATAAAATGTAGTCTATTTATGGGAATATTGAACATGCTCATCTATGAAGAACCGCCATTTTTAATTTGACACCTCCTGGAAAATAACACCACAAAATACCTCCTCTCCCCTCGGAGGGAGAGGATTGAGGTGAGGGGGATATGGTTTGGAGGTCCACCCCCACCCTGACCCTCCCCCATCGAAGGGGGAGGGGATAGATG
>Ga0315291_10003642_pt1 | contig 19918 bp, 21 predicted proteins | sample YL17G12_20_MG_FD_203070 | JGI IMG/M metagenome (GOLD analysis project Ga0315291, IMG submission 203070) | Sediment microbial communities from Yellowstone Lake, YNP, Wyoming, USA - YL17G12_20 | ecosystem: Environmental > Aquatic > Freshwater > Lake > Sediment | place: USA: Wyoming | collected...
GACTGGTAAAGGCCAAAGATTACGATAAAGACAGAAACGGTCGATTGGCCTTGCTGTCGATGAATCTCAAAAAAGTGCAATTCATTAAGAAACTATTCATCCCAAACATATGGCATTAAAAATAAAAGTAGTGACGGTGAGAGTACCTAACCTTGATCAGCAATTCGGTGATAGGGAAACTGAAGATGGGGTCAAAGAGATTGAGGGAGTCATTGAGGATGCCGTCAAAGCAAAGTTCAATGATGGCTATGAGTTTCTCGGCATGGCCGGAGGTGATAATTTCGCAATCTTAATATTTAAGAAGGCATAATAATATGGCAAAAAATCTAATCAAAGACACTATCTCAAATATCGGGTCAACGATCAGCGGAGGCATCGAAGGAGGCAAGGCATTGGTCGGGGCCGCTGTCTCGCAATACAAGGCCGGGGCCATGGAACGAAAACACGTCCAGAGCATGATCGGACCGGAGAGCGTCTTCGGCATGAGGAACATGGAGAAGCAGAAAAAGGAACTTCAGCGATTGCAAAAGGCAAACGATTACAAAGGAATGAGGGCATACATGGCCGATCAGTACACCAAGGCCGGATTAAAAAAGGTCGGGAACAACTACATTAAAATAAAGTAATCGATATGCAATCAAATAAAACAATAACAGTTAAAAACTATACAGCCGTCATCACCCTAACCGGGACCGGTGGAACGGCCAATGTCACCGGTATCGGCGGACTGACAAAACTGGCGACATTCTCAGGGAACCTCACAACGACGGGAGCCAATTTCGTAACCATCTGGGCATCAGCATACCTGGCGGTCGGAATTGTGGTAACCGCAGCGAGTGGGGTTTTGACATTTAAGGCCTCGGAATCGGACACGGGATTCGGCGCAGCCATGATCACATACGTTGGAGGTGGAAATCTATCAGGAACGGTAGCGGTCACATCGGAGAAAATCTACGTCGGAGGGGCAAAGAGAATCGGTATACAATTAAGGAGAGCGGATCATGCAGCCGGAAGTTCAGCATTCACGGTCAAAGCATCACTCGATGCTGAGGACACAGTCACGCCAACCATGTCGGCGTTCAATCTCTTAATTGATAATGTAACTGATAGTAATTCTCAAGATGTAACCAGAGTGAATGGTAAAACATTAGCGGCCAACGGGGATGCATTCTTGCAGGTCGACCCAGTAGCCATAGTTAATTGGATGGAAATATCAGTAACCAATGCCACGGATGGCACGTCAACAGCGTACCTTCTGTTGGAATACTAAATATATGAGATCAACAAAAATAATCACGGCACTCAATGCCGTCACGGATACAACCGTCTCAAACAAAATCTACGTGGGCGGAGCCAAACGGATCGCTCTGTTATTCAGAAGGGCAGCCAACGCCGGAGGAACTTCAACATTCTCGGTAAAGGCATCAATGGATGCCGAGGATACGGTAACCCCGACAATGACGGCGTTTAATCTATGCATCGACAACGTCACAAACTCAAACAGCCAAAACCTAACCAGAGCCGTAGGAAAAGCAATCGCCAACTCTAACGGGGATGCTTTCATGTGGATCGATCCTGTGGCGATAGTAAACTGGCTCGAGATCACGGTGACCCAGACAGCAGACGGGACGCACTCGGCCTGGATAATAGCGGAATACTAAAATGGCATTCAAAAAAGGGACATACCACCATTCTGAAAAAGTAAGAAGAAAAATGAGTGAAGCAGACAAAGGAAGGCCGAGTCCCAGAAAAGGAGTTAGACTTTCGGATGAGATAAAAAGAAAACTCAGCGAAAATCACAAAGGAATCAATACATGGAGCAAAGGAAAACCACTTCTGAAATTAAGGGGGAAAAATAGTCCAAATTGGAAGGGTGGTCATAGTAGAGGATATAAAGAAAAATACTGGTCATTAGATTACAAATTATGGCGAACGGCAGTTTTTGAAAGAGACGGATACATATGCCAAGTTTGCAGAAAAGTGGGAATTTATTTAACAGCTCACCACATCAAATCATGGTCGAAATATCCAAAGTCGAGATTTGAAATTAACAATGGAATTACTCTCTGCGAAGATTGTCATAAATTGACAGACAATTATAAAGGCAGAGAAAAGAAAAAAATATGAATCAAGCAGAAGCAACCATCAAACCAAGTGTCCTGATGGAGGAACCGGTAAAGGAAGTATTCAATGTCCCGGACTACGAGGATGAGGAACGAAAATATCTGACTAAACTTCAGCAACGACTGGAGAGGGCCAAGATGCTAAGAGAGCAACCTCATTCGGAGTTTGACGACATGACGTACCAGCAGTACTGGCAGAAAAACGAGGATCTGGCCAACGTCAAGATAAAGCCAAAGTTAAACAAACAGGACATTCAATTCCAATCGGGGACCCTAAGAACAAAATTATTCGCCTTCCTATCCTCTCTACAAGGACTAAACTTGTCGGGAGACATTTTGGCGTTCAATAAAAACGACATTCTCCTCAACAATCTCGGCAACGCCATGGAGGACATTATCGAAAAGACAGACGAGCTGGACGAGGACGAGGAAAAGAAGTTGTTAAGGCAATATGAACTCCTAAAGCACGGCACCGTCTTCATTGAGGAAATATGGGAGGATAAGTGGATCACGGAGAAGGCGCCGGTGAAAAACTACGACGGGAGATTCAGGAACGTCAAAATCAAGACCAAAAAAGTAAAGAGCATGGGAAGGCCAGTAAGGAACATCATATCGGGACTCTCGGTTTATTTGGGAGACCTGAGAAAATACCTGATATCAGAACAGCCGTACATCTTCACTGCAGAGACGATAAGGTATGACGAGGCGGAAAAGATATACGGGGAATTTGAGAACTGGAAATTCGTCTCAAAGAACCTGAAGCCGTTCAGCGGAGACTCGGACAAGGCCATGTCGAGTAACGCCTGGAGACTAATGGACACCAAGGAGAACTACGTCGAGATAATCAGGTACCAGGACAAGCCAAACAGCGAATACCAGATAATCTTAAACGCAGTTCCAATGCTACCGTTGGGATTCCCATTCCCGTGGGAGTACGACGAATACAATATAACTCAGCAAAACTTCAAGCCGATCAGGCACGACTTTGCGTATGGAAAATCGTTCCTATTTGAAAACAAAAACCTCATTCAATTATTGGACGAGATGATGAAACTCGGTCTGCAAAAGACGCAGAAGTCGTTCATCCCTCCGTACATAAATACAAGCGGAAAGGTGATCACAAGCCAGGCGCTCATGGCAGGCAAGATAAACATGGGTATTCAGCCCGGACAGCTCGTGCCAGTCAACGCCACAGAGGCCCAGGGCGTCACCAACGGGGAGTTCAACATGATCCAGGAGCTTATAAGGACAATTGACCTTCAGACGGCCAGTCAGACGTTTTCGGGAGGTAGTGAAGGAGGAGACGTAACAGCCACCCAGATCGTGGAACTACAAAGGCAGGCTAAGATCATGATGGGAGTGCTGATAACCACGGCCAGCCTAATGGAGAAAAAAGTAATTATGCTAAGACTAATGAACTGCCTAAAGAGGTGGTTTGACCCGATCGATTCGACAATAGACAAAGTAAGAGGAGAGCTCAGGAATCTATATCGAACAGTAACCAAACAGACAAACGTCGAAGGCGAGGGAGCCGGAGTGAGAATGGTTATCCCAACAGAGGAAGTGCCAACGCCGGAGGAATTGATGCAGACAGAGGAGCAAGCAAAAGGGAATCTGGGAATGCCAGTTAGGATCATTGCATTAAACCCGAAGGAACTCGCAAAGGCAAAACTGACATGGGTCGTTTCAGTAAACGCCAGGGAAAAGAAATCGAGCGAACTAAGCAAACTTATGTTCAGGGCGGAAGTCCAGGATGCAATGGCTCTCGGACTGCCGATCAACCCGAACTTCATGAGGGAGAGATTCGCCGAGGTCTGGAACGAGGACGCAAGTAAAATGTTTGAACAGGTGGAAGCGCCAGCACCGGCAGCGTCGGGAGTGACGCCACCGCCGGGGCCGGAAACAACACCAACAATTAAACGGCCGACTGTCGGCGTTGGGAAACAAAATCCAGCCGCCGAGGCGACCATAATGTAATATGGAAAAACACGCAATTTTACTAAATTCTGGGGGAGTAGATTCGAGAGTCGCAGCCAAAATATCAAAAGACGAAGGATATGTTCTTCACAGTTTGTTTATTCATGCAAACTTCCACAATGACACCAAAACAATCCCAGCGGCAAAAAAGACGGCTGAACTTTATTGCGTGGATCATTACGAATTTGAATATCCGATAGACTTATGGATGGAGAAAAAAGTTATAATGAATGAAAAGGAGATAAAGTGGTGGGGAATACCATACACCGGATGGATGGCATACATAATCGGAGCGCAATACGCTATGTTTAAGGGATATCCAACAATTATAAGCGGAATGAAAAATGAAGGAAGGAAAGTGGTAGAATACGTCGAAAAACTGGCAGATTTTATGACAAACCCAACTGAGATAATAGCACCCGTATTTAAGATGAGCAGTAAAGAGGTGATAGAATTGGCGAAAAGGGAGAAGATACCACTAAAAGACACATGGTCATGCAACAGATTCCCGGCATGTGAGAGATGTACGGCGTGTAAAAAAAGAAAAGACATATGAAAATAAAACTGCCAAAACTTGAATTGATAAATATATCGTTGATCTACTCAGCGCTATTCATAGGATGTATGATCTTGTCACCGATATTTAACGCAAAAGTGGTGAGCGTCTGGGGACTGACATTTCTGGCTTGGACACCGATGGCAGCGGTGACGAGTGCACTGATAGACGCCATAAACCAGAATTGGGGGAAAATAAGAGCCAGACAAACTGTAACGACTGGGATTATAGTGAGGGCGATATTCTATTTCGGTATATTCCCAATCCTGTTTCTACTGCCGGACACCCGAGAACTCGGGATCAATGATTTGTTTAAGCAGACATTCAGAAACGCATTGGTAAGCGAGGGACTGACATTCTTTGGGAGATGTTTCTACGAGATACCGCTATTCGCCTGGATGAAAAGTAAATTTGAGTTCAAATATAATGTGGCAAACTGGTCTTATGCAGTAATAAAGCAAGTAGCAAGAGCATTCCTTATGTACATTGGAGTAGTGCAAGTAAAGATGGGTAATCTCTTGATTGGAGAAGTAATAGTGACAATCGTATTTATAACATTGGCAACACCTTTGGCGTCGTTACTAAACATAATTGCAAAAAAATGGCAGACGAAAAACAGTCCGAGTGGACAATAACAATTGATCAGTTCAACGGATTCGTGCCGTCGTGGTACAAGAACGACTGGCCGTCTTTTGGTGCGAAAGAACAGGCGGCAGACATGCTTAATATTGATTTAATGGACCCAAATGTCATGAAACCAGGACCGATCTCGAAGAATCTGGTAAACGGGGACGAAAATGGACTGGTGACTACATTGACAAAATCATTTATGAGACAGGTGGTATCGGACGACGTATCATATGCGATAGGAGGAAATTTATTATACCAGATCAGTAGCATGGAAGTTTTGGGGAGCGATTTCCCTCACTTAATCGATGTAACTGGAGCGGAGGGAGAGGATGTTGTGCAGTTCCAGGAGATGATATTGTATTTCTATAATTCAGCTGAACTAAAAAGTGGAGCAGGAGATATAGGATTATGCGATCCGAGTGGAGTAAGTTTTGATGATGACTGGGGATCAACAGTGCCGACAGGGGCTGATTATATAGAATATGGACCACATCAGGCAATAGTGGCCGGAGATGACACATGTTACTTCACGGACGGAAGATATGTGGGCAAAATAACTTATGATCCAGATACTACGACGTTCACATTAATAAAAGATGCGCTTGATTTTTGGGCTGACGCCCAAACAGCTTCGCTAACTTGGAACGAAAACAGGGTAAAGATAGCAGTTAATCGGCCAAATACCGCAGGGGTGAACTTGAACCAATCTGGAATATACAATTGGAATGGATATTCCTCCTCATGGGAAGGAGACCCGGTGGAGGTTAATGGAAGGATCGGAGCATTATTTACGAAAAACGGGGTGGATTATGTCTGGTGGCAGGACGCTGGATCGGAGGATGAGTTCAACTTTGGATATATATCAGGAATGCAACTCGAGATCCTGAAAAAATGTCTGGGGACTCTTCCTGAATTTAACCAAGTTGGGGAATATAGAGGATTCATCATGTGGATGTCCGATGGGTTGATTTATTTATATGGAAAAAGCGATCCAGATGCGCCGGTTAAGTTCTTCCAATTCACAAAGGCGATGTATAACACGGTCTCGCTTGACGAGGAGGAACTCGGAGAGGAACTTGTATCGAATGGAACATTCAACTCTGATCTGGGATCGTGGGATGTATATCCAGGAGAAGATTTTACATGGGATGAAGTCGAGGGAGAAGGAGTGGTATCGGCGGCAGGGGCGGCATTATCAAGTATAGTGATTAATGGAAGTTTTACAGACGACGCTGATGACTGGGAGTTAAGCGGAGGATTCTCATATGGAAGCAACAAAGTAAGCACGATAAACGGCGGGTCAGTGGCTCAAGCGGCGACGCCGATGCAGGCAAATGTCTGGTATACATGGACATTTACTGTTTTGGACAGTCCCCCGACAGGAGAACTTGATACGCCATTCGGGACATATGACTTTGCGGAAAATTCACCTGGAGTGATAGACGGAAACTCATACTTTTCAGGAGAGACGGCACTTGAATTTGTGTCGGAAGTCGGATCAACGATGGAACTTGATGATATTGAATTATATGTTAAAGGTGGAATAAGTCAGTCAATTGTGTTGGGCGAAGGTAATTACAAATTGACAGCCGATATAACGGTAGTACAAGGTACGCTAAGAATAGAGGGGATGGATGCAGGAGGATATACCGAACTGGGCAATAGTTACTTTACTGATGAATCAGTTGAAGTCATATTTTATTACGCAGGGGGGACATTCAACCTCATATTTCGAGACGATGGAGGATTTTCCGAGGATAGATTTATCGGAACCATAGACAATGTTTCGTTAAAGGAAATAATGCCGACTGATTTCGAAAGCGGAGGAATAGGAGTGCCATTCGGAGACATAATGACCGGATCAAGCGAGGATGGGACATATTACAGTATTGCCAAAGCGACCGATTATGCCCACAACACATCATTTTGGAAAACCAGAGCATTCCCGATGATGCAACCGGGATATCTGTCAATGATAGACAAAATACAGGTAAGCACTGAGCAAATAAGTGGTGACGGATCAGTGGCAACAACAATGGAATATAATCAAGCGGCATCGAGTCAAGCATTATCGGAAATAGATGCAAGCACAGGGAATGGAAGATTTCATAAAATACTTAACAAATCAGCTAAGGTCGAGGATTTCATGCTGGAATTGGCGTTCACTAATCAAATAGAAGGAACGCCGGAGCCGGTAGGAATAAAAAGCATTTTAATTAAGGGGCATTATGTGCCCGAAAACTAAAAAAATATGCCAAATTATACAAGAGAAGCGTTAAAAGAAAAACTGGCCACCAGAATATCTGGGGACATAGACGACACGGACTTGAACACCATAATCAACGATGCCGTCGGTGAGGTCGTGGCCGAAGCAGACTTAAAATCAATGAAAAGACGGGCTTATCTGGCGCCGAACCTTTTCGACGATATCTTTGATTACACCTGCCCGGTAGACTGCAAATCAATCATCGACCTTCAACCGCAAATAAAGAGAGGACGGTTGGACCAGTGGAGACTGACCACCCCGGAGGAATTTGACCGGATAAAAGAGGATGCCAGGGTAGATAAGTATGGAGACCCGATCAGGATCAATCGAAGCCAATGGCTCGGGGACAGCATCATCTGCATAGACACCCGGGACTCAATCAGCAGAGTGAGGGCATCACGGCCAGTGGACGACCAGGGGATAACCATAGACGAATTGGATGCAGTTGGTAACTGGGTGGTTTATGGGGATGCAGACAACCTGACAAAAGACAGCAGTAATTATGTTAAAGGGAGCGCATCGCTGAACTTTGATATAAGCGTTTATTCTGCACAATACGCCGGAATAGAGAACACCGGCATCGATGCATTTGACATCAGCGAATATAAAGATGGATCGGTATTTGTCTGGGCATACATATCAAACGCCGAGGATCTGTCGGGAGCATTACTTCTGGTCGGAAGCAACTCGAGCAACTATTACATCAACACTATCTCAACCAACAACGAGGGAGCTGCATTATACGCTGGCTGGAACTTACTGAGATTTGATTTAGCGGATGGGTTAGAAAACGGAACAGTAGATGACGAAAACATAACGTTTGTGAGGTTAGCGCTTACTGCCAGTGACGACAAATCAGGACAGACGGATTTCCGATTCGACTGGCTGGTCATTAAAAAAGGAGAAAAATACAATCTCAATTATTATTCACTATACGGATGGCAATCGGCCGGAGGAACCTGGCTGGAGGAATCAACGGCTGACACGGACTACATCAACGTGGACGTAACCGAACTAAGATTGATCGAATACAAGGCGACCGAATTGGGAGAGAGGCATCTAAGAAGCGGAAAAGCAGACTCGGCGCTGTCGCTCTATCAGGCATACCTGCAAAAATATCTGTTAGACAATCCGAGCGAGGCATTATTATTAAGTACGACATATCAATTCACGGAAAATTAAATGAAACTATTTGAGCCACAAATCCCAAAGATAGAGCCGATGCCAGGAGATAGAATCCCCGGAGAACTTAAGGATGAGATAAAAAAGACGGGGAAGGTATCAGTGGGTGAAACATTTATAAAGCCAAGGATCATCGGCGGATTGTTCGAGGGAGCAACCTTCAGGACAGCGGCCAGCGGAGCCAGAGTTACAATCCTGCCAGTTGATGATACAACACTCGGAATTGCGTGTTATGACGATACGGGAGCGCCGGTGTTCACAACAAAAATTCTGGGAGACGATATTGGGGATGTAATCCTTGGGAACTTGGACGAAGGAAAATACGTGAAATGGGACGCCGGGGACGCCATGCTTTACATAAACGGGATAACGCTGACTGATTTCGTGGCTGTAGGAGTAGCGACCGGATCAGACCTGGCACTACAAAAATGGACAAGCTCATTGATATTCACGGCGGTGGATTACAACACAGTATCCTGGACCGCAGGAGATATCAGACTGACCGGCGGAGCGGTCTACTCAATAGACGCAGGCAACACCGGAAACATGAGCCAGCTGACATACATTTACTTTGACTCGGATATATCATCAACAGTTCTCCAATTATCGACGAACCCAACTGACACGGTCGGGGCAAACAAGATTCAGATCGGAGTGGCCACGCCAAACCCGGGAGCCGGAATGAACAGGAGAGCGAAGTTTCAAATCTATTCGGGAAGCGGAGGAATGATCGTCTCGGTGGATGACTTAGCAGCCAATGACGACTCAACAAACGAATTTGTAACAGCAACGGCGGAAATATCAGATGATATAGTAACTTATGCCAAGATTCAGAACATGACCACGGCAAGACTGCTCGGAAGGACATCAGCATCGGCAGGAAGTATAGAGGAGATGCAGGTAACTACAGGACTAAGTTTGGCGGCCGGAGTACTATCATGCACCATAACCCAGGCGACCAGAACAAGTTTGGGAATAGCCACGACAGACGCAGTGACGTTCGGAAACATCACAATTGGAACGGGAGTGAATGGAGTGGACTATACTTTAACATTTGACGGGAACGCCGGGGACGGAGTGATCACCTGGATGGAGGACGAGGACTACCTAAAATTTGATGATGATATAATGCTTCCAGATTCGGAAGCGATTAAATTCGGAACTGGCGTAGATATGGACATGTACTACGACGGATCAATCGGGATTGTCCACACTGACTTGGTGGCACCTTCAGATCTTCATATAGATTGCGGAACTGGCAAAACGTTAGTACTCGATGTGCCGGTGTACAAAGACATAAACATGGCTGGAGCATTATTACATGGAAATCCAACCATAACTCCGGACGAAGCACAATTCAAAGATGATGAAGGAGATGATACAGGAATTTATACATACGCTTTTGGAATAGACGAAGGGGTTCACGGAGGATTTGAATTACAACACGATTACAAAGAAACAACAGATTTAGTATTTCACGTTCATTGGCAAGGAATAGCAGCACCAAGCGGAACCGATAATGTTCAATGGAGGTTAACCTATGTTGTGGCAAGAGACAATGTTGTTATGGCAGATGCAGTAACAATAGATTCTCCAGATACAGCAATAGATACACAATATAAATGTTGTAGGACAGATTTCGGAGCAATTACTGGAACAAATTTCAAAATTGGAGACCAGTTTATGTTTTCATTGTTCAGAGTAGCAGCAACTGGTGATGCTTATGCCGGAGATGCATTAATAGAAACAGCCGGAATCCACTACCAATGCGATACAATAGGAAGTAGGTCAATAACAGTTAAATAATTATAATTAATAAAATATATGGCATACATAATAAAATCAGGCGACACCCTTTCGGGAATAGCTGCTGCAAACAAAACGACGGTCGCAGCTCTGATGTCTGCAAACCCGTCGATTAAAGACCCGAATAAGATATATGCTGGGGCGTCCTTGAATTTGATTTCGGCAGCACCGGCGCCAGCTCCAGCTCCAGCACCAACGCCTGCGCCAATGCCAACACCTACGCCTGCACCAACACCGAAACCAACTCCTCAACCAACCCCTCAATATACACCAGCACCGCAAACGACTCAACAACCAACTTATACTCCTGCACCAGCACCGGCACCGGCACCGGCATCCAATTCACTTATAACAACAAACCCGGCAGAGGCGGCTAAATACGCCGGACAACAATTAAACACAGACACGTCTATCGTTGATTACTTGAAATCGGTTGGAGCGGACAGTAGTTGGAGTAGCAGAGTAGCGATCGCAGCCAAGATGGGAATCTCAAACTACACCGGAACGGCCGAGCAAAACATCTCCATGTTAAAGGCGGTAAAAGGACAAGGAACAGGAGGATCAACACCAACCCCTACGCCAACACCGGCGCCAACTCCGACGCCAACGCCCACTCCGACTCCTCAAAATCCAGCATTGGCACCTCTAACCGAAGGACAGAATCTGGCCGTGGACACCAGCACAGTGAGAGGAAAATCAGCACAGGAGATAGCAGATCAGGCCAAGGCGGAACTGGCGACAAGTAACGCCCAGGACAGTGAGATAAACACTCTTACAAAACAAAAAACAATTCAGCAACTTAAACAGGAACTCGGAATAGACACCGGAGCGCCGGTAGCACCAAATCTTGTCACGGACTACGAGGCGTTAAGATCAAAGGAAGGAGTGGGAGCGCTCGAGACTCAAGTACAATCAATCGATGCCCAGATCAGGGAAGCACAGGCGGCCTTGACCGCAGGAGTCCACAAGATATCAGGAGAACTCGCTCCGATGGAACTCTTAACCGGAAAACAAGCAGAATTAAGGAACCAAGCGACTGACCTTCTTAACACATTAAATGCGAGGAAGGCGACCTTGGTTGAGGAACTGACGACAAAGAATAACGTGATCTCAAATATCATGAACTTAAAGTCGGTTGATTACGCAAATGCAAAAGAGGTTTACAATACAAAATTCAGTCAGACGATTCAATTGCAGGATTTGTTAATGAGTGATGAGGATAGGAAAAATGCACAAAAGAATCTTGCAGCCGATAACGCCAGGGCGAACCTGACCGTGATGTCAAACGTCATGGGAGAATCAGGACTGGCACTCGATGCAATGCCGGATGACTTCAAAGTAGGATTCGCCAAGGAGGCCATGAAGGCAGGGATCAGCCCGGAATCAATCACGGCAGTAATGACAGCTAAACCAGGACTAAAGATAGACGCCATGATTCAAGGCACAAATGAAAATGGCAATGAGATCGTATCATTCTTTAGCTACAACAATGGAAATCCAAAATTGGTGCAGACAGTTGAAACCGGAGGAAAAGCGGCCGGAAAGGCAACCGAGCAGTGGAGTGATCCGTTCATGTTGGCAGGTGATTTGGTACAAAGAGAAGCAACTACTGGTATGATAAGGACGGCGGTAAATGTAAGTGAAAAAGAGACCGGACTGACTGATGAGCAAAAAATACTGAAAAAATTCACTGACACGTTGACTTCGTGGAATAAAGAAGGAACGAGGGAACAATTCATACGAGTGTTACAGGCTCAGAACCCGGACATTGATCCAAGCGACATAGCGAGAAAAGTTTATGAAGTATACCCGGACGGCTACGACAGTTAATAAATAATATGTTGAGACTTTACAACACAACTGAATCGGCAATAGAACCTAAAACAAGAGTTAGGCTGTATTCGGACACGCAAGTCCAGCAATTTCAGGACGAGGAAAAAAAGGTAAAAAATGAACTTCTTAAACAACAGGCTGAGCAAGCAACGGCAGAGGCGAAAAAGGCAGGAAGTTTTGGAGGGATTTTATCGGAGACATTGAAGCCGAAAAATCTATGGGAAGCGACGAAGAAAGTGGCCGGAGGAATTTATAATATCGGCAAGGGAATAGTGGAGCAATACACAAAGCCATCCGAGACCATAAAGCAGACCGAGGAAATGTTGGGATACGGATCAACTGGAAACAAGGCCGAGGATATAATTACTGCACCGATCAGGACTATAGGTAAAACATTTGTTCGCACGTTTGGACCGATGCTCGAACCCTTAGGTAAGGATATAGCGGAGATAATTTTCGTCCATGAAATTTCTCCGAAGGTGGCAAGTGGAGAGATGCCGATTGAAGTTTTTGATCAGATAGACGTGCTTAAAAAAAGCAATTTGCAAATAGTAGGGGATGTGGCATTGGCGGTACTGTCGGCCTATTCGCCGACCCTGTTCACCAAGTTAACAGCCGGAAAGGTTATTGAAGGGCAGGTTGTCAAGAACATATTTCAAAAAGAACTGGTGAGTGGATTAACCGGTAAGATCACAGGAACGGGAGTGGCAAGCACTATGCTAAAAGGAGCAATACAAACGCTTCCGTTGGCCACGGGTTTCGGAGGGGCGCAGGTTTTGGCAAGCGGAACTAAAGACCCGACCGAAATAACCAAGATAATGGCTACCAATATCGGAGCAATGGGTATTCTCGGGGCGATAATATCTGGGGCTGTGCCGGTGACAAACTCGATACTTAAAAAAACCATAGAAGCAAAGGCCTCGATACAAAAGTCGTTCATAGAAAAAGGATATCCGCCGAAGGAAGCAGAACTCATAGCTAATCACGGAGGATCGGAGACTGCGGTGAAAAAAGTGAAGGTGGTAGATGCCGGTGAGACGATTGAAATCGGCAAATTACCGGCACCGAAAGAAATGAATTTGCTGGAACAGCCCAAAAAAGGACAACCAATCGAAGGAAAAGGATTTGTCATGGCAGAAAAAGCAGACAAACAAAAGTTGCAAATGGGAAAGGCATTGAATGAATACAAGGAAGCGGTCAAAATATACAATGAAAAGCCGACGCCAGTCACATTGAAAAAAGCGGTAACCGCAAAAAGTAATTATGAAAAAATAACGACAATACCTAAAATAGAAACCGTACCAACTCAAAAGGCGGTAACTGGAGAGGCGGTAAAGAGTGAAATGCCAATTGATCAAGAGATATTGAGAATGCTTAGAGACGAGGAAGGACTCACCCAGTTAAAAGTAAGCGGAAAGCAGGTAGAAAAAGTTATGCCGCCAACCCAAAAAGGAAAGACGAGCGGTGTGGCAGAAAAGTTGGAGACGAAATTTGAAAGTCGTGTATTCGCACGCCTCAAGGCGGAACACCCGGAACTCAAGGGGGATCTGCCATATAATGAAATGAAAATAAAAGAGGACGCAAAAAAGGCGATAGAACTTATAGAAAAGGACAAGGACAAGGCTTACCGGATAGCGATGGGAGCGGAGAAGTCGACAGATGTAACATCGACGGCGGTGAACATTGCTATGTCTGAAAAGGCATTAGCCGATGGAAATAATTTATTGTATTCAAAACTGATAAAAAACAGGAGTTTGGAGCAGACTCGCCGAGGACAGGAACTGGTGGCGGAAAAAGGAAGCGTCACTGACAATTCAACCGCAAGGTACGTCAAGGAGTTGGTATCGGCGAGGCTTGAAAAGCTGGGAAAAAAGTACTTCGGCGACTTAAAAAGTTATTTCAAAAAGGAATCGAATAAAACAAAAGCGATTGAAAGGATCGATAAAGAAATAACGAAGGCCAAAGAAAAGATAAGTGAGAAGCGGTTGGACATAAGAGAAGCGCAATTAATAATCGATCAATTAGCCTGCAAATAAAATGGCAATATTCTGCATACCAAAAAACTTAGTGGAGAAGCTTAAAAAATCAGCCCTTAAAGGAGAGGTTGATATTCAAAAGCTTTACGAAATGACGTCTGCTGACAGACGGGCATTTTTCGAGAAATATACCGACGCAAATCTTGGCAAGTTTATAAACACAGAATTCGAATCAGCAATGGCCTCAAATAAGAGGACGGCTTTTGTGGACTTTACCAAGAGTTTGTTCTCGCCGAAGGAGCAGGCAAGGCCGGTGTTCAAAAACGTGCTGGATAAAATAAAAGCGTTGGAAAATGCAGAACTGCTGGCTCCAAACAGCGAGCATGGGATACTCGAGGATCTGATATCGGACAAATTGGGAGTATCAATAAGTCCAAAGGAGATCGAAGCAATTAGAATAAAAGCAGAAAAAATAGACAAGGCTCAAGTGGAATTGGGCGATGATCTTGGTAATCCTAATAAGACTCAGGAGAATCTTGAATTCTGGAAATCAAAAAAAGAGATGGACGACTATCTGGCAAGTTTGACGCCGACTCCAACGTTAAGAATAGCAACTGGAACAACAGGAAGGGCGGCAATGTTGTTCTCCGTTAAAAGCCCGATATTGAATATAGGATCGAATATAGAGATAGGATTTGCCGAGGCATTATCGAGGAGGCTGGCCGGGGGGCAATTCAGGGGAGCAAATAATAAGTTGGCTGTCGATTATGTGAAGATGGTCAATAAAATCTACCAGGCCACAGGATATGATGTTTCAAGAATGACAAGTATGGCAGACACCGGAGCGAGTGGTGCCAGAGTGTTGGGTGAGGACATCGTTCACGCCCAGGGGCCGGGAGTGTTCAGAAAAGTTGCCAGGACAGTTGCCGAGGATATTGTGTTCAAACAGATGATGGGGGCGCCGGACGTGGCATTCTCGTCTGCGCACTTCGCAGACAGTGTCAATTTGAACTCGATGAAAATGGCCAAAGGGAATAAAGTGACGGCAAGCGAGATGATGACTGATGCCATGAGGCTTGAACCGAAAACGCCGGAGGGAGAAATTCTTAGAACTCAAGGAATTTTGGATGCCCAGACGGCAACTTGGACTGACAGCAGTTGGGCGGCAAAAATAACAGAGAATTTAAGAAGGGAATTTAATAGGGCAAGTGGAGATGCAAGACTCGGGGATATATTATTCCCATTTATTAAGACGCCATCCAACTTGATAGCGACCGGAATGGATTATGCAGGATTGGGATTGCCAAAGGCAATGTACAAGACATATAAGGCGATTAGGACTGGGGAGTTGGGGAACAAACAGGTTCTCCAGGGGATCACAAGAGACCTTGTGAGGTCTGGACTTGGAATTACTGGGGCGATTATGGTGACAAGTCAACTTAAAGACAGTGATTTTGTCGGGGCATATGACCCGGCCAGGGCGCAGATTGAGCAATTGAGGAACTCAAACTACAATGCGATACGGATCGGAGGAAAATGGATATCCACTGACTGGCTGGGGCCATTGGCGATACCGGTAACCTCGATGATGTACGCCAGAAAATATGGTAAAAAGGGATGGGGAGAAAGGGTATTTCAGTATATGAAAGGAACTGGATCGGGTGTTCTGAACCTCCCAGTGATTTCGGATATTTACGATTATGTTAAAAGCAATGCTTTCAAAAAGGACCAGACACTGGAGGAGATGACAGGAGAGACGGCCGATTATCTGACCAGTCAGGTATACAGTAGAATAGTTCCAAGTTTCATGTCGGACTTGGCAAAGGCAACTGATGTTGTTGAAAGACAGACTGGTAAGGGATGGGAAAGTATCAAGGCAAAGATACCTTTCTTGAGGCAGACACTCAAGGAAAAGAAAAATATATTTGGAGAGACAATCAAGGGTGAGCCGGGATGGTCTGACATCGCATTTGGATCTCGCATAAAAACTGATAAGGAGACGGAAATAATCACAGAGATAAACAGGGTCTCAATGGAATTGGGCAAGGGCATAAATTTCACTAACTGGGACAAAAGTACTGGTAAGACATTGGCACAATTTAAGGAGAAAAAGGGACAGCAGAAATTTGATGAAGCTAAATCATTATATGGACAAAAGCTTAAGCAAAAAATTGAGAAGGAGATTGCAAAGGGATCGTATAAAAAATTGAGTGACGAGGAGAAGTTGAAGGTAATAAACAATTTGGATTCAGAAGCGATGGACGAGGTCTTTGATAAATATAATTTTAAGTATAAACAACAAAAATGATGAAAAAAATACAAGCAGGAGCAACATCGATGAGGAGTCCCAAACTCAAGGTCGCCATCGATGATTTAATCAGCAACATGATCGCAAGAGAATTGATAAGTTAGAGGGGAAAAATGCGATTTTAAGGGGGTCGGAACCGGGAGTGGGGATAATACTCAGAATGAAGGGCAAAAGGGCCCCCAGGGGCGATTTTAAGAGCCACATAACGATATAAACATATGCCAGAGGCAGAAATCATACAATTAGGGGCCATAGCAATCATTTTCCTGGTTGCGATCAGGGAATTCTTTGCATATCTTAAGTCAAAAAAAGATGGTAATAATGGTATTCAATTAAACGGTAAAATCCTCGAGGAATTACAATTAATGAATACAAATCATTTGGAAACAATACGACACTGCATTGAATCGGGAAACGTCGAACTAAGGAACGTGCTTCACGAAGACTTTATGAAAGTTATTGAAATTTTAGGGAGGATTGACGGACGATTAGGTAGATAGTGGTATAATAAGGTAATGTCTACTAAATATCCAAACCAAGCGAAATGGCACAAAGATCATCCTGAAGTAATGAAGATTTCTCAAAAAAAGTGGAAAGAAAAAAATCCTGATTACTTCAAAAATTATTTCAGAGAACATCATAGAAAAGCGAAAGTAACAGAACTGTCGAGACATAGAGATAAAATAAAAAAGCAGAGAAGAAGAGGAGCGATTGGGATGCATACCTTACAAGAATGGGAGAACGTCAAAAGAGAATGGAATTATTGTTGTGCCAGATGTGGAATGCAAGAACCATTTAATAATCAATGTTATCAAAAATTAACCGAAGATCATATCATCCCGATTTCAAAAGGTGGTTCTAATTTCATAGAGAATATCCAACCATTATGTCATCGATGTAATTCTGAAAAAGGAAGTAGATAATTTACTTGACAAGAGATGACAACGGAAGGATAATAAAGGTAATAAAAACATATGAAACCAAAGGAAATTATAATCCACCATACAGTATCCAATCGTGACAAAACAACCATCGCTCAAATTAATGCATGGCATCAAGCACGTTGGCCAGAATTTAAGTCATCATTGGGATTTTTCATTGGATACCATTGGGTCATCACCGGAGACGGGACTGTAACTCAAGCAAGAAAAGATACGGAGATGGGAGCGCATTGCATCCCAAACAACGACAAACTCGGAATCTGTCTGACCGGGAACTTTGAAATAGAAGTACCATCGGAAAAGCAACTCAATTCATTGAGGACTTTATTGGACAAAAAAAAGACGGAGTGGAATTTGGACAACACAAAGATATTTGGACACAAAGAAAAGAGTCCGACAGCCTGCCCGGGCAAAAGCCTGTTCGAATGGGTGAAAAATTACAGATCAACACAGGCCAATGTCACGTACGAAAAACTGGTAAACATCAACGGGACAATTTATCAAAAGCAAACAGCCAAAGAATATAAGTCGCCAGAGGAACTGGCAAACGATTTGGGAATTAAAGTCGACCAGATCGAGTGGAACAAAATAAACGAAGGAAGCCAGATTGAGTCGATCTGGCAAAAAATAATAAAAGCAATTAATAAGTAACAAAAAACATATGGAAAACTTAAACTCAATCGTAGGATTCATCGCAGGAGGATCGCTGATTGCGACCCTGATCGTGGGAGTAACAAAAAACTGGATCAAGAATACCATCATGCCAAGATGGGGTGATTTAGGAATCCAAGCATTCTTACTGATAGTGGCAACCGTTATATCGCTTGCAGTTTATCTATGGCAGAAATTCGTACCGGGCGACATCGCCGTGATAGTAGTGGGAATCGCAGCCGGGTCAAACTTCATATACCAGGCACTTTACAAAGCGATATACCAAAAACTAATTCAGGGAACCCTGGACAAGGACGGGCAATAAGGCGAGTGGCATATTCTTCGGCGTAAAAACCGAGACTATGAAAAACACCAAAATAAAATTGTTGCTTGTCGCATTTGTAATAATAGGATGGTACGGAATCAACGCCAGAATGGCGGAAGCACCGGACCCTCCGAAACCACAAATTGATGTTCAGGCGGCATCCATATCGCTAACCCCGAGGGAATTCCTTAAGGCCGAGATAAAAAGGCAGGGACTGACAAACCGAGACGAAATAATCCTGAGCGAGGTCATCCAGGCAGAGAGCAACTGGAATCAGTTTTGGCCGAACGGAGAAGTAAAAGTATCGAACGGCAACATTGGACTGGCACAGATCAATCATGGAGCGCACGAAGCCGAATACACGAAACTCGGACTGGACCCATACAATGAGTTTGATAATTTAAGATATGCAATAATTCTATATAAAAGGGAAGGTATCAGACCATGGAAACAGTGGTCGGGCCACAATTTTATCCCGGCATTAGCAAAAAAAGGGATTTTCTTTAACCTTGAGGAACGGATCGGACAAGTCGGAGGTCAATGCGTATTATTCATTCAAAACCTATTTCAGAATTACGAGCAGTTTGGTGGCCGGGCGATTGATATAGTTTCAAACATAGATATGCCGGCAGTAGGAGAAATCGTTTTGACCACCGAAAGTGAAACCGGACACGTAGCGCTTATTTATAAGATAGAAAACGATGAATTGATTTTGGCCGAAAGCAATTATGGAAATGACGAGAAAATCACAGTGGGAAGGAGACTAAAAATAGGAGATCCAGTGATTAGAGGATACTTTGACTTTCGATAATGCGGTGTGATATAGTGGATACATGAGAAAATGCAACCAATGCCATAAAAAGTATCAACCGACCAGCAAAAAAATAGGGATTAAATACTGTTCAAAGGAGTGTTACTGGAAATTCAGAAAAGGAAAAGCACGAAAAGAAGCGAGGTATAGTTGGGGATACAGATATATTTTTATGCCAGAACACCCGGACGCCGCAAAACAAGGTTATATAGCAGAACATAGATTGGTAATGGAAAAAAAATTAGGAAGGCGATTGAGAAAAGACGAGGTAGTCCATCATAAAAACTACAACCGGGCAGACAATAGACCTGAAAATCTGGTATCATTCAATCAGGGAGAGCATAATAGGAATCACCCGGAATTTCAGATAAAACTGAGATCGCCAGAAGCCATAAAAAAGTTAAGGGCGTTTGCCCAAAAAAGGAAAAGAAATAAATTAGGCATATTTATATAATTATGGACAGTCGAACCCTCAAAAAACTAAAAGGCCAACTCGAAAAGGAACTCGAGAAGGCGACAAAACTGGCGGCCGA
>Ga0315291_10003644_pt1 | contig 19916 bp, 17 predicted proteins | sample YL17G12_20_MG_FD_203070 | JGI IMG/M metagenome (GOLD analysis project Ga0315291, IMG submission 203070) | Sediment microbial communities from Yellowstone Lake, YNP, Wyoming, USA - YL17G12_20 | ecosystem: Environmental > Aquatic > Freshwater > Lake > Sediment | place: USA: Wyoming | collected...
GCGCAACCCAGGCCGCTCCGTTGTCGAACCGTCATCCATGTCGAGGAAGAAGGCGGTTTGATACACTGAACGGGAAAGCTTCAATAAATCTTTAATATTACGGAATAGTATTTTATCCAATTAATATTATATTATCGTATTAATATAATCTGCATTAGATTATAATGATATATATATTTATATTGAAATATGAAAAACAGTCATTTCGCCCAGAACCGAGGTCCTGGAAAAAAAATAAAATGTCCGGTAGATCTCGGCATTCCAAATCATACCGACGAATACACCCCCCTTCCATACACCCTGAATTGCCAGATATACTTGGTCTCCTGGCAGAATCTCATTTCGGAATGGATCTGTCAGGATAGAAATCATTTCATCAATGATCGTCGATCTATTCCGGGAAACGACATTCCAAAGATGATTGCAGGCCTTATGGTGGGGAACACTGCCGTCCAGGTCGAATATCTTCAAAGAGGATTACGCGCGGTTGAATGTGGATGTAAAATATCCGGCCATCTAACTCGCAGCTGGGTGATTTGAGAGATTATAGTATTTGCCTTTATAGATTAATGCTAAATCCGTTTTAGCTTAACAGAATAATGCTAGATGCCGAAAAACATCCAAAACACCCTTTGTCGGCCGCAAAGTATGGGGTGTTTGGCGCCAGATACCGGGATTTCCGGGCTTCCACTCGCAAATCAGAGGTTCCGGCAATATTTATTACCCAGAACAGCCATTATTGTCGCATAATAGGGATTATGCGACAGAAAGGTGGGGAAATATGGTCCGTCGAGGGAACAATCCTGTCGGAAAACCGGTAATGACCTTAAAAACACATCCGGAGGCCGAAGAGCTCAGCGTGGTCCGTTCCTTCCGGGAGCATCTGCTTGCGGACAAGAAAAGCCGCTACACCGTCAAGCAGTACTGCCTTCTCATCCGCGCCTTCCTGGGTTGGATAAAAAAGGAACCTGTCGAGATAACGCCCGAGGACCTCGAGATGTACAAACGATACCTGTCGATAGAACGCAGGTATTCCAAGAACTCGCTTTACCTTAGCACTATGGCCATCCATGCGTTCTTCAAATTTCTCGAAAGCCACACTGCCGACAAGATGAAGGCCCCCCGCCGAGGGCAGCCGATGCCCAGGTACATCTCCGACGAGGAGATGGTCTCCCTGATTAATGCGGCCGGAGACAGACCCGAAGTCCTGGCGATAATCCTGACGTTGGGCTATTCCGGCCTTCGCGTCGGGGAGCTTTGCGCCCTGGACGTGGACGATATAGCCTTCTCGGATGGGGTGATAAATGTAAGGTCTGGCAAGGGCGACAAGGGCCGGATAGCCCTCATCGAGGAAAAGACCGTCAAGGCGTTGAAGGATTACCTGGACGCCCGGAAGGCCATTTCCGGGCCGCTGTTTTTGTCGACCCATCGCCAGAGGATCAACGAAAGGACGGTCCAGCGCATAATCAGGAAGTACGCCCATAAAGCCGGGATAACCAAGAAGGTGACGCCCCATGTCCTGCGCCACACGTTCGCGACCACATTGCTCAAACAGGGGGCCGATATCCGCATAATCCAGCAGCTGCTGGGGCATGCGTCTGTCGCCACCACGCAGATCTACACCCACCTGGACGACCGCGCGCTCCGTGACGCATACCAGAGGGCAAAACCCCAGTATTAACCTCATCTTTAATTATTAAACCGGTATGATTTACATGCTTTATGGAATCAATCTCGGGTCGTTATTTCAATCCCATTCTTCCAATTTAATAATATACATTAATATAAAATGCTAATTATTATAATGACAATAATATAATAGCAAATGATAATATTCAATATAACGGACATGATATTTTATTATTCATAAAATAAATATCATTCAAAAAGCTGAAATGCACCCGTGGCGTTTGGGGGAACGTGGCAGACGCGCAAAACGGGCTGAAATCGCGGCTCGAGGAACGGTTGGGAGCCCAAAAACTGGTGGAAAGGATGGAGCAGCTGCGGCAGGAAACCGGCGGCCTCCTGGACGGCAGGGCGATCCTAGCCATCCTGGCCGACGAGATGGGACTGGCCGAGTCGCCGTTCTCCACGCTCTCGGGGCTGGACCCATCCCGCCCGGTTTTCACCCGTTGCAGCATCGAAAGCATCGACGCGACCCGGGAATTCCAGGGCCGAGACCGCGCCGGAAAGCTCCGGAAGCTGAAGGTGGCCGACCAGACCGGGTCCATGCCCCTGACATTGTGGGACGAGGAGACCGGTCTGGTCGAGCAGCTTGGCCTAAAACCCGGATCATTGGTGCGGATCCTGTCCGCCACCCTTCGGGAGACCCGTTTTGGCCGGGAAATTTATGTCGGAAAGAACGGGTTCTTACTTTCAGAGGATGGTATCCAAGAAGATGGGCCGTCCGAGCCCCGCAACATCGGCGATATCGGGAAGGCGCCGGGCCGGGTGGACGTCACGGGGGTGATACTTTCCCTGGACAGCGCCGGAAGGGGCCGCCAGAAAATGACCGTCATGAGGCTCTTCGACGGCACCGGCGAGATAGAGCTGACCGTCCCGCACGAGCAGCTCACTCCGCCTGCCGGAATGGCCCAGGGTGTCGAGATATTGCTATCGGCCGCACTGGTGGAGCATCAAAACGGTGTGGCCGTCCTGCGCTGCGACCGCCGCTCCGGCCTGAAAATAAAATGAATTGTCGGTTCGTGAAACCGAAAGTACTTAATAAACGAAAACCAATGATGACGGAAGACCAGCGGGGGTTAATGGGTTGCCAGCCGAACCGACGGTTCTGAACCAGGAGATAGAAGGGGCCGTCCTTGTATACGAAAACAACCTTGGCCGGCCCGGCAAGAGGCTCCGTAGCTCGGTGGACCTCGCTTATAATTATATATGTCTTGAAGGCGACGACAACCTCTACTGTCTCAACTCCGGCGGAAAGATACTCTGGAAATACCAGATCCCCGGCGGAATATTCGATTTCAAGACCTCAATAGAAGGCAAATTTGTAGGCGCCGCCTCCAAAACGGGAGGCATGTTCTACCTGGACAACACCGGGAAGCTCCTATGGAGCTACTCACTGGGCAGGGCGATCCCCATACACGAGGTATCCCCGGACGGCTCCACCGTGGTCGCCACGACCATCCCGCCCAGCGGCAAGGGCAATACGCTTTGCATCCTGTCCAAGGCGGGGCAGGTCCTGCGCCATCTATCCATCCCATACGAAGTGCTCACGCTGGCCCTCTCGTTCGACGGGAGCGTCATACTCACCGGGGACCTGAACCAGAACGTGGCCCAGTACGCAAAAACCGGGGACCGGCAGTGGATCTACAGCATCCGGGCGCCGGTCCACGAGGTCACGATCTCCCAGAGCGGCCTGCTCATATTCGCCCTGACCTCGGAGGTCATTTCCATCAGCCCCTCCGGGACGGAGCGCTGGCGCATAAGGATGCCGGAAGGCCCGGTTACGCTGGTCAAGATGAGCCATGATGGCTCGGTCAACATCGGCTGCGGCTCGGGAAGCATCATCCGCTACGACCTCAAGGGCAAGATACTCTGGAAGCACCCGATGCCTTCCCGGAATATGAACTTCCAGCTTTCCTACCGGAGCTACAATATCGTGCTCCCGACGTCGACCGGCATCGAATACTGGGACAAGTATGGTTATGCGATATCGAGCTTCCAGCTCCCCGGCGCGGAACGGACCTCAGAGGACTGCATCACGGTATCCCAGGATGGTCGATTTATATTATATATTGATGAAGTCGGCGTCCTGCGCCAGATGGACGTCGGAAAGGTCCTGGCCCAGCATCTCATTTCGGCCTCCAGGATATTCATGGATGAGCTCAAGCGCCTTGGGACCGTCACGCCCGGGGCCGAGGAAAACCTCCAGTGGGCATTGGAATCCATGAACGACGGCGATGTCCAGTATGCCCTGAGCTTCGGGTCTCAGGCCTACACGAGCATGGAAGGGACCCTGGATAGCCTGCCGACGCGGAAACCTGCCGTAGAGGCGCCCCGACCGGCCGCCGCGCCGGCCCCGGCGCTGGCGCCGAAGCCGGCCGTGGAGCCCGAAATCGAGGAGGCGCCGTCCAATGCCGTGGAACTTTACAAAAAGGGCCTAAAAGAGATATTCTCGGTCAAGGACGAGCCGACTGAGATAGAGTGGAACCTGTTGACCATCCTGCGCGAGGCGTTCAAGATAACCCCGGAGGAGCACGACACTTACGAGGAAGAGGTCAAGGCCGGTCTGAAGGCGGCCGAACCAACGGCGAAAAAGGCAACCCCGCCCGGCCAGGTCCGCACCGTTCCAGTCCCGGCCACACCGACCCGGCAGGCCGCTCCGGTCTCGTATGCCCCGCCGGTCAAGCCGGTTGCCCCTGCAAGTTACAATCCTAAGGAGCTCGAGGAGGAACCGGAGACGTTCGAGGAGACCCCGGCCTCTCCCGCTTTCGAGGCGCCCAAGCCGGAGCCGACGCCCTCGCCGGCCTTGGAACCGCGCAGGGTCGAACGGCCCCAGGCCCCGCCGCCGATTCCGAAGGTCGAGCCGGTCCCCGCGCCGGCCCAGGAACCACCGAAGGTCGAGGAAAACCCGGCCAAGCCGGCAGAGCCATCCAAGCCCGCCGAGCCCCAGCCAGCCAACTTCACCATGGACAGTTACGTTTCGGACATACTGGGCAAATACCTGAAGAAATGAGGGTGGAAGGGTAATAGGGTGAAAGGGTGGAAGGGAGCACCGATCGTTCCCATCCTACCCTTCCACCCAATTACCCTTTCACCCTTCACTTCGTTATCGCCCGTGCAATGTCCTTGAAGCTCGATTCGACATTGGCCCCGGTCTTGGCGCTGGTGAGGAACGCCTTGGCGTTGTAGCGCGCCGCCAGCGCCCCCAGTTCGCTTTCGCCGAACTGGACGGCGTCGACCAGGTCGGACTTGTTGCCCAAAATTATCATCGGAACCTTGCCGCAGACCGATTCGAAGTCCTTGATCCACTCCGGGAGGTTTTCGAAGGTCTGGAAGCGGGTCACGTCGCAAACGAACAACGCCGCCTCGGCGCCGGTGAAGTAGCGGGTCAGGAGGGGGTCGTTGCGCTGGCCCTGCACGTCCCAGACCATGAGGTTGACATCCAGCTGGGTTTCGGGGAACACTATCTTCTTCTTGGAGACCTTGGTGCCAATGGTGGCGATGTATTTGTCGTCGAACATGTCGTAGACGAACTTGCGGATGAGCGTGGTCTTGCCGACCCCGCCGTCGCCAATCAGGATTATCTTCTTCGTGAAGTGGCGCATCTCGGGGCCGCCTGGAGGGGCCGCAGGAGCGGGCCTGGACGGGATGGGTGCCGATGCCGGTTTCGGTGCAGTAACAAGCGGTGTGAACGGCGCCGGGGCTGGCATTGCGGTCTGAGCCTGGACCGCCGGCTGGGGCACTGGGGACGGGGCCGCCTGTGGTTGGGCGGGCGGCTGGGTCAAACCGGCCGGCTGGCCGAAGTAGCTTGTGCGCGAGGTGTCAGGCGCCGGCTGGGAGTGCAGCGGCTGGTACTGGGGAGCCGGTTGGACCGGAGGCTGGTAGACCGGGGCTGGCTGGTTTTGGTAAACGGGAGGCTGCTGGGGCTGTTGAACTGGAGCTGGCTGGGCCTGGGGCTGATAGGCGGGTGCCGGCTGGGCCGCTGGCTGGGGCGGCGCGGGAGCCTGCGGAGGCCTTTCAACGGTCGGGGGCACGAAGGCCTGCTGGGCCTGACTCCCCATTTGGGACTGGCCGGGCGACGGAGGCAATGTCCCGGCCTGGGGCTGGGCCCAGGGCGAGGGCGGCTGAGCCGGCGGCCGTGCCTGTGCCTTGCTCCGCCTTGAATATAGGATGGCAGCAACACCCATCACGATCGCTATTATCACAACAACCAGGACAATTAAAGTCGTATTTGTCAGAAACTCCATGTTCCCAACCGCCTATTCGGATATCTTCTCTATACGGTGTCCCCGGTACTCCATCTTCACGGAGCGCTTGACCAGGCTCTTGAGCTCGATGGGGCTCATGCCGAACTGCTCGCTTATGTCGCCGGCGAACCGCCCGGTTTCGCCCACCAGGGCCATTATCTTCTTTTCCAGCGCGGCGAACTCCTTGTCGGGCATCACCGCCACGGAGAGGACCTCGCTTATCTCCCGGACTGTGCAGGTGGTGTTAATATGGAAGGACATGTAATAGGTGTGATATGCCTTTTCCGAGTTGCTCTGCGTCGACACCCACTTGGTCTCGACCAGCTTCATCTTCTCGAAGAACTGGAGGGCCTCCTTGCCTTCCCGGCCGTACTTTTCCTCTATCTCCTTGAGAGTGCGCCAGTCCTCGGAGACCTCCCGGAAGACCTCGCGCTTGACCTTGGAATCGACGGCCCGGAGGATGGGGACCAGTTCGGTCGGGTCATTGATGACCTTGATACGTTTCATTGATGAATTGGTGTCCACCATCGCCGTTCCCTTTCCGGAGCCGTCCGCCGGGCCCCTCTGGACGGGTATATAGCCTTTGGGGAATATAAAGTGTTCCGGGAAGCCGGTCAGCTGGTAAGCCGGTAAGCCGGGGGGAGAGCCGGTGAACCGGTAAACCGGAGAGCCGGGATTTCCGGCTTGCCGGCTTACTGGCTCCGTTGAGGACCTCCGGTCCTCTCGGCCCGAGAAGACCTCAGCGGAGGTCTTCTGGGCCTAGAAGACCCTTCGGGTCTTCTGCGGCCGTGGCGAGCGCAGCTCGCCTACGGTGCCGGCTTTCCCCCCGGTTCGCCGGCTTGCGGGCTTGCCGGCTTTCCCGCAGGTTACTCATTCCCGCCGGCGCAACGCAAACACCAGCGCCGCCGCGGCCGCCAGGCCCAGCAAGGCCGGCTCGAACCCGGGAATGAACGACTTTGCCTCTGCCTGTTTGGGCGCCGGATTGTTGACAGTGAAGGCGATGTTGGCCTCGTCCGAGTAGTCCGTGCCGTCGAACGACCGGACGTAGACCGTATGCTTTCCCAGCTCCATCGGCCGGGTGTCCAGCTCGAAGCTCCAGTAGCGCGTTCCGGTGGCCTTCTGCCACTTGCCGGTGGGGTCGACGCGTATTTCCACGAACGTTATCTTCGTGTCGTCCTTGGCGCTCCCCGAGAGGCTGAGGGTGCCCTTCACCTGCGAGTTGTTTGCCGGCGCCTCGATCTTCACCGTGGGGCGGATGTTGGGCCGGTCCGAGACGGTGATGTTGACCGATGCGTCGGAGGTCAGGCTTCCGTCGGATACGGTGAGCCGGACCTGGTAGTTGCCCTTGGTCAGCGTCACCCGGGTCGTGACCGCGGCGCCCAGCTTCTTTCCATCCGGGGCGTTCTCCCAAAGGTAGGTCAGGCGGTCGCCGTCGGGGTCGTAGCTCGAAGTGCCGCTCAGGGTGACGACCTCGTCCGTGTAATATTTCTTCTTGTCCGGAGGGGAATCTATCCTTGCGACGGGCGGGTTATTGAAGCGGACTATCTCCACCTTCCGTTCGGCGGTGGCGGTACCGCCCCGGTTGTCCGTGACCCGGAGGACGGCCGAATAGATGCCGGCCGTGTCGTAGATGAAGGTCAGGTTGGCCCCGGCCGGGGAGCTGTACTCGTACAGGCCTTCTCCGAGGAAGTCCCACTGGTACAGGGTGATGTACCCGTCCGGGTCGGTGGCGTTGCCGGCGAAGAACACCTCTTCGCCGATGTATGACAGCACCGGTTCGCCGGCGTCGATTATGACCGGCGGGATGTTGGGCGGGATGGCCGGTTCGACCGTTATATTGGCCGTGGCCGTGGCGGTGCCGCCGCGGTCGTCGGTCACCCGCAATGTTGCCAGGTAGCCCCCGACCGCGTTGTAGAGGTGGGTCTGGTTGCCGTTGGTCGCGCTGATGTCCCAGACGCCGTCCGTCTCGAAATCCCACTCGTACTGGACCACCTGCCCGTCCGTGTCGAAGCCGCTCCCGCTCAGCGTGACGAGAGTATCCACCGTGACGGTCCGGTCGCCGCCGGCAAGCGCGGTGGGCGGCTGGTTGATAGCGATGGTCTTGGCCCGGACCTCGTTGGAAAGGTTGGTCTGGCCGGCGGCATCGGAGACGACCACCTTGAAATAATACTGGGTGTTCGGCTTCAGACCGGTCACATTGAAGGTGAGCCTAGACCGGTCCGTGAAGTTCTGGACCTCCGTCGCCGGCTGGGGCGAAAATGCCCTTGCGGTCGATCTGTGGACCGTGTATTTGGAGAAATCGGGGTCGTTGTTTTGGGACCATTCCAGGAGCACCGAGGTCTCGGTGATCTCCCCGGGCGGGTCGGCGAGCACCACGGCCGCCGGCGGATAGTCCGGGCCGGGCGTCGTGTCCGTGACCTCGTTGGAATCGTTGGTCAGCCCGCCGGTATCGACGACCCTGACCTTGAAGAAATAGGTGGTGCTGGGCTCCAGGCCGGTCGCCCTGTACACCACGGAAAGCTTGTCGGTTATCTGCGCCACCATCAGGCCTGCCACGGGTGAGAAATTGCCGAATTTCGACCTGTAGACCTCGTAGCGGGCGAAGTCCCCGGCCAGGGATTCCGACCATTCGATGTCCATGGTGCTGACCGTGACGTTGTCCGGCCCGTAGAGGTTGACGAACGGCGGGTAAGTGTTCGGCTGGGTTATGACGCTTACCTCGTTGGAGTCGGCAACCAGGTCCGTCTGGTCCTTGACCCTGACCTTGAAATAGTAGGTCGTCCCGGCGACCAGTCCGGTGATCTCCGTGGCGTTCTGGTCCTTCTGCACCAGTGTCTTGAATAAGGTATCTTCCGTGATGCTGAATCCGGGCTGGGTGGAGCCGGCGACATCGTATTGCTTGAAATCGCGGTCATCATTGATGGTCCATGCCAGGAAAACGGTGGTTTCCCCCACGTCGGTCGGCGGGTAAAGCGTCACGGCTGTCGGAGGCGCGTTCGGCGGTGTGGTGGTGGTGTGGACCTCGTTGGAGTCGTTGTACAGGCCGCCGGTGTCCAGGACGCGGACCCGGAAGAAGTAAGTTGTATTGTTGGTCAGCCCCTCGACCGTATATGTGGTCGTGGACTGGTTGAACAGGGTCTGGATGAGCGTTTCCCCGGTCAGGTTGAAACCGGAGCGGTTGCCCGAGTAAATCTCGTAGCTGTCGAAGTCCGAATCGTTGTTCTGGGACCAGCTGAGCTTGAGAGCGGTGTCTCCCACGTCCGACGGCGTGTTCAACTTCACAGCGGCGGGCGGGAGGTTCACGGCCACCGTGCTGGCGTTGACCTCGTTTGAATCGCCGTAAAGGCTCCCGGTGTCCACGGTCCGGAGCCTGTAATAGTAGTTTGTGGACGAGGCCAGGTTGCTGACCGTCTCGGAGGTCCTGGCCTGGTCGGATATTGCCGAGTACAATGTATTGGAGCTTAAGGCGAAGTTCTTGGAGCTTCCCTTGTGCAGTTCGTAGCGGGCGAAATCCCCGTCCTTGTTCTTGGTCCATTCCAGCGTCATCGAGCTGTCGGTGATGGAGGAAGGGGCGGAGAGAACCGAGGCCACGGGAGCGATGTTGCCCACCAAGGTAGTGGCGCTGACGGCGTTTGAATCGGACCAAAGACCGGCATTGTCATAGACCCTGACCTTGTAGTTGTAGGTGGTGAGCCTGGTCAGCCCGGTCACCATGAGGGATGCCTTCGATTGGTCGGTCGTATTGAGGATTGTCTTGGCCCCGACGAAGTCCTTGGCGAGGGCCTGGTAGACCTCGAGGCTGCGGAAGTCAAGGTCGGCGTTTGCGGACCAGGAAAGTTCCAGCGAATTGTCTGTTACGGATGCAGGCTTGTTCAACGTGACCGCGGTGGGGGGCACGTTGGGGATGTACTTCATCATCATGCCGTTCCAGCCGACGCAGATGGCGTAATCGCCCTGGGGCCGCATCGAGACGGCGGTGAACGGCTGGATGGTGCCGGAGGCCAGGGGCCGGGATCCGGAGCGGGTGTAGTTGAAAAGCGCCGAGGTGCCGCCGTCACCCAGGAGAAGGGCGTCCTTGCCGTACGGAAGCCAGGTGGCTGCCAAAAGATTCTGGCCGCCGGTCAGGTTGTAGTACTTGTAGGCGCCGTATTCCTCGATGATGACAAAGTTCCCGCCGTCGGCGGCGATGACGGCCGGCGAATAGGAGATGGAATTGAATACGGGGCCCTGCTGGATAATGCGGTTGGCCGTGACTATCCGCCCGTTGTACTGGAGCACGACCTGCCAGCTGGTCGAGACGCGCCCGGTCGGGCCCTGGACGGTGCGGACGTCGCCGCCGACGATGACGGCCAGGCTGTCGTTGGGCCTGAACGCCACGGCGCGAAGGGTGTATTCCGTGACGCTGGGAACGGCGGTGCTTACCAGGTCGGTGTACTTGCGTATGGTCCCGCTATCGCCGACTATGACGGCGAAGGAACCGTTGGGGGCCCAGGCGCAGGCGCGCAGGTTCTGGACGGTGCCGGACTGGATGTTGTTGTCGAGCGTCCCGTCCTTGTTGTATTTCACGATGGAGCCGGTGTCGCCGACTATCAGTGCATAGGTGCCGTCCGGGTGCCAGGCCACGCCGTTGAAATTCCGCATGGTTCCCTTGACCCGGATGACCTGGCCCGAGAGGCGTGTGCCGTCATAGGTCACGACCGCGCCGCCGGTTCCGACCGCAAGGCATTTCGTACCGTCCGGGTTCCAGGCCACCGCGTTGAATGTGTTAAGGCCAATGGAATTGGAAAGGCTGTACACCAGCGTGCCGTCGAAAGAGGACACGGCGCCGCCGGTCCCGACCAGCAATGCCGAGGCTCCGTCGGGCTGCCAGGACATTGCCACGGCGTTTCCGACCGTGTAGGGGCCGCCGGTCTCGACCCCTTCGATGTCGTAGGCATAAAGGGCGTTTTGGGACAAGACATAGGCCGTGGCGCCGTCGGGGCTCCAGGCAACGCCGTTAAGGTTGGCCGGAAGGCCTGTTATGGCCAGGTGCAGCCCGGTTTCGTTCCAGATGAAGACCCGGCCTTCGATTATGAAATTGATATTGTCGAAGTAGCGGGCCGAGATGAAGGCTGTTTCGGAGTTCGGGGAGAAGGCCGCTCCTATGAACGTATAGTAGTTCTGGCTGAAAACGCTTTTGAGGGTGCCGTTCTCCGGCCAGTATTGGAGTATGGTCCCGGGCCTTTGCGGCCCGCCCGTGGATTGGGCGCCGGCTGCGAGCGCGTAGCTCCCGCCCGGTTCCCAGGCGACGGTCGAAAGGGCGATGTTCCCACCGCTGGAGATGGTCGTGACCTTCTCGCCATCTATCTGGAGCATTGTCCTTTCGGCGCCGACGGCGAGGCCCAACCCGGTGTTGGGGTTTATGGAGATGGCGGCCAGGTTCACGGTCGTGCCCGTGGAGAGTTCGGAAAGCAGGCCGTTTTGCAGCTTGAGGAGCTTGCCCCCGGAACCTGTTATCAGGGCGTATTCGGCGGTCGGGTACCAGGCGACGCCTGTAAAAATTGTGTCCGTGCCGGTGTATATGGTGGTGAATTTGAATCCGTCGTAGGTCAGCAGGGTGCCGGCGGCGCCGGCAATGACGGCCAACGAACTGTCGGGGCTCCAGGCGACCGCGTTCAGGCTGTTGCCCGTTGGGAAGGGATGGACCCATTCAAAACGGCCATATGATTCGTCGCCATATTTTGGAGCGGCCGCTGCCGCCCCGTTGGTCCCGCCGGGCATGAACACCGGGAAGGAGCCTGCGATGAGCCAGAGCGTGACCAGGACGGCGATAAGGGGTCTGGACATGAGTTTCACCGATATGCTATCGCTGGCGATGCCATAGAATAGCAATGATATATAGATTGGTATTGGCCTAGAATTGGCTATACAACTCACTTGGTTAGGAGTTCCGGATTTAAGGGCTTGTTTTGCCGGGACCGGGCGACTTCCATACTTGTCGCAAACTGCATTGTACCTGTCTTCCCGTCCATGTAGTCCCGCACGAGGTCTAGCACATCGTCCGGGATGCCCTCGATTATCTTTATCTCCAAGGGGTCAAGCGTGCCCAATGGACCATTTGGGAATACTGCGCCCTGTTCGTCGTATATGTCTTGAAGCTCAGGGTTGTCGTAATAGTCCCTCATTTGCCCGCCGGCCGCGGAGTCGTGCCCTTGCATGTACGCTGTTGCCTGCTTGGATAGCCCATGCTTGCGCGAGATCGTGCTTACCCAATGCCTCACGTCCCTAGGGCGCAGTTGGGGGAGCTTCCATTTGTTCTTTGCCTGGGTCCACAAGTTGAAAGCCTGTTGTATCCCCAATTCCCGCCCTGCAACAATGTCCCCGTTCAACATCCGACACGGGAGTATGAAATGCTCCGGATAGGTGTCCGGGCTTTCCTTGGACCATTTGGTTATAAGGTCGATGAGCTGGGGGTTTAGTCGGATTGCTACCGGGCTTCTTGTCTTGAAGTCCTCTTTTGACCCGTCCGCGTAGATGGCTGTTGGCTTTCCGTTCGTGTACTGGATGTTACGCCACTTCAAACGGGCGACGTGGCTTGGACGCAGACCCATCCCGAACAAATGCCACCTTAGCTTTGTGTATGTGTCCGGTTCGTGCTTCATGGCTTCATTCCATGCCTTGATTACGTCGTCCCCTGGAGTCATGCCTCTCTGCGTATGCGGAAGTTTTCCGAGATCCCGTTTCAAGTCCAACGGGAACGGGATTGTTGTCCCGTAAGTCCAAACGCCTTTTATGAGGTTGACCGTGTTTCTCCACGAGGGTTTCGGGATGGGTTCGAGATAGTCCATTAGAAGGGCTTTCCCTTTCGCCCCGGCCAATTGTTGCGGACTGTACGCCTGAAGGTTGGCGCGCTTTGCAAAGACCCGGAACTTTGAAATATACTGTTTCTGAACGCTGGCCTTGAGCCTTAACCGCGTGTTTACCTTGAACCGCTCCACGACAACCTCGATATTCACCATTGTTTGAACTTTGTTGTCGGTTGTGGTGTCGCCGTGGATTGCCCTCTCGCCGTCCCCTGGAATTTCTGGGCCACCTGGCCCAATGGGGTCATCATGTGAATCTCCTTTCAGACAGAACCGAAGTGTCCCTTCTTCTGTCCCGCCACCCTGACGGGTGGACATTGCATTGTACGCATTTGAATGTTTTGTCCCGGACTCCGTCACTGTGGGAGCTTCAGCCCCGGCATTCGTCGAGCTCATGCCACTACCCCCCATATATCTTGACCGTGCCACTTCCGAAACCCCAAAATCCCAAATCCCGACTGCGACGGGGGACCCAGAAAATCGCTGGGGAAAGATGGCCCCGTGGACCGAGACGGGGGGGGGATGCCTTTTGCCTCCGGTCTTTCACTGAAATTCAGATTGGAATTACTATCGGTAAATTGTAGAATAATAGTACGCGTGCGTATAATGGAAAGTGTACATGTTGTGCTTATATGTGTTGTGATAAAAGTACACAAAATATATTTGGTTTGACTTACAAAAGATTGGTGTCTTGCATTCTTTGTGCAAGAACATGGGAGTATGTAAACATGGCAGCAAGAATAAAGACCGGAGAAGTAAGAGCCTATCTGACCGAGAGAATGAAAGCAGTTACCGAGAGGGCGGGAAGCTTGGACCCGAGAGAGGGGACCAACCAACCGATAATAACGGGCCTTCAGGGACAACTTAAGGAATTGAGACTGTTGGCGGATTATCTCTTGGGGGATTGGGAGAATGCGCGAGATCGTGCCCAAACCTGCGCCACATGCAAAAAGGCGTGCATGTCGTCCTATGCCAATGAGATAAGATGTGACGGTATGCTTATTCCCCGGAATCATTCTGCATGTGGGGACTATCTGCCTATCGAGGGATGAACATGCCCATAACCATCGATAACGCAAAGCAATTGCTGGCGGTAATGGGGGAAGTAAGCCGGCTTGCGCGGGCGGTCCATAAAATCGATGAGAAGGCTTGCAACATGGACCTATCCAAACGGGATGATAGCCGGCGGGATAATGCCCTCTTGCGGATTGGAGAGCTCGCAAGGCCTTATGGGTGGGTCCTATTCCATCAATCAGATCCGCGCGGCCTTCCGGTCTACCTGGTACCAAAGGATTGGCCTTGCGATAAGGTACGGTCCCAATACAACGAGGGCATTGGGATAGGTGTTTAGGGTATCCAAGAAGGCCAAAAAAAGACAACATTGATATAGAGCCTTCAATGGGAGGGTGAACGGTTAAGATAACCTGCCGATAGTAGATTTGAGATTCAATGATATATCGACCGATATACTCACGATGTCGGAGGATACCGTGAAGGATACTGCCGATTCTATACGCGTACGACAATGGCCCTATCCCGTGGACCGTCCCACGATCTCGACGTCCACGACATGCCCGACGGTGCCCGCTTTCACCGTCATTTGCCATGTCTACAAAATGTACAGTTTTCGAAAACCCGCAGTTAAGCCGCGGGCTAGGGTGCGCCCGTTTTGCCTCCAACTCCCATCGAAAACTCGCATCGAACCCGGTGAAACTCGCATCGGAAACTCGCACCGGAATCCCATCGGCCGGGACCACTTCTCCCACCGAATCCGGACCTTGGAGACCTCCATCGCCTCCCGCTGAATCCTCAATTTGAAATGTCATAGTGGTCTGCCGTCGTCTCCGAGATAGACATTCTCGTCGTCCGATATTCGCCGTTGTCGCCCTCTCCGGAAAGTCGCATTCGTGATTTCATCGCCTGTTTGCGGCTCCCGCGTCTCTGCCTTTGGCGGGATTGGTGGAGGGGTTCGGACTGGCTCCGGCTCCTTTGGTTCTTGGACTTCAACCCGGGCCGGCTCGGTGGGCACCACCTTCTCCACCATTCCATACCGCTCCGGATGGCATGGGTCAAACTCGGTTTTGCATTTGGGACAGTTTACGGTCCTTCCCGCGACAAATTGGAATGATATTGTTTTTTGGGGACAGTCCTTGCAGACCTCTTCCGCCTGCTGCTTGAAGCCATCCCCGCCCTGTTCCGCTTGAAGCTTCAACAGCTTGGTCAACGACTCAAGGTCCGCTGCGCAGACCTTCCCGGACCCCATCCGCCGCTCAAGGAGTCCTATCGCCCTATCTATCGCCCCCCGCAACCGGCCCGCTGTGGATTTCCCGGCCTCGCGAGAGCCGATGGTCCCGGAGGGGGTTTGGGGTTGGCCTGGGGAAGTGGTGACCGTCGAAGGGGTCTTGGATGGGATTGGTAGCGTCTCCTGTTGCACGTCGGGCCTTCTTGGTGAGAAGTGGCGATTTAGGGCTTTGGTGACGCCTTGCCTGCTGTAACCAGTCTTTTTGGCTATCTCCGTGTAGCTCAAGCCTCCACGATGGAGGAGTATTATCCGTGCCTGTTCGCTTGCACTCATTCGCTTCATCGTTGTTCACACCCCTGATTATGCTGTTGCTGGGTGGGCCGTTGGGGGTCGCCCTTTGCACTCTGGTAAGGAGTTTGCCCACCATCCGAGCCCTGTTGCATATAACCCGGTTCTTGTTCCTCAACTTCTTTAATTAATAGGGATTCGGGTGTTGCATATAGATGCCCATTCTTGATGAGCATGTGCTTTAATCGCCAGATATTCGTCCGGTCGATATGGTACTTCTCGATGAGTTCCTTTGTCGTGTAGTTCTTGGACAAGAGATCCGTCGCCAGTTGGGTCCTTTGCTGCCGTGTCAACCGTGTCATTGGTCCCCGCTCCCTTTCCGTTTCGAGCCCTTCGCAATCGCCTGCTCCGTGTCCAAGTAGAACCTGCGATAGTCCGCGGTGGAATGTTCACTATGAGAACCGCGCTTCCGCCATTCCGTAAACGATGAATGGTCAATTCCGGTAAAACGACACGCCAACGAGACCGGACACCCGCCCGAAAGCCTCCAGAGCAAATCCCTGTAAGTCTCGGAAGATAGTTCACTGGGACGAGTCGCATTCATCGGACATCCTCCACGGGATAGGTTCTTGGGGGTGGAGCGGGCTTCCCGTCGCCCGTCGCCGGCGGATTGGCCTTTGGCAACTTTTCAAGGAGCTTGTTTGCCTCAATCATAATCGTCGTGTACGCTACACGCTGGCCCTCTACCTGGCCCACGGCGACACCTGCCAGATAATCCACCATTCTTCGCTCGATGCCCGGCAATGCCCTGCGCCGGGCCTTGTGACAGTGACGGCGGGGACGAACCCGCCGGCCGGGGCGGGGTTGCGCCCGGCGCGCATGTCCTTTGCGGGAGGATTTCGCACCCCTGGCACCCCGGTGTACAAGCCGGGATGATCGTGAACGGGTCATGGTGTCGCGGCCTCCAGTGGACACCAATCCGGTATCGGGAAATCGTAGGTGTCCGGGATTATGGGAATGTACTTTGGGATTTCAGCCCACTTGAACGAGGGATGGCAACATGTCATCCTGGGCTTCTTGAAATACCGGAAAGGAGAATGGCGATGGTGGGGACAGTCCCAACATCGATTTATCTTCAATACTTTCGTCATGGCCCCACCGTGGGCCCTGGCTCTATCCCAGCCATTGTTAAGAGAACTTTGAGAAGTTCGCCGGCTTTCGCCTCTTTCGCATGTGCCTCAGCCCTGAGCCTCTTCTTATGGTTGTAAATCCTCAATATCACGTCCCGCCAACCCCACGGGGATAGGGATATTGAGGAAATACCGTCCATTTGAAACCTGCCTAAATCGGTGGACACCCCCACCTCCACCAACATCAAGCCCATATCGTATATCTCAGGCCCAATGTAACCCTCCATGTACCCTAACACCTGGCAGTATTCAGGGACGGATAACGGCTTGTCTGTCGTATTGCTCCAGTATACCATGAACGTCCCGTTCTCACATGCCCGAAACTCTATCTTCACTCCACACGGACCCGCCACAACCCCAGAATCTACCCCTTCCAACAACCCCGTTCCCTGCCCCGAAACAGGGGGTAGGGATTTCCCCCACCGAGTGGGTATCCGTGTGGATTTGGTTTTACCCCGAAAGACTATACCATGAAGACCGAAAACGGCCGTTGGTATCCTTCCATCAAGCATATCCTTGATTACGGGCTTTCGATACCATCCATGCCGGAGCCTGACCAGATCGCCACTATCGGCCATTCTTTTCATAAGGTTGGGAACGGTTGAACGGGAAATCTCCGGCCGGATTGCCTTGGACACCATTTTAGGGGTCCGCTCGATGCCATCCGACATTACTTGATTTATATGGTCTCTACCACACACTAATATCCCTAGGTTTGGGTGAGGATTTGGTTGGACGATATTGGCCTGTTTCTGGCCCTGGCCGGCCGCCCCGTTCTGGCATTCGGACACGGAGCCTCAGTTTCGATGCCCGGCTGCGTAATCCGCTTCAGCGATCATTTTCAACCTTTCCGCGGCCTCTTCGAGCCTGCGTTTATCGTGGAGTTGCCCTAGTTGCACCGCCCGCTCCTGGAGAGGCTTCAGCCTGGCCCTGACCGCCTCATGTTGACCCTGTTTCTCCGAGTTGTAGAGCAAACCTTTGCAATATAGGCTGAGCCTCCGGAGTTCTGCATCTTCGGCAAATACGGGCTGAAGCCGTCTTTCGTGGGCTTCGATGACGCGCTCCCGCTCGAAAGGATTGAGGGCTTGAAACTCCGAATCGGATGGCTCTTCGGTCACGCGCCCGCCCCCTTCAGCCTCTCGATTTTCTCACGAATCTTCATGACCTGGCACGCGACACGGACCGCCCCGCCATTCTGAAAGAGAACCACTCCATCCAGATTCTCAAGGCGCGTCGCCTGAGCCTCAAGGGCCTCGATTTCTGAGGGCTCGGGCTGGGGTGTTGGGGGTGGTCGATTCCTCTCAACCTCAGCAAACTTGGATGCCTTCTCCTCAGCTTCGAGACCGTCAAGGACCGCCTTTTGGCAAACGAGTTCTTCGAGATACGCTTTCGTACGTCCGAGTTCTGCCCCACGCGAACCAAATCGGTCGTAACTGTCTTGGAGGTCTGCTACATTCGGGGTGAGCTCCTTAATCTGAAGGGTGAGTCCCATTGAGGCCGCGGCGCGGCATTTCTCGGGAGATAACCTGAGAGCCAGTGGACAGGGTACCGGGGAATTATACCCGGGTTCATCGGGGAAAACAATCTTGACCTTGCTACCTACCCGGGTCTTGTGTTCCTTCGCGCATGCGGCCGGAATCAGGACCATCTTACTCCCGCCACCTACTTCCGCAACTTCTTGCTCTATTGCCAACGCTTTCACCATCCTATGGATTACATTTAATAACCAGTTAGTAAATAAACATCAACTGGAAATGGCTTTCAAGTGGAGGGACAAGCATGGGATACCAAGGGGTTGAGGGGCTCACACCTTTCGATAAAGCGATAATGGAGATTGTCGAGAAGAATCCCGGTATAACCGCCAAGGAGATTGGTCCGAAAGCGATAACCTTCAAGATGATTGTAAAACATTCCATTACTCACTCAGGGAGCCGGGAGTATTTTCCGTTTAAAGATATATTCCAGAAATACAAAGGCGAATCGATCTGGCCGGCATTGAGGAAACAAAGGCGGGTTGGTTATCTGATTTCTAATGGTGGAAAATATTATCTTTCCCCTATGGGAGAACTCCACCTTCGCCTACAAAACAGTCATGTCATTATCCGGGATAATGAAAAGAAGTCCTTAGAGGTAATCCCACTCTGAGAGGACCGCTCGAACCTTTATGTTCCGGGACCTGGAGGTTTTGGAGCCTCCGGGGGTGGGATTTGTGCAAGTTTCTTCTTTCGCCTGATCTCGAATGCACCTTTCCCAAGATACTTGATAAAATATATTGATAACTTTTTACTTAATGCACCCCAGAGATAATAGCTAAGAAATGTGGCAAGGAAAATGTACCAAGGGAGGTCGATATTCCAGAAATGCATTACGGTCAACCTGAGAAGAGAATACAATATTGAAAACAACACCAACCAGATTATCGCCATTCCAATGAGCCGTGGTGTATCAATCATCATGCGGAATTGTGGGCTGTCAAACTCCATTCGTCCCGGTTTTGTAGATTTGAGGTCCATACTCTGATAATTACCATCCTTTTTATCCAAGACAAAGACAGGGGTTTTTGTAATATTCTCTTCATCATAATGGACCATCAAGAATGTTAGTTTTTTCTCGGTAACAAGCTTCACCAATTCATCCTTGGTGAACTTTGGGGGTACCTGCATGTGTTAGATACTTAATTACCAGTTTATCTAATTAATCATGCCTTGTGGACGTAGAGAAAAGGCCCGCCCACCCCCGCCGTTGAACGCCTGCGCCTTAATGCTTCTCCGCGCAATCGAGATTCTGCCAAGCAACCGGGTCCCCGATGCCCCGGACGCTAATAACGTCCAATGTGTAGGATACGCCTTCGAGAGTGAAGATTACCCGGTCGCCGGGGCTGACGGTCTCGGTCGCTGGGACGGAAACAAGCAGGAATCGGCCGGTGGTTTTCGTCGCACCCGTTTCCCGGGTCCTGGATTTGACGGTTCGATAAGAGCCATATTCCGGCTGGCCGCTTTCGTCGCTGCCCGTCCTGGCTGCGATCTGAATTAATTCCGTCAAGAAGCCGGCGATTGCCATGCACGTCTATTCTCTCGGTGAACGATAAAGGTATCGACGATAGAATCGCATAGAATGAATAATGTGCCTCTCGATGCCGGGTGTTCCGTCCTCGATGATCCATAGAAAAGGTTAAAGTGGTGCTGATTCAATTACTCGGATATGGTTGAGGATGAAAGGGGTTGTTATATCATGTTGGATAAGGGGGAGTGATTGATATGGACCTAAAGCGGTTTATTTCAGGGAGAATTAACAAGATAAAGCAATCCGCAATAGACAAAGATAAAATAAAAAATATAGATACCGCGCCTAGTACCGTTGGACCAAAAAGAGAGGTGAAGATATTATTATTTGAAATCATGTTCATGTTATTGTCTATGCCAAT
>Ga0315291_10003647_pt1 | contig 19901 bp, 18 predicted proteins | sample YL17G12_20_MG_FD_203070 | JGI IMG/M metagenome (GOLD analysis project Ga0315291, IMG submission 203070) | Sediment microbial communities from Yellowstone Lake, YNP, Wyoming, USA - YL17G12_20 | ecosystem: Environmental > Aquatic > Freshwater > Lake > Sediment | place: USA: Wyoming | collected...
ATACTTTTGATCTTCCCATTCTGCCGGGACAAGAGATGTTGTTGCCGAGGGCTTAAGTGTCTTCGCTTGTTCCCTAATCAATTCCGCATCGATGTATTCGCGGATCCCGATATCCACATCCTTTTCGGTATTGTTTTCTATGGTAGCTTCATCAAGGTACGACTTCAGACTTATTTCTATAGGTGGTGTCGACTTGGCTGTCACATTGATTTGATGCGTTGCGCAAGCAAGCACTTCTCTTTTACCCTGCACATCACGGAACGCATTGACTTTTATCTCATAGGATCCGCTATCTTTTAATCTAAGTTTGAGGCTATCACCTTTGCCGATCGAATTTTCTCTTAGAGTCCATTCGTATCGTACGTCCTTCATGAGAGCTTCAATAGCGGTGATGGAATCCTTTGGTTTCACCGAGAGTGCAAATTCCTTGTCTGCTTCAATCCGACTCGGACCAATGATAGTGATCTCAATTCCTGTTTTGGTTTCGATGAGAATCTTTTCAGCTTCTTTGAGTAACTCATTCCCCGCATACAAGGAAGGATGAAAGTTTTCTTCGATCATCTCTTTCCTATTTCGCAGGCGTTCAGCAAGTCCCCCAATTCTTCCCCAACTGGATTTATAGTCAAAACAATCTTTTCCTTCAGTCACTAATTTCATAATCCCATCTTTCATCTGTTCCGGTATCATAAAACTGGTAAAATCTTTCACCGTAGCATCAAAGTCTTCACAGATTTGTACGCATCTGCCCCCTAATGAGGGGTGGTAAAGGTCTTCGAGTTCGATTTGGGTCTGGAAATCCCACCTCTCCATAACATCCAAAGCGTCTTTCATGGTTTTTAAGTTCTCATTCACTTTTGACATTTGATCTAGCAAATGAGGGTCACGATTCTGTTCCCAGCGTTCAAATAGTCTTTTTAGGGTATCATCCGCCCCTTTTTTGAACGATTCATATGAGGATTTATGATCTGAGAGGCGATTTCCGTCTCTATTGAGTTCGCGATTAACCCTGTTGGTGATATTTGCTCGATCTTTCAAGAACTTTGAACAAAGTTTGCTGAATACGTCAGCTTTCTGATGGATGGTGAGGTTATTCCATTGATTAACGAGTGTCTCAAGGTCGGCCTCTGCAAAGAGGGTCGCGCTAGGTTTGCTATCATCGGTCTTGTTCGAGAAATGGTTGATAGAATATGTCGGTTCGGAAGATGGAATAGCCATTTTGTCATATCGGCGAGTATGTTCATTGACAGGGAATAATCCCCAGGCTAAATGTGGAACCAGACACGCCAACACAACAAGAATACCAGTCATATGTGAAGCATTGAAACCTTTGGTTTCCGCTTTCATAACATCATCCTCCCTTTCCCATGGGAACTACTTTTAAATATGTATACGTTCACTTCTTCGGAAACTTCAATGTTTCAAACCCCAGGCTCCTTATCTCTCTCACCTCTTTTTTCTCCTCCACACCTGCCTTAGTTAAAACCTCTGTGAAGCTTGTTGGCTTTCTAAAGAGAGAGGTTCCCATTAAGTCTGTCAGGCTGACATAGAGGTCTGAGCCGTTTTTCAGCCTGATGCCAAGGCTGCCATATTCCGAACCGCTCAGGAGCACCGCCCTTCCAGTCGCACCAATCCTTGACGATCCCTTGGCTGTCAGGGCAGCAACCCAGGAGAGGATCATCAACCATCGGGGCGTCTTGAAGGTTACCGGCTGAAAGAATGCCATATCTTTGTAGAGAAATTCCCGTTCACCTTTATGTGAGGAAAGGATCAATCGATCGTCCAAAAAAACGATCGAAAACCTGGCGAACCAGGCAGATACAATCAGCGCCCACAAACCCAATAAGAAGATCGGCCAGAAGAAGAGGAGCAGGGGCCATCCCACCGTAAAGGCCTGTAAAGAGCCCCCTGTGATGATGAAAGGAAAAGCGAAGAAGGGAACAATAAACAGCATGGCCCCGAAGTCGCCAAGCATGATCCTCCACAGGAGATATTGGATGGCTTGTGGATGTTTTTCCTGTCGGGGGACTAATAGGTAGATCAATAAACCCATAAGTGCTATCCATAAGCTGTAGCGACGGTAAGGGTAGAGCATGGAGGTTGGAGGATGAGGGTAGTTTGTGAGACCCGTTCCAATATGGAAATCGTCATTCGAATACGCTCTGTATTGCAGCTCTAGGTCACGTTTTTGCTGTCCTGCGATCAGTGACACATAGATCGGTTCACGGCTCGCTTGGAAATGAGCGGTAAGGGAATTCATCGGCGATTCATCAGGTCTGAAGAACAGAACCCTGCTTGCATACTTGTCAGACGGGAAGCGTTTAGACCATTCCCTGCTAACCTGTTTTCCTTCTTTTGCAGCGATTGCATTCTGAAACAGTTCTTCCCATTCCTTACCTTCCACCTCAAAGAGCCTACCCTTGGTCACTTCATGAATGTAATCATTCAGCGGCATCTCGGATAGTCTCTTTTTCTCCGGGGTCATGACTTTTGCCCCCATGTAGGTTCCCTCTTTCTTCTGGCGATCTCCAAAGTCCACAGGTTCTACCATGATGAGGGGTGACAGGGAGGCCTTGTAGGCCAAGAACACTGCTGTGCAGATGCAAACCACTAAAACTAGTCTACGATAGAGTTCCATAAATTCAAGCTCCGCAATCGAATAGTGGAAGGATTACTTTTGGCCCTCCGCCTCTCGGCAGCAAACTAGAAGAAGCCATGTGCAAGCTGGCCCTTCCCAACCAACCCTGCATATCACATGCCATCCTTGGCGATGAACCACTCTTTTGAATTTCGATGGATTGTGAAGCGTAGCATACACAAAACTGAAAAGGATGGCAAGACTTTTCCCATGAACGAGACCTATCAAGACCAATGAGTGAAGCTCCCCGCCCTAAAGGGCGGCGCTTGCGGGGCACTTTCCGGTCAATTTGACCCTCAGAGGGTCACTGGGTATAATTGGCCTGTCGGTTTAGGAAAGGAGAGTGCGAGGTGGAACAGGAAAAGATCGTCTCCGACGATAAAGAAGACGTGCTGTTGGAATGGGAATACAGGTTACCTTTTCTTCATATTTCCTTGCTAAAGAAGGTCCTGATCGCTTTTGGAATCCCCATACTCATTACCGGCATCATTTTGGCTATGCGAATTGGAATTGTAAATGGGTTAATCATTATGTTGATTGTGACTGGCGTTTTCTTAATCGGTGTGTTCGTCGCAGCTCTTGTTTGCGCAAATGGCTTTCATTTCACTTTCCGGTTGACTGCCGATGGCATCTGGTCCCACATGGGTAAAAGAGAAGAACGTATTGCCAATGCGACAACAGTTGGAGGTATTTTGGCTGGGTCATCTGCCGCCACGGGGGCCGGCCTTTTGGCAAAGGCTGAACAGAATGTTTTCATCCCCTGGAACAATATCAAAAAAGTGAAGGTAGTCGAAAAACACTCTTTTATCAAAATTGGGCGTTCTTTCGGTTATAAACCGATTGAACTATATTGTTCACGAGAAAATTTCAATGTCGCTCTGGCAATTATAAGAGAACGACTTGCTTTGAAGGGAACGTAGATCATGCCGGAGGAAACGGCGATACCGGGATTTCTGGAGAGGCATTAATTAAGGAAGAAAGATTCAGGACCCAGATTATTAGGTCTGCGATCACGGGCTTCATTGATCGTAACTCTACAGTCTCACAAGATTGGCACCATAAGTGAGGCCAGCGCCGAAGCCGACAAGAATGACAAGATCTCCTGCTTTGAGGCTGCCTTCCCGAACGGATTCATCAAGCGCGAGAGGGATGGAGGCCGTGGAGTTGTTCCCATATTTCTCAATGGTAACGATCATCTTATTTTCAACGGTCCCGTCGGGAAGTCCGAGCTTGGCTTCGAGATTCTCTGCAGCACTTTTAATGATCCTTGCGTTGGCCTGATGGGGAATGATTTTGTCAACCTGATTGAGCAATAAACAGAGTTCTTGTTTGCTAGCCATCTCACCAGGGTCAAGGACCCGCAGGCAACTGTCCGCCATCGCGGTTTTGGCGAAAGCGTAAACCTTCTTTCCCTCCATCCACATGAATCGATGGCTGTTGTCCCCATTATTGCGAAGCACCAGGGTATCACGCAATCTGTATTGGCCACCGAGATGGGAACGGATGATACCCTCTTGAATCCTTCGCTGAATGATAATGGCGCCTGCTCCATCTCCGAAGAGGACACACGTGTTTCTATCCTCATAATCGGTGATGGTTGAAAGCTTGTCCGATCCGATCACAGCGATTGTATGGAATTGTCCTGATTTTGCAAATTGCTCTGCCACGGCCAGAGAATAGTTGAAACCGGTACACCCCGCCTGCAGATCAAAGAAAGGGATGTTCTTGCGGAGGTTGAGGAGACGCGCAACGTGGCCCGCAGCAGAGGGCCAAACCGGATCAGTCGTGTTGGTCCCCATCACGAGCATGTCGATTTCTTTGGGATCGATACGTGCATTTTCTATGGCCCGTTCAAGAGCAAGTTTGCCCATGGTAACGTTCGTTTCATCTTCCGCTGCAATCCTTCGCTCACGAATGCCTGTCCTTTCCAAAATCCATTTGTCACTAGTCGCCACCATCTTTTCCAGATCGTGGTTTGTAAGGATCTTTTCCGGAACATAGGACCCTGTCCCAATAATTCCAACATGATACATGTAAAGCCCCTTTCGGACGGTTTGATGTTAAGACTTTTCTTGTCGGTGGAAAGTAAAAAATCCCTTTTAACGCTAACCTTTTCTGAGAGGTATCGCAATAGGGTTTTCAGCAAATTGGGCTGTTAAGCCCAGATGGGCTTTGGCACCAGATTGTGAAGTTCTAATGTCCACGTCAAATTGACCAACAGAATATCAATGGATATAATGGGTACGAGGGGATCATAGATTACGCCGTGCTCTTTTGTGTAGGCGGATAACCCTTCTACTCATCAAAAAAAAACCAAAGGGAGGGAATGCCATGAAGGACCGATTGTATCTCTTGAAACCGAACTTTACCGACAAAGGAACCGGACCGTTTTTCTGCCCTGGATGTGCTCGGGTGGAGGGAATGCTATCCTACTACCCAGCCCTTCGAGACAAGATCGATATCCATCATATTGATTTCCAGAGACCCCGCCCTGCCCTCGTTTCTGAGCTTGGGGAAGAACACCAGGGTTGCCCAAAGCTTATCCTTGGAGACCCCACGCACCCTGTTCCTTCGAACGTGACGATTAACCAGGCCAAAGGACATCGGTTTCTCTCCGACGACATCGAGATCTGCCGGTATTTTGCGAAAATCTATGGAGTCGGGGAACCGCACTAATACAAACGCATTAAATGATTTGCTGTTGCCGCTCGCTCAGAGGAGTCTGACTTAGGAAGATGGTTTTTTTCTCTCACAGAGCGCGCAGAGACCACGGAGAGCTGGAGTTTTGAGTCGAATCGTTGAGAGAACGATTCGACTCAAGCTGGAACGATCATGTTCTGAAGATCGAGGCTTTGGTCTGATTTGCCCTCTTAGGAAATCAGACCAAGGATTTCTTCTCAGTGACCTCTGTGAACTTGAGCGTAGCCCTGCACCGCATGGTGTACAGGGCGTAGCGGGTGAGAGGAAATGACAATTTACTTAACGCGTCTGTAATAATAAGACACGGAAGTTTCTTGCGATGGACAGTCGTTCGTCACTCCTCGACAAGCCTAAGACGGGGTATCAGCAGAGCACCGCTTGCAAATAAGACCCCCGCTATGACAAAACCGAGTCGAAAGGAGCTTACCTCTCCCATCACCCCAAGTCCACTTGGAATCACGCCACCCCCGAGTAGAAACCCTACCGCAACCGTGAGAGACGTCACTAGGTTTCGGGTTCCCACGGAACTCATGTTTGATAACATCGTGAGACCCGGAGGAAAGAATGCCGTTGCAACCAAGGGCTGCAAGAACACGATCAACGACAACCATGATCCTGAGGTCAGGCCAAGGAGAGAGGTCATGGCCCCTACACCCACAAAAATCACTTTTAGGGTCCGTTTCGGTCCGATACGGTCAGTAATCCATCCTGAGAGGAACGCAATTCCCAGAGTGGGGATCCGTGAGAGTGCGACCAGTGCATTGGCTGAAGACTTCTCCATTCCTCGTTCCGCAACGAGATAAAGAGGAATCATAGAATAAACACCGAGGGCTGCTCCAATGCCTAACGTAAAGATGATGGCCATGAACCAGAAAGAGGGGGTGAATAAGAAGCTCGAGAGAGTCTTTGTATTTGGGATCTCCCCTCGAAAAGTTCCTCCCTTTCCCCAAAAACCAAAAACGAACCCGGAGAGCATGGAGGCAAAACCAAGAACCATCAACACGTCTCGCCAGGATCCCCATCGTAGAAGTGTTTCAACGAGAAGAGGCGCTACGACATAGGCAAGATTAGGCGCGAGTTCATGGACGGCAATGGATTTCCCGAGGTCTTGAGGCCTGACGAGCGCGGTTAAGGTAACAAGTCCAGAGGGAAGGTAGAGCCCAGCGGCCATCCCCACAAGGACGAATCCCAAACGCATCCCCCACAGATCCCGACTCATCGAGACGAACAGGAGGGCGCACCCCACAAGCACCGACGAAAGAAGGATCGTCTTTCTATGATTGAGCTGAGAGGAAACAATGCTTGAAGCCAACAACATGGCAAAATACCCAAGAGAGATTAGCAAGAAGAAAGAACCTGCCGCTCCATGGCCCACACCCAGGTCCTTCTCGATTGTGGGAAGGAGAGGAGAGAGTGCAATCCGAGAAAGGAAGTTCAAAAAGAAAATCCCGGCGAGACTAAGGATCGGACCTAACGACGAAGAAAAAGGATTTGGGGTCGTCTCCGTTTGTGGCACGTGTGAAACCTGAGACTCAGTCATTGGACTTATCTTATGCCACAGTTTTTGGCAGATTGAAATGGGGAACTAAAGATTCAAGGCCTTTGGGAAGTGAAGTTCCTCGCGCACAGCGCGGGGTTTCCCGGCAATGATTTATCATTTATATTATGCCCCTTGACCCCGCCCACAGGGCGGGGCATCCAGCCGACTTGCCCGTGACCTGTCGACTCCCCGACCAAAAGCATCGGGCTTGCTTTCGACCCGAGCTCAGGCCGAGGGGCTCGAGATTTACCCTGAGCCGTTCTTCCCTATCCCGCCTTGAAAGGTGGGGCTCGCACGGTCGAGCGAGTGACAATTTTTGTTAACGCATATCATTGTTCAAGAACCATAAATTTTTTTGCTTTTTTTCTTGACAGCCGGTCATCTTTCAAATATAGTTGTTCTTCTGAGGAACTTTTTGTACAGCACCAAGAACTTATAACAAGGAGGAGGGAACAATATGGTAGCAGGAAAGAAACCCTTGACCAAGGCCCAAGTTGTGAGTCACATTGCTGAGAAGTGTGACATCCCCAAGAAGAGTGCCACCGCTGCCCTCGAAGGACTAGTGGCCCTGGCCGTTTCAGAGACGAAGAAAGTGGGTGTCTTCGTCCTTCCGGGCATCGGCAAACTCGTTCTTGTTCAGCGCAAAGCCCGCATGGGCCGAAACCCCGCCACTGGCGAGCCGATCAAGATCCCGGCTAAGAAAGTGGTCAAAATGCGAATTGCCAAGGCATGTAAAGACTCAATCCTTCCTAAGAAGTAGAAAGTCTTGGCGTAAGCAAAAATCTTGGATTTCAATTAAGCCCTTGAGCGGGAGGTGGATTGGTTTACGCGCAAGTTGGATGGGCGCAGTTTTAAAAACAAGAACGGGGGGACAGTATCCACTGTCCCCCCGTTTTGTTACCACATCATCTCACAATAAAAATACCTTCCTATGAAGTGCTCCCATCTTCATGAGATTTCTGGAGTTAGGGACGGACTTTCGCTCAGTACTTCAAGAAATCCTCTCGCTTGGGCGTAAAGACATCGAGTAACCTTGAATCGTCTTCAAGACAGACCACGCCGTGAATGACCTGAGGCTCTACAAGGTAACAATCTCCCTCTCTCAGGATTTCTTTCTTCTCCCCCATCTGAACCTCAAAACTTCCCTGGAGAACATACCCTGTCTGTGCATGGGGATGACCGTGGGGTTCTCCAATTGTTCCCTTTTTGAACCGCATTTCCACAAGCATGAGCTGATCAATGTACCCCAGAATCCTTCTGCTCACCCCTGGCTTGAGTTCTTGAAAAGGTATGCCTTTTGATTTGATTAGCCGATCTGCCATGGAATCCTCCTTGGTGTGAAGCTCCACGCCCTAAAGGCGGGGCTTGCGGGGCACTTGCCGGTCAATGGCTTCAACCCTACACCAACCATTGGACAAAATGCTTGACATGAGCAATAGTTTTTTGTATTTAATGTGCATCGCGCCTGGGTTTGGGACCGTGGACTGACAGTCCACGGGGATTGATAGTTCGAAGGTGAAACGTCATGATTGGAGCGAGACTGCTGTGAGTGTAAAATATATTCTCAACCGAATCCACTTCGTGAGTGCCATCCTGGCGTCTTTTTGTCTGGCATTTCAGTTGGTGATTATCTCTACCAATGTCATCATGAGATATTTCTTCGCTTCGGGGATCTCCTGGATGGAAGAGATCTCGAGTTGTGTGCTCATGACGGCTTTTACCTTTTTAAGCATGGCCATTGGGGTCAAGCTTGATCTCCACATCAATGTCAACCTCTTTCCCAAAGGGACACCGCAATGGGTCACCACTGTCCTGCTGAAGCTAAAACATTTGATTCTTGCCGTCATCGGTTTTGTCTTCTGCTATTACGGGATTCTGCTCATCATGGGGATCAAAGGGAGCATTGCCTCCGTCCCCAGCCTGCCCGCTTCCCTTAAATTTATCCTGATCCCCCTGGCCGGCTTGCTGATCCTTTGCGATTCCGTCATGGGCCTTTTCGGTATGGATAAAGATGACCAGTACCTTGACCGAAAATTTATGAGCGTCGGAGAGAAGAGATGATCGTTGACTCCATAGGAATTACCCTCTTACTGAGCATCTTCGGCATCCTGGTTATCTTGCGAGTGCCGATCACCTTCTGTCTGGCTATCTCAGCCATCATCACCGGCACCTATTTGAATGTCCCCCTGGAGGCCATTGTGAAAGTCATGGCGGACGGGGTCATGAATTTTTCGCTCCTGGCGATCCCCTTTTTTATTATCATGGGAGAGATCATGAATGAAGGCGGCGTCTCTCAGAGGATTGTCAATTTGGCGAATCTCTTTGTGGGAAGACTTCCGGGCGGACTGGCTCTGGTCAACGTGCTGGACAGCATGTTTTTCGGGGGCATCTCCGGCTCTGCGGTAGCCGACGTCTCCTCCCTGGGATCCATTGTGATTCCCATGATGAAGAAACAAGGCTACGATGACGAATTCTCTGTTGGACTGACCGTTTGCTCTGCTTGCCAGGGGGTCATCATTCCACCCAGCCACAATATGATCATTTATGCTTTCGCCGTCGGGACCGCCTCTCAGCTCACAAACGGAAAGTTATTAGTCGTCTCCATTGGAAAACTCTTTTTGGGGGGATATGCTCCAGGAATATTGATGGGGGTGACGATGTTGATCATCTCCCTCATCATTGCGATCAAGAGAAAATACCCCAGAGGTAAGGGCTATTCTTTCAAGGAGGGCGTGGCCGTCTTTCTCGATGGATTCCTCGCTCTCTGCACGGCCTTCATTGTTGTCGGAGGTGTGATTGTGGGTGTCTTCACCGCGACCGAGGCAGCCGCCTTTGCCGTTCTTTATGCCTTCATTATCACTTTCTTTGTCTACAGAGAAGCGCCACTGACCCGGTTCGTCAAGATCCTTTACTCTTCCCTGAAGACTCTGGCCATTGTCATGAGCTTGATCGCTGCTGCAAGCGCGTACGGGTATCTTCTTTCTCGTTTGAGGATCCCCATGCTCGCCACCCAATGGCTACTTTCCATCACGGATAATTACTACATCCTTCTCTTTATGATCAATATGATGCTCATCGGCCTCGGATGCATCATGGATATGGCGCCCCTGATCCTTGTTTGCACGCCCATCCTCTTCCCCGTTTTGGTTCTAAAGATGGGAATGGATCCCGTCCATTTTGGCATCATGCTTCTCATGAACCTCTGCATCGGACTGTGTACTCCTCCGGTAGGCTCTGCCCTGTTTGTCGGAGCCGCCGTAGGCAAAATCTCCATTGAAAGAGCATCAAGAGGTTGCATTCCCTTCTATATCTCTATGTTCATCACGCTCATGATGGTCACGTATATTCCTCAAATCACCATGTTTCTGCCGAACCTTCTCATGCCCTGAAGTAACCAAGATCAGGTTGAGGGGGTTGAGTAAGTGGAGTAAGTTGAGTGTGTGGAATGGAGCTATAGCTTTCCCGTGGGCTGACTCGGGGAGATCTGACAGAATAACAGAGAATGGGCTTCCGAACGAACTGCAACACACAAAGTCTATAAAAAAAGGGCAAGCACATCATAAAGAAGTGCTTGCCCTTTTCATCCCGTCTGAAAAACCTTTACTTGACCGCTCTGATCCTGTTCACCACGGCCATGATCTCAGGAGGCTGCTTATCATAGACTGGCTTCATGGCATCCATGAATTTTTGCTTCTCCTGAGGACTTACATCGGTGATAGTGCATCCCTTGTCTCGAACCGCTTTCTCAGCGACCTTCTCAAAATCAACCCATAGCTTATATTGGAAGGGCTGGGCATCCTTCATGGCTTTCAGGATGATAGCCCGGTCCTCCGGGGAGAGCTTGTCAAAAATCTTCTTGCTTCCCACCGTAATCTCCGGGACCCTTGTGTGTTCATCGCTAATCCAGTACTTCGCCACCTCGAAATGGCTTGTTGTGAGATAGCTTGGCCAGTTGTTCTCGGCACCGTCAACCACCCCAGTCTGGAGAGCTGAATAGACCTCGCCATAGGGCAACGGTGTTGCCACAGCGCCGAGGGCCTCCACCATCCCTACCATCAGAGGTGCCTGCTGGACACGAATCTTCATCCCCTTCAGATCACCCACGGTCTTAACTGGTTTTTTCGTATAGAAGTTTCTGGATCCGCTTTCAAACCACCCAACCCCCACAAAATTAGAAGCCTCATGTTTCCTTAGGATCTCATCCCCAATGGGTCCGTCCAATACCTTCCACATGTGAGCTGCATCTCGATACAGATAGGGCAGCTGAAAGGCATCGAGGTCTCTGACAAAGGAGGAGACGGCCGAGATGCTGACGCGGGTCATATCGATGGCCCCCAATTGAACCTGCTCAATGACCGCGGCCTCCTCACCCAGCTGTTTGCTGTGAAAAACTTCGACGACAATCCGTCCATTGGTCCGTTCCTTGACGAGCCGGGCGAACTCATAGTCCCCCTTTGTGGTCGGATAATCCTGGGGATGGGTCTCCGCCAGCCTCATCACCTTTTGCGCAAAAACAACGGAAGCGGTTCCTGCAAAAAGAAAAGCTACCAAAGAGACTGACAATACGACGATAAGAATCTTCTTCATGTTTTTCTCCTTTCCTTGCTCATTTCATACTAAAGCGCATGTTATACAATCCTTCATCCCTTGTCAATAGAAAAATGGTCCCAGATGAGGGGGGGCGTTTATTTTTGCACTATCTGTTGTAATAGTGAACCAGAAGAGTTTCAAAGGAATGCCTCCCCGTCGCTGGATTCGATCCAGCTCGAAGAAATTGCTTGACAAGTCATTCTAGTCGGCATAAAAAGGTAGTTAAATAGTGAAAGTCTTGTTTTACTATTGTAACGGCCCGCGTTGAGCGAAATGGGGGTGGAGGGTTTCAGGGAGAGGCCGTGGGCGAAGAAGAAGTGGAGCAGCCATTCGTGTGGAGCCCCACGGGCTCAAGCCCGCGGTTCCTCCACAAACTTCAGAGGGCGGAACCCTCCGAAGCAAACCCTACTACGCTCCTTCAGAGCTTCGAAGGATACCCTCTCCGCATTCATCCACGATCTGAGAGACCATGGCTTTCTGCGTAGGAGGGTAACATTTCATAGAAAAGGAGGTTTCACATGAGAGGGGAAAAACATTTTATCGTGTTGTGGGTCTGTGTTGTTCTGGGGGTCGGGATCCTGGGGGGTACGACCGGGCCCGTGGTTGCCGCACCGTACAGCTGGAAACTTGCTTCCGTGCTTCCTGCTTCTCATCCGGTTCACCAGGCGTTGGTATTCTTTGCCGACAAGGTGAAGGAGAAGACAAAGGGAGAGGTGGTTGTCACAGTTTTTCCGGCCGGCCAGTTGGGTCAAGAAAAGGATTATATCGAGGGTGCCAAGTTGGGATCGATCGAGGTGACCAAGATTTCCTCGGCCCCTCTCGGTCAATTCGCCAAGAGCTTGCAGGTGGTAAGCTTGCCTTTCATCTGGAAAGATCTCAATCATCAGCACCGTGTGGTGGATGGTCCCATCGGAAAAAGGCTCATGGCCGATCTCGAACAGAGTGGGTTTAAGGGTCTTGCCTTCTTCGATGCGGGATTCCGAAACGTGACCACGCGAGGGGGGCCCGTCCGGAAACCGGACGACCTCAAAGGCTTAAAGATCCGTGTCATGCAGAGCGAACCGCTGATCGCTACCATCAACGCTTTTGGTGCCACGGCGGTCCCGATGGGGCAGGGAGAGGTCTACGTCGCCCTCCAGCAAAAGGTGATCGACGGCTGGGAGAACAATGAGCCGACCGTTCTTTCGTTCAACATGCAGGAGGTGTGCAAATACTTCTCTTATACGCGACATGTTTCCATCCCCGATATCTTTATCATGAGCAAACAGGTCTTTGACTCAACCCCGCCTGCCATCCAGAAAGCAATTCTTGATGCCGCTGCGGAGGCTGTTCCAGTCCAGAGGAAGATCTGGGACGACTACATCGAAAAGGCGAAGAGTGAGCTCAAAGCGAAGGGAATGGAGTTCAATGAGGTGGACGACATCGGAGCGTTCCAGGCAAAGGCAAAGCCTATCTACAAGGAGTACGAGTCGACGGTTGGCGCAGACCTCCTCCAGGCCATTCTTGACGCCGCAAAGTAATAGGCATTGCGTTAGGTTTAAAATGCGGAGCTGCGGCTGCGTGGGCCCGGCAGTCTGTCCGCTTATCTTGGGGCGTCATCTATGACCACGAGACCTCATTGGATGATCCGCTTTCTCGATCGACTTGAACGAGTGGTCACCGCCGTCACGGCTGGAATCCTCGGGCTCCTCGCCTGCGTAGTTGGCTGGCAAGTCTTCGCCCGTTATGTCCTGCGATCAGGTCAATTCTGGGCTGAAGAGTTCTGCCTTGTCGCCATGATGTGGGCAGCGCTCCTGGGTGCGGCGGCTTGCCTCTGGACGGACTCCCATGTGAGGGTGACGATCATCCTCTCGTTGTTCCCGGCGAAACTCCGCATGTGGATCCTCACCCTCACGGACGCGATCGTCCTCTGGTTTACTTTCGTGATCTTCAAAGAAAGCCTCTTCCTCATCGAGCGAACCATGGGAGGCCAAATGTCTGCTTTGAGGATTCCGATCGGCACGACCTATTACGTCCTTCCTCTGTCTGCCTTCCTGATGTTCCTCTTTACCGTAGTGCGGGCTGTCAAGCGCGTCGCCTCTCCTGAGCAAGACGCCGGAGGGGAACGCTGATGGCCCCTTCAGTTCTCCTGATTGGTTCTTTTCTCGTGATGGTCGCATGCGGTCTTCCCATCGCCTTTTGCCTTGGGGTGTCAGCCTTTGTGACAGGCATGGCCACAGGCATTGGACCCGCGATGCTCGTTCAGCGCATCGGTGCGGGCATTCAGGTCTTTCCGCTCCTTGCGATTCCTCTATTCATCCTTGCTGGCGGGGTTATGGCAAGAGGGGGTGTGGCAAAGCTGATTGTTGATTTTGCCTATATCATCGTTGGGCCTTTTCGGGGCGGGCTGGCGATGGTCAACTGCGTTGACTCTATGTTCTTTGGCGGTGTGTCCGGCTCTGCCTTGGCCGATATCTCCTCCACGGGACCGATCATCATCCCCATGATGGAGCGGAAAGGCTATGATCGAGAATTCTCCACCGCGATCACGATCGCCTCATCAACGCAGGGGATCATCATTCCGCCCAGCCACAACATGGTCATCTATGCGATGGTTGCAGGGAATGTTTCGATTGGGAAACTCTTCCTAGCAGGGTATATCCCTGGCATCATGGTTGGCTTAACTCTCATGGCCACGTGTTACTACCTTGCCCTGAAGCGGGGCTACCCTTGTGAGAAAAGGCCTCCACTCAAAGAGTGCTTGGTCATTGTGAGAGACGGACTGGTCGCTGTTCTCGCGGCCTTGGTCATCGTTGGCGGTATCGCCTTCGGCATCTTTACGGTTACCGAGGCCTCTGCCATCGCTGTTTTCTATGCAGCATTTCTCGGCATGGTCGTTTACCGCGAGATGGGTCTACGTGATATCTGGCCCGTTCTGATTGATTCAACGAAGACAACTGTCTCGGTGCTCTTTATTATTGGATGCGCCTCCGCCTTTGCATGGATGATGACCTTTCTTCAAATTCCGGCCAAGGTGACAGAACTTTTTCTCACCTTCACGGGTAATAAGTATGTTCTCTATTTTTTCATCAATGTGTTGCTGCTGGGGTTGGGTATGATTATGGATGTGGCACCCCTGATCGTCATCGTAACCCCTGTGCTTCTTCCGGTGATGATGGCCACAGGGATGAACCCGGTCACATTTGGGATCCTCTTGATGGTCAACTTGGGGATTGGCCTGACGACCCCTCCCGTAGGGACAGCACTCTTTGTCGGATCTGCGGTGGGGAATGTCAGCATTGAACGACTGGCTCGGTCCATGCTGACCCTTTGGCCAGCGATGTTGTTTGTATTGTTCCTTGTCACCTATGTTCCATGGCTGACCACGGTCATCCCCAATTGGATTATGCCCTGAACGGCGATGGGGGACCGAAGTTGGAAGGATATCTTGCGAACAGGATGTCATTGAAATGGCACCACATCAGCGAGACCGATATTTGATCAATTCGATTCTCCGTGCCTCTAGTATCTTGAGGTGTTTTCTCGGAGGCAAGACGTCTTACAGAATCAGTGAGCTGGCTCGCCAGCTCGGGCTCGATCGCAGCACGACCTACCGACTCCTCCTTTCTTTGGAGAAGTGTGGGTTAGTTGAAAAACATGAAAAAACGGGGGAATACTCGCTTGGAATGGCTGCGTTTGAGATTGGAAACACCTACTTGAAACAGATGGACTTCATCCAAGCTTCTAAACCGATCATGGTGGAGTTGGCTGCAAGGGTCCAGGAAACAGTGCACCTTGCCGTTCTGAGCGGTACGGAAATTGTTTACGTCGATAAGGTCGATTCTCCACGGGCCTTGGGCATCATGTCAAAAATCGGCCAAAGGGGGCATCTTCACAGCACAGCCCTCGGGAAGGTATTGCTGGCTTTCCTGCCGGAACCCGAATTATCGAGAATGATGCGAGAGATCAAGCTAAAGTCCTTTACTGCAAATACCATTTCTTCAAAGACAAAACTGATGGACGAATTGAGAAAGATACGGAAAAAAGGATACGCTTTCGATTTCAAAGAAGCTGAACAGGACGTGGAGTGCATCGCTGCACCGATCCGTGACCACCTCGGAAATGTCATTGCAGCCCTTAGCATCTCAGGGCCTCAAAAGAAGATCAATACTCCAAAGGAAAACCACTTTGTTAGCGAGGTCGTGAAGGCTGCTGCCTTCATTTCTTCCAAGTTAGGTCATGCGGAGTTCAGAGAGTGAAGCTCCCCGTCCACAGGGCGGGGCTTCCGGGAAATGAAGAATATGATTATAAGGTCGGCTTTCCTCCCCGCCTACCCCGCTAAGACGGGACAGGCAAGGCGGGGCATCCAGCCGACTTGCCCGTGAATTTTTAAGAATTGCTCGAAATCGGGCATAGGCGGTCGTCGATGGCCAAGGATGTCATCGCGGTAGGATTCCATTCCAACTGATATTCTTTCGAATATCAAAAATTCGTCAAAGGAGGAGAAAGATGAAAAAACTTGCAATGCTTCTCGTCGTGTCGGTGGTTTTCATTTCCCTTGCACCCGGTAGCGTCACCCAGGCGGCTGACGTAGAAATGAAATTGGGTCATTTTGCGGCAGACTCACATCCTGGCAACTTGGCAAGCAAGATGTTTGCTGCGGCTGTGGAAAAAAGAACCCTTGGAAGTATCAAAGTCGTCATCTATCCTAATAACGCCCTGGGCTCCCCCCCCGAGGTCCTTGAGCAGAACATCCTGGGTGCCGTTGATATGAGCTTGCCCACCCAGGGACAATTAGGCAAGTATTCGAAGAAATTCAACTGCGTCATGCTTCCCTTCATGTATGACAGTTACGAACATGCGGATAAGGTATTAGACGGAAAATTTCTCCCATGGGCTGTTCCGGATCTTGATAAGGCCGGACTGGTGTTCCTTTCAAACTGGGAATGGGGTTTTAGAAACCTCACCAATAGCAAACACCCGGTCAATGTCCCTGCCGATGTCAAGGGGTTAAAGGTAAGAACGCCTCCCGAGCTACCCACTCAAGCGGCGATGGAAGCTTTAGGAGCAGTGGTGGCGACGATCAATTTTAACGAGCTGCAGATGGCTCTGAAAACAGGGGTGGTGGATGGCCAGGAAAACCCGATTGCCGTCATCTATTCGAATAAGATTTATGAAACCCAGAAGTATCTTGCCATGACAGGACACAATTACAACACGATGGTTCATGTGATTAGCAAGAAAGTGTGGGACAAACTCACCCCCCCTCAACAAGCCATCGTGAAGGAAGAGAGCAAAAGAGCGGGTGATTGGATGCGAAAAACCTGTAGGAATGAGGAAACAGATCAAATCAGCCAATTGAAGAAATTCGGGATGGAAATCACCTATCCGGATAAGTCGGAATTCAAAAAGCTGATGAAACCCGCTTACGATCGAATGAAGGCGATTGCCGATGAGGAAAATATCGCCGCCTTCATTAAGATGGTGGATGAGGCCAAGTAGAACCTGGTGAGCTCCGTTTCTGAAGGTGGATCTGACCGGTTGAATCAAGGGTCGGAGGCAGAGGATTTCGAGTCAGCCCCCGGCCCGAAGAGTGAAGCTCCACACCCTAAAGGGCGGGGCTTCCCGGAAAGGTACTTTTTTTATGACAGGGTGCCCCTTGACCTCACCTTAAAGGGTGGGGCTTGCGGGGCAGGTGCCGGTCAAGAAGAGCCATGACATGCTGACGTTGATGATTTTCTTAGTATTACTCGTGTTGATTATAATTAACGTGCCCATTGCCGTGGCCATGGCCCTGACGGCCATTGTCTTCTTCATCGGCCTAGGCAATGCCTCCCTCTTGACGATGTTGCCCCAGAGAATGTATGCCTCCACGACCAGTTTTACACTGCTGGCGATTCCCTTCTTCATTCTGGCAGGGAATCTCATGAATACAGGAGGTATTACGAGCCGTATCTTCCGGTTTGCCAAAGCCGTAGTCGGACATGTTCCAGGTGGCCTCGGGCAGGTGTGCGTCATCGCCAATGTCATCTTCTCCGGCATGTCCGGTTCTGCCATAGCCGATGCAGCGGGTTTGGGTCAAGTCCTACATAAGGCCATGGTCGACAATGGGTTCAAACCCAAATTTTCCGCCGCTATCGTGGCATCGGCGGCTACCATTGGCCCCGTGATCCCCCCGAGCATTCCCTTTGTTCTCTATGGAGCATTAACGGGGGTATCGGTGAGCAAACTCTTTTTAGCGGGCTTCATCCCGGGAGGATTAATGGCCATTGCGATGATGGTGGCCATCTCGTTTTTGGCAAAACCTTATAATCTGCCCAAGGCCAGAAGAGCTGATCTTAGGGAATTCCTGGCAAGTATCAAGGAAGCCTTCTTACCCTTATTGACGCCTGTCATCATTATCGGCGGGATTTTGACCGGATGGTTCACACCCACCGAAGCAGCGGTTGTAGCCTCACTCTATGCGCTATTCCTAGGGTTCTTGTATAAAGATTTAACGCTGAGGAATCTGCCCGGGGTTTTCTGGCTTTCCGTAAAGCAGACCATCAGCCTTTTATTTATTATTGCTGCGGCCGGTTTTTTCGGCTGGCTGACCATTCATCAGAAGATTCCGGACCAGATCATCTTTTCTTTGACCAACATGAGCGCCTCATCCTCGGGCATACTGGCCATGATCATCATTATCATGTTGATTCTCGGGTGTTTTCTGGAGGGGAATGCAATCTTTATTATCACGATTCCCATATTTCTCCCTATCGCGCAACAATTCGGGATAGACCTTGTCAATTTCGGCGTGGTCATGACGTTACTCATTATGGTTGGAAATCTAACGCCTCCTGTTGGAATGTGCTTATTCGCCGTAACCAGTTTCAGCAAGGTCAGTATCGGAACGTTGTCCAAAGAGGTATTGCCCTATTTGATCGGCATATTTCTTGTGACCGTCCTTATTGCTTACGTTCCACAAATAGCTACGTTTCTGCCAAATCTCGTCATGGGTAAATGAAGCTCCCCGCCCACAGGGCGGGGCATCCAGCCGACTTGCCCGCAAAGGGAGTGAATGAATGGAAAACAGGATCGGTTCACTCAAATCGATTGATAGGGTGATTTTAAAAACGTTGAAGGCGATTACGATCACCAGTTTTGTTTTCCTCACCCTCCTGATCTCGGCCAATGTGTTTGTTCGGTTCGTTCCGATCGTTTCGTTGCACTGGTTCGATGAGATCATTGAGCTTTTGTACGCCTATCTCGTATTCTACGGATCGGCGGCGTTGTGGATTTCGCACGAGCATTTTGGAGTGGGGGATTGGATCGAAAAGAGAATAAGCAATATTCGAATGCGATATGTATACAGGATGACCATCGAATTGCTTGTTCTTTGTTTCGCCTTGATCTTTTTCTATTATTCTCTACGGTTAACCATGTTAGCACGGGATGTTACGAATGTTTTTGCTATTCCCAAAAGAGTTTTGTACTCATGCTTGCCTGTTTCGGGCGCAATCATGGTACTCTATTCCATCCGAAATATTGCCGTGGAGATGATCGGCCTCTTAGGATTAGAACGATCATCCGAGGCAGATGCGGTTGGACAAATCCAGAAATGAAGGAGAAAACTTATGGATATTCGATATGCGGTTCACCCTGACCAGATGAAGCTGTTAGATACCGAGGCATTAAGGAAACACTTCTTAGTAGAAGGACTTTTCGAGAGGAACAAAGTGAACATGGTTTATAGCCATGTGGACCGAATCATCGTTGGAGGGGCCTGCCCGGCAGACCAGGAGGTGGAGCTCAAGGTGACGAAGGAGTTGGGCGTCGATTTTTTTCTCCAGAGAAGGGAAATGGGGATCATCAACATTGGATCGAAAGGAATGATCTCTGTGGATGGAAAAGAGCACGTGTTGGAGAGTAGGGAGTGCCTCTATATCGGTATGGGTTCCAAGGAGGTGACCTTTAAGAGTCCTGATGGAAAGAGTCCAGCAAAATTCTATTTCAACAGTGCCCCTGCCCACGCGTCTTATCCTCTGGTGAGGCTTTCGATGAAAGATGTTCAACACCTCCGTCTGGGTGCTCCAGAGAAGGCGAATGTCAGAACGATCAATCAGTTTATCCATCCCAAGGTGTTGAAGACCTGCCAGTTGGTGATGGGCTTGACGGTCTTGGAGCCGAACAGCATGTGGAATACCATGCCCTGCCATACGCACGACAGACGCATGGAGGCTTATTTATATTTTGATTTGCCGGAGGATGCTCTCGTTCTCCATCTCTTCGGGGAACCCCACGAGACTCGGCATCTGGTGGTCAGGAATGAGCAGGCTGTTCTTTCCCCGAGTTGGTCCATTCACTCGGGCGTCGGAACAAGCCCTTATTCCTTTATCTGGGGGATGGTGGGAGAAAATCAGACATTCACGGATATGGATGACGTTCCCATGTCAGCGTTAAAATAGTTCATTCGATCGG
>Ga0315291_10003648_pt1 | contig 19901 bp, 40 predicted proteins | sample YL17G12_20_MG_FD_203070 | JGI IMG/M metagenome (GOLD analysis project Ga0315291, IMG submission 203070) | Sediment microbial communities from Yellowstone Lake, YNP, Wyoming, USA - YL17G12_20 | ecosystem: Environmental > Aquatic > Freshwater > Lake > Sediment | place: USA: Wyoming | collected...
ATGCTATAAAGTGCATAGCCCCCTTAACAGGATTTTTTATATCCCCATTCAAAACACCATATACAGCCTGCTTAGTTGTATCTGGTATTTTATCAATATCCATAGTAGCATTGATAACACGCTGATTTGCCAGCTTCTTAGCGTATTCTAACTTATTTTGTAGCTCAACTCCTGAATATTTACTCTTTAAACTTTGTATTGTAGCTAAATGAGCGCTACCAGTAGGAAACCACTTAGGATTCAAAGGCTGAGAGTAAGCAATAATAAATGAAGATAAACTATCAAATTGTTTAGTTGGATATAACCAAGCAAACCTATTTAATAATGTATATGCTACAGCTTCTTTTTGTCGCCCTTCTCTATATGTTGCTCGTAATAGATTTAGAATATCATTACTTGTTAAATCGTAATGATACTCCTTTCCGTTACGAGTAAAATCAAGAGAATAAGGCATTACAATCCTAGTTTTCTTAGCTTACTGGTTACATCATCTTCTTTAAAACTCAAATCCTTAATCTGATTATACAGTATAATAGGAGCAGCTATAACAGATATAATCTGAAATACCTGCCACAACTGTTCAACCGAACTAGGATTCTTTTTATATTTCACTCAAATAATCCTGTTTATTCAAGCAATTCTCAGAACGGACTTCCCGGCATACCAGGAAACTCATAAACATGGAAGCATAAGCTAACATGTAAATCCGCTGTAATAGCAGGATTAATAGGCCGAGCATTAACAGTAATAGTTTGGTTAGGAGCTAAAGCAATATTAGGTTCAAAGATAATAGGGGTAAAGTATTCATCTTTGAATTGAAAACCAATAGGAATCAATGTAGGGACACCAGGAAAAGTACCAGGAGGAAAAGTAAATACCTCCGCTCCTCGCGGGTCATAATTACTACCACCTAGTAAGTTAGCTAGCGGCACAAAATCTGTAGTATATTGTTCACCAGTAATATCAGAAATCTGGATTTCCACCATATTAATATCGCCGCTTGCCGTAAGAGCAAACAAACGTGAACGCCTACTAATTTGGAAAGTCTCTTGGTCTTGTCGAATACTTGGAGTCATATTCACAAAACCATAATACATCCTGCGAGTTACAGGAGTAGTTGTTTTACCTGGGTCCTCATACTTAGATGAGTATTTAGCTTCGTCGGGTGTAAGTCGGAATCTTGGCCACATAATTTATTATCTTTCTATTCAGCAAAACAGACAATTATTCAGTAAAATCAATTTCAATAACCATTCGTTCAACACCTGAAACATTAGGAAATTCTGCACTAACCTCTACTAACGCTTCAGATGCAATCGTGGATATATCATCTTCATGATAAATATCCATTTCAACGGATAATTTATTATACCTTAGATTAGGAATACCGCCTGTAGTAACCCCATACAATGTTATATGGGAGGGTAATGGTTTACTATATTTTCCCATTATTAATCCTCATCCTTATCCTCATCCTCATCCTCATCTTCTTCAGCTTCCAAAAGTTCTTCAGCAATAAACATATGCTTTACATCATCTTCTGACATAGCACGCAAACACATATTCATTACGTCTTTTGGACTCAAATATCCATCATCTACCATTTCCATAATCTTTTTAGTATAATGGCGTGACATTACCTAACCCCCCTTGTCGGTGCCGGCGCAGTTCCCATTAATGGAAACTCCCAAACATGGATAGTAATATCTAAAACAAGCGGGGGCGTAAGGATAACTGGCGGCTCTTGTGTAGTATCTAAAATAGTAACGTCAATAGGCGTACCAGTAAAGATTAATGTTTCATTGGGCATTAATAACCAATTTGGGTCTAATAGTAAGGGATATGGCTGTGTTCCCGCCCAAGCATTAGCAGAAGGTTGAAATGAAGGCCCAACACCAAATCCAGGCGTACCTAAAGTAAGAGGTGGAATCTGACCACCTAAAGATAGTCCGTTATGAACATTACCGGGAACTAAACAACTAACAACCGGGTCAAATTGTCCACGAGGACTCTTTTGTGTAAACTGAGTACCGCTAGCATTAGAAATATTTAATCGCCACCTATCAGTATTGCCTACAAAAGTAAGAGCATAAACCCTTGACCTACGCGCAATCTGAATCTGTCCGGCAAGCTGAATTTGTGGTAAATTAGCTTCTGGATTAGCCTGACTATTTAATGTAACCTTATATCGGCGATTTAAAACACCAGGATATTCCTTGGTTTTATAAATCCTAACAAACTTACGCTCATAATCCGTTAATTCTAAAGTTGGCCATGAAAACATATCTTTATTCCTTAATTACAAGCACAAATCCACTTTGACTTTGACTTTGACTTTGACTTTAACTTAAACTAAGACCTGGACAATAACAAAGGCGACCTCTCTAGCATGTTTATAGCTAATCCGGGGAGGAAATGCCATAATATTACTAAAGAAGTCGCCTTTAATATCTCTATTACTTAAACTATTACAATATAAGAGAACCCACCCCCTTAGAAGGGGTAACTAAAGGGGCGGGTTATGTCCACTAACTTATTATTTACTCGACAAAGGATTCCGTAGCCCAGAAGTCAAACCGAGCAATAAAGGGGCTTACCCCAGTATTTTCCGGCGGTTGTGCACCATTAATAATTCGACCAATAAAATAGCTACGCGGAATCTGGAATGAGAAACTAAATGTTTCACCATGTTGCAAAAGAATCGGAATCTTGAACCGGCGACGTAAAGCCGGAGCAGGAAATCCGTTACTTCGTACCCAAGTCGGCGCGCTATCTGGATTAGCTCCCGACCTAAAGGTTCCATTATGCGGCGCACTAGCTTGCCCAAAGTCACAAGCTAATCCCAGTGGAACACTATTAGTTAGATAAGTAATATTAACAAGAGTATTGTTAATAAACTCATTCATAACTTGGGGGTCAACCGCAACTAAACTAGGGCGGTCTGGTACAATCGGTGGAACCGTAATAGCCACAATATCAGGAGTTGTCATACCGATGCTAACGCCAATTTCGGTAATTTCAAAGTTCTGATTATCAGGAACACGATTCTGACTTTTCCAGTTAGTTTCTCGTTCCGACATTGATACACCGGAAGGAAAACCCTGACCATTCTGGCCAACTGGAATAGTAAACAGCGGAAATGTTCCCGCCCCAATATATCCATTAGCATCAGGAGTGAAATAATAACTTGACCAAAAATGCCGTTGCCGGATTTGGTCAAATCGAGTAAATCGACTACCTGTTTCTAGGACATGCTGAGACTGCCTACCAACTGAACGACGAATACTATTAGGTAATGCCATATTCTTTATTCTCTCTTATTATCCATTTAAGGTTTTTTCAGGACTTCTCAGTAAAGGATTCGTGTGCCCACCAGTCAACACGAATTTCAAACCAACCCGTTCCAAGTGCTGGATTAACAATAGGTGCAACAGCCGTAGTAGGTTCCACTTCAATATTACGAGGAATATTAAGGCGCATGCCCATATTCTCACCATGCTGAAGTAAAATCGGTACTTCTAGCTTACGCCTAAAAGCAGCCGCCGGAATACCATTAAGCGGGTCACCAGATAAATAACCCTGGCCATCTCGCCCGCTACCTGGCACTGGATTACCATCTGGCCAATTTGCATTAGCAAAACTATAACCACCAGCGCTTTGACTAAAATCAGCACATAATCCAAGCGGTACGTTATTAGTAAGGAATGACATCTCTAGGATGGTTCCATACAAAATAGCAATAGCATCTGCCGGACAAATCTGTCGATTCTGCGCACCACGATTAATATGTGCTTGCTGCGCAGCCGGAAGATTAGCCCAAATACCATTACTAGGTGCAAAAACAGGGTCTTGACCCTGGCCAAATCCATCCACAGAAGGAGGACGCTTTAGTGTAACTCCAATTTCCGTGATAACAAAGTTCTGGTTATCAGGCACACGCCCAGAATTTAACCAGTTTGTTTCACGCAAACTAAGAGGTACATTGGTAGGATAACCCTGACCAGTACCACTTGGAATAACCTTAAAGATATCATACTGACCAGCCTGAATTAAATTCGTAACTGGATCCGATAAAAATAAGTAACTACTCCAAAAATGACGCGACCTAAGTTGGTCGAATCGTTCAGCACGAGTACCGCGCCGAATAACTCGGTCAACCTGTGCACTAACCATCTGTTGTAAACTTAAAGGCATTGTATTTTCCTATTTTTCTAACTTAATAGTTTTTAAGGGTTAACTCAGAACAGACCATCATCATTATCCATATCATCTAAAGCATCTTCCAAATCTGCCGCAACTTCCATTAAGTCTGCTTCGGTAGCTGCCGGAGCAACTAACTTAGTCATTAATGCAAGTTCAGCCATAAGCGGGTAAAGAGTAGAACCAGCATAGGCCGCTCCAAACTCACCCGGCATCATAGCAGCGCCGACAACAGCAGCAGCAATACGGGCACCATTACGGAGCCACATATTCTGAATACGACGGATAGCTAAGATATTAACTCCCGCACCAACTGCCGCACCACCACCAAATGTAATAGTCTTTTTCATAACACTATTAACACTAAGCGTAGCTAACCCGCCAAGTCCGGGGTTACGACGACGACGACGACGCCGACGAGGATTATCCATAATCATAGGATTAGCTTGGATAAAGGGCGTAATACCAGCATTGCGCCTAACTCGCGTGCGAAGTCCCTTCTTAGTACGGGTAACAGTAATAACGCGACGACGGGCCGCCTTAGGCTTCTTTCGTGACTTCTTCTTGCTCATTTTACGCTTCTTTCCTGGGTTAACATACATCATGCTAGGCGAGGGATTTACAAATACAGTACGCATTTAATTATTCTCCGAATATTTTTAGAAGATTAAGGAACTACTATCCAACGATACCCTCTTTTATAACGGCGTAGCTTCGTTGGCCTTTGAATTTTTGTGGTACGATTATATGTACCGGTGATTCTTCACGCGAAAATAATATGGGATAAGGTTTTTCGTGATTGTGATAATAATAACAATCCTCGCCACCTTTATCACTATAATAATGTGTCTCTTTTACAGCCTTAACTTTAAACCAAAGTGAATCATCTAAATCAGGAATATAAGTTTCGCCAACTGGAAAGATATATAATATGTTGCTATCACTTCCAATAGCCAGATTATAATCATTTTTCTCAAACTTAGCGGACCCACTAGTATATACCAATTTAGCTAAATGACCTAATGCAATAAGAGATTCGGGAGCAGAAATATCAATAACTTCTTTAGGAGTATTTCCCCATTGAATTTCTGTATATATTTCTTCAGGTGACATTCCTTGGAAGGGGTTACTTCCAAATGCACCCTGAAATACTATTCTATCACTACGTTTAGGCATTAGTTATAAAATACGTTACATATTATAAGCAGCAACAAATCCTAAAATCAAACCTACAATCCAAGCCCGATTATCTTTAACTTTATCAGGAATAATAACAGGAACCGGCTTAGGCTTAGGTGTAGGAATCGGCTTAGGCTTAGGCGTAGGAATCGGTTTAGGTGCTGGCTTACTTTCCGCAGGAATGGGCGGGTTAGCTGGTAAACCTTTATCTATATTTTTATCAAAAGGCTTACTAGGTAAAAGTACCGAATTTTGAATAGTATTATAATCAGGGTAAATACCCAACTTATTCAAAATTGGTTTAATAGTTGAACGAAAATTAGACCTAAAATTACCAGCATCCACTGAGCTAGGAATAGTGTGGTCCTTTTTACGGACGGTCCACTTAACAGACATAGTAATAGGTAAAGACTCGCCACTATAAACCCGACCCTTCCAAGGGCCATCTAAATAAACATTAGTTCCATCTTCACCCTGAGATTGCTTATATCTAGCTGTAAATACACTAGGATTACCAACTATTTCCCAATCCTTCAATAAAGGAGTTAATACTCTTTTCCATCCATTTTCATCTAATGTTTTATTAGCATTAGAGAGAATGAACATTGTGCCCCATTGGGCTAAATAATCACTTTTTGTATTTGGTAACATAAAAATACAATCCAGTTCCCACTACCGCAGTTACCGCAATCCAGAAGAAAGGAGATTGAAGAATAGAACTATCTTCATTAAATACATCTGGGATAGGGGCTATTTTAGACCCTACTTTTTGATAAGCTGTAGCATAACGCTTTTTCCAACTATCAAGTTCTTGCATTACACCAGTAGCAAAAACTTTAGAACTCCATGAATCTAATACTTTTTTAGACCATGATTCCCATGCTCTTACTTCCGAAAGTACATAAGCATTTCCGTTTGCTTCCGCTTTTAACTGTTGCCAAGCTGCATCTAAATCAATAATACGTCTATCAATACCGCCCGGAGTTACGATATTGAAAACATCCTCAAAATCTAATGTATCATCTTCATACATATGATTCAGGAATCCCAAAGGCTTCTGCTAAGGCTTTTCCCTTAGCTTTTTTAATCTTTAATGCCGTTTCAATAGCTGATAAACGATTTAACATAAGATTTTGCTTACTATCACTACGTCTAATAATAGCATCTTCTTTCATACGCTTATTATGTTCGCTAGTAGCCTCATTACTAAGTGCATTTCTTAATAATGTTTTCTTTATGCTACTTAGGTTCTTGTTAGTATTCTTAGAAATACTTTCAAGTAAAATTTGCTTGGCTTGTTTCTTTTCATTTATGGATGAAAGTACTTGAGACAAGGCATCTTGAATATCCGACTTAGATAAACTACCTGCCGAAATTGCATCTTTAATAGCAGAAACATCTAAGTTAGAAGCTGAATCAATAGGCGCACTAACCGGCGCACTAACTGCCGCCTTAGCTGGTTCTTTAACTCCACACATAGGAGCTATTTTACCAGATTTTAAATCTTCAATAGTAGCACCAGGAGGCAAAATACCACGCTTAATATTTTCTTCTATCAAATAATTAAGAACTCCCTTAGCACCTTTTCCTTTCATAGCAAGGGCAACTATTTTATCAGCACTCCCCTTTATAGTTTTTCCGCAAAAATCTTTAGCATCTTTATCACCAGTTAAACTAGATACTCCCCCTATTAACGCCCCCACTCCCGCCCCAATAACAGTACCTACACCGGGAACTATACTCCCAGCAGCAGCCCCCATAGCAGCCCCTTTACTTGCCGCTTCTAATGTCTCTTTAGCTTGAGAACCAGCTTTCCCCGATTTAACCGCTTTAGTTCCCTCACTAATAGCCATTCCCGCTACGTCAAATGCTCCCAATTCCTCATCATTAGGAATATCATAATCACTCTTAATCACCCTACCGCTAGGCAAAGTAATCATATGAATATGACGGGGAGATTTAAAAGAATGGCGCATACTATTTATGAAATTACGGATTGAATATTTTGCAAACAGTTTTCTTCAAACCATAATGAATTTATAGTATGTTCTAAATCAGAAGTAGCAAATCTAAAAAGTTGTTTTTTCTTCTTTTTATAATTTAAATATACTGTATAATTTTTAAAATTTTTATTTTGTGTAGGTGTAGAATTTTGCATTATATGAATTTGATATTCTAAAGTTATAATCATCACAGTAGCAACCCCACAACCCTATAATCATCCCCACCGGGAGATTTAAAAGAATGGCGCATATTAATATTTAATATTTACTTCTTTTACTAATATATACTGGCCATCGTTTAAATTATAATAGAGTTTAGCCCATTTTATAGCCGCCTTATTAGATTCAGCGGTAAAATACCATCGTATCTTATCATTAACTAAATCTACTACTAAGTATCCGGTTTCTTTCATAGCAGCAACCCCACAATCCTATAATCATCCCCACCCTTACCAGCCTTCTTAGCTGCTAACTGACCCTTAATATTCTTTAGTTCAGCTAATACAGTCTTACGAAAGTTATCACGCTTAGTCAAACTTCTATGCTCGCTAGTAGCATCCTTTTGAAGCGCACCGCGTAACAGAGTTTTCTTAATACCCTTTAGTCCCTTACCTTGAATCTTATTAAACTCATTAGCAATATTAGATTCAGCGTCCATACTCTTTAGAGCAGAAGCTATTTTAGGTGCCCCGGAAGCTACAGCGGCAATAACATCTTCCGCATCTACTTTACCAATATTCTGAGCTAATAACTCTTGACCAAAAGCAGGTAAAGGACCAACTGCTTTATTAACAGAACTCAATACAGAACCAATAGATGGTGCTTTAGTTTGTGCTTGTGCTTGCGCTTGCGCTGGCCTGCTCACTACCAAGGGAGCTTTGGCTGCAATATTCTGTTGTAATGCAGCAGCACTACTTCGCATGTTACCAACTGACTGAGAAATATTACCAAATAAACTACTTGAACCGCCAGATGCGCGGGGAGTAGTGGGGGTAGCTGCGCGGGGAATAACAGGAGCAGTAGCAGGGGCAGGAGCAGGTTTAGCTAGTTCCGGTGGCTTCCAGGTATCAGGAGCATTAGCATAAGCGGGAGGTACATTAGGTACAGTCTTATCAGACATACCTTGTAGATACCAAATCAAAGCAGATTTACTGCTTTTACCATAACGACCATCAGCCGTTAATGTTCCATCTAATGCTTGAAATTTAGCTAAGGTAGGATTTTTTAAAGATTCAGCTACACCTTTGACAGCTTTTGCTTTAAGTGATTTTTGAGCGCTGGTAGCCGCAATAATACGAGCTGTTAATTCGTCTTTAGTAATCATTTGATAGCCTTACGTTTTTTCTTACAAAAGATGCAACGTCCCGAGTTATCGTAACAGCATTGGGAGTGGAAGGACATTAGTGTTCACTTAACGAATAATTATTCGTTTACCATGACTATGGTGTATTTCAGGTAATTTGAATAATTTTGCACTATTTTTATGAACTTCTAAATATGAAATATATCCCTTATCAATATAACTATCAGGTAAAAACCCTAATTTAACATTAGTACCTGCCTTTGCCAGATAATATTTTATATACTTCTTAGCATCTGCCGCTGTCTTATAAGGTACTATAGATTTAATAATAATACCATGCGTAGTTTTAGCTATTGAAGTAATTACCCCTTTTTTTATTGCAGAATCATCAAGGGCTAAAAAGGTTACTGATTTATTAAGTACATCATCTGTACCCTCAATAGTACCATGTTTCTTATATTCTTCTCGAACATAAGCGGCTTTCTTAGGTTCTCCCAAACCAATTTCGTGAACGTCAATGCCTAGTTCTTCATCTTCTTCTTCAAAGAGACGGTCTGTGGTATAATCGTCTGAAAAGATGTTATCTTCGTCGGCAAAGTCTTTATCGTGGGGCATGGTTAGACCTTTATCCGTTATAAATCGGAATACTTAAATGTATCCAAGATGCAATTTGTGCATCCCAAATATGTAAATCTTCATATTTACTATTATCGCTTCGGCCTGCCATGTTTTCACTATCGCAAATTCTTAATACTTTTTTATAAAGATAATCTAACTTAACAGTCTGTATTTCAATTCCATGAAAAACGACATAATATCTATATTTCATATATTAATCCTGAATAGGAATATACTTACTAAAGTCTTTATCGTGGGGCATGGAATTATCTCACTTTTATCAATAAAAGAGTATTACTTTCAGCATCATAACCAGGAATCCATATTTCTGATTTATGTTCGATAGCAAAGTCTTTTAAGTGAAAATCCGAAACAAAAAGTGTTTGCTCCTCATATATATCTAATCTCTCATTTTTTGTAATCATGAGGAATAATCGGCGACTAGCTTGCTCTAAAGTAGTATACAAGCCCAGCTCATGCTGATATTTACCTTCATTAAGAACTATATAATACATATCACTATTTATTTCTATAATGCATTTCTTCTAAAGCAAAAATAGCATCTTGTTTATTAGATATAGGGTCGCTATATAAATTTCTATTTGTGGTGCTTCGTACAATCCAACCGGAAAAAGAAGCCCCTTCTTTAAGGGTGAATCTAACTGCCTCAAAGCGCCCATCTAAGGTAGTAAGTTGGCCTGGAAACTCTTGTTTCCATACTTTCATAAATCGCCTATTGTGGTCACTTCTGACTTAATACCCTTTTTAGTAAGTAGCTTTTCAGCATCCATACCAATAGGCCACTTATGCACAGACTCTAAAGAATACCACTTATTATCTAACTTTACTTGCGGATAAACATGCTGAACCGTTTTCTTTATTTTCTCGCTTGGGGAGAAATAAGTAAAACGTATAAATTTCATTCTAATGGGAAGTTTAAAACTTCTTAGTACAGAACCTATTAGAATACTTTTATCGTCGCAATCTCCAATACCCCATTTTATAGTCCGTAATGGGGAAGCAAATCTTTCAGGAGATTCTCTAAAGTATTTAATATTATCTTGAGCGTACCTTTGAATAGCTCTAACTAAAGCCGGGTTATCTCTCTCGGGAACATCAGCGGCTCTTATTACCTTAGTAGCCCAGTCTACTAATATTGGATTGCCGGTGTAGAAAATAGTAACCCCCCATAATGCCTGTTGAACACTATGAGGGGTAAGTAAGTCTTTCTCAAACCAAGTAATTTTACTCGGTTTGCTCAGTATCTTCCTCGTCTGTAGATTCTTCTTTATCATCGGAAGTAACTACAGAGTTAGCAGCTTCATCGCTTAGGTGTTCTCTAGTTTGTCTTACCATAGCTTCAAAATCAATCCCCTTAGCGTTAAGGGACTTTTTAAGTCTGATAATCTCCAGAAGTTCATTTCTTGTTAAGGGTAACTTTTTATTGGGGTCGCGTTGCTTTTGTGGGGTAGCTGTATTATTAGCTAAAGAGGGGACTTGAGATTGATTATCATTTTTTAGTTGTAATAAATCCTTCATCATAGTTCCTCCTTTATCCAAGGCTTTTAGCCAATCGGGAGAATCATCCCCACCAGCCATTTCTCTACCTAGAGATAAACCCTTCATTAATACTTCTACATTATTAGAACCTGAATTCATTTCACGTTCTGTAGTAGCGCGTAATGATTCCATAGTTTGCTGGTGTCCCATAGTAATCATAGCCATTGTTTGCTGAAACATTTGGCTTTGCGCAATCATAAGATTTCCGAAAAAATCTTGCTGATTCTTTTGTGCAGATTGCATGAATTCTCGTTCTCTAGCGGCAGCACTTTCGGTAGTAGCCCTAACTAGGGCAACGTGTTCTTTTGATTGAATAATAGACTCATTAGAAACACGTTCGCTTACTTCACGCATACGCTTGATTTCTTCTGCGTGATTCTTATTTAGCTCGGAAACCAGTTCTAAGCCGCTGCTACTGTTATTTTTAGGTGAGTCAATTTTAGGTTCATTCAATGATATCCTAATATTTTCTTTAGAACGTAATACTTGGTGCCTATGATTACAGGCTTCAATATTATATACGCCATCACCATGCAATTGACCAATGGTTTCAAGCGTAGATGATATTGGAATATTACCCTTAAAACCTGCTCCGGGTTTATCCAATTTGATTACTTTCAGATATGTAACGGAGCGTAAGCCCCGCTTATCTGAATCTTCAAATAGGGGGATATCTAGGGCATTTTCAATGGGCGTATCTGATAAATCCTTTTTACCGCCGCGCCTAGATACAACTACGGGCTGACCAAAGGATAAATGTTCGTTTTCGTTGTCGTTATCATCATCGTCATCTATGTCAATTTGTGTCATTATTGGTTCCTCATTGCACGGCTACCGGGATGGCCTTCTGCGCGAGCTTGATTATATGCTTGTTCACGTCGCATTTTGTCAAATTCTTTTTCAGTAAGAATATTTAGAACGGTTGTTTGATCGCTGCTAGGGCGATAAAAGATAGTATTTTCATCACTATCAGCAGGATTAAAACGAACAATTTTATTTTCTTTTAAGTCTAGGAATATTTTATCTATGTATTCAATATATGAATCATAAGTAGATATTACGATTTGAAAACCGGGGCCAACTACTACAAACCTGTTTGGTGTTTTTTCGGGTTGAATAATCATGTTCTATTCCTTTTCTTCAAGTGACTTATAAATAGAGAAGTATAAGTAAGCGACTGCTAATCGAATATAATCTTTAGCGGTTGGTTCATCTATTGAATCGAATTTGTCTATTTCATTATCAAGAATTTTTACTGCATTATCCCAATCATCTAATAGCGCATCCTGATTACCAGAAAGCATTATTTTAGCTACTGCTTCACCTATTCTACTACTAATAGATGATAATAGTTCTTCAAAAAGTTTCATTTTCAGCCGCCTTATCGTGGAGTGTATCTTCAGTATCTAAAACATGGGGTTTAATATCATCAAAATTATCTTCAATACCGATTTCTTTACCTAATGCTATTATTTTAGTCCATAATGTCCAGCGTTTTTGTTCTATTTTTCGTTGTCGCCAGCGTATATGTTCTAATAACATTTCAGTAAAACTATCTTCAGTAGAACGATTAGGTGTAAATCTTACATGCATTTTTACTAAAAAATTGCTGTAGTATTGTAATATATGTCTATATTGAATGTAGTATATAACCTTGAATAATCGTATCATAATTTCTTTACCCGATTAGCTGATATTTAACGCCCATGCAAGATAACCGACTCTAGCTCACGTATTGAATTCATTAGGGAATTCGTCAATCGTCGCGCCGCAGGCTGAGACACCACGACAGTCTCTAATTCCATGATAACTTCATTTATGGTACTAAAACCATCCACAATACGCTTACTTTTTACCTTATTTCTAGTAACTTTTAGATATAGTTTATAGTTTTCACTTTTTTCATCTACTACAAGCCCTCCCTTTTCTAACATAGCAGTAATAGGAACATTAAAGTATTCTGCTAACTGAATAAGCATTTCCGGGTTAGGTCTTTTTCCTCTTACTCCTTTCTCAATATCACATATAAAAGCGGCAGAACGGTTACAGGCTCGCCCTACGTCTGCTAGTTTTAATCTGCGTTCTTTTCTCAAGGTTCTAATATATTTTCCTAAATCATGGACCATTATTTTATATTGCCTTATCCATATCTAAAACTAAGGGTACACTTCTATTTCCTGTATGTGTACGCTTAGAATCATGGTGTTTTAGTTGGCGCGAAAGTAGCTGTTTTTTAGGATCAATCTTTCCTCTGTTTAAATCTGTCATAAATCCGGCTATTCCTTCTTTACTTCCATAGGTTATTTTTTCTTCTGCGGTAAGATTTACAGCATCTATCCTCTGTTTACTATTGCTATTTAGATGGTAGTTATATAAATCCCATCTAAGTTGTTTTTCATTTTTATCTAATCCTTTTACTGGCATACCCTTGACTTTATATATTTCTTCTCCTTTATCAGTAACGCCCCGATAAACTTTGGGACAAATAAACTCTGCATAATCAAAAATATGCTCTAGTTTGAATGACCCTAGTTCACTATCGTCTGTTTCAAATGCTTTTATTTTCTTATCAGTAACAATGCTATCCGTATCGCAATAATAAATTTGTCCGCCCTCTTTAATACAGGTTTCAATGCCTTCAAATAAACGTAATCTTGAAAATGAGGTAACATAACATCCCGCTGCTACATGCCTAAAGGGTCCATAAGACGTGGTATTTAGCGCATATATTCCCGGTGTAGCTGTAGGACTAACCGCCGCATTACCATGCTTTTTTATTGCATCATTTACAAACTCACTACCATGTAAGATTGACTTGCGCTCAACATTTTCTACTAGCTTGCCGTAAAGACTATTTAGTAATATTTTATAAGCATAGCTTGAAAACTCATCTCCTTTAGCCTTGGCTTCTTTACGCAAGGTGTAAAATCTATCTACAAACGGTTTTAAAAATGCAAGGGGTTGAAATCTGGCTTGCCCATGTATTGTAATCTTAACTCCCTTTTTTCTTCCGCGTGCCCATAAAGCGGAAAGTTCAATATTAGTCCAGCGACCACGAAAGGTTCCCTCTGGAAAAATAAGTTTATTATCATATCTAACAGGCAATATTGGAACCGAAAATGTCCCTTTAGGAATATAAATAGTGGCTTCTGATATACCACAATGAGCTAAGGCTAAGTCAATATTTTTAGGTGGGGCAAAAAATCCAATAAAGTAAGATGGTAACTGGTGAGTCATGCTCCAAGGATATGATGAAGTAATATCATAGTAATAAAGTTTTTTCTTGAATTCACCCGTCTTGAAAACTTCTACACGCCCACCAAAGTAAGCAGGTAAACAAAATTCATCTGCTTTTAGGAATTGTGGGCTATATTCCCAAGATGAATCGCGCAATTCATAAAATTTCATCCATTCTAATACCTCGGAACGTCTTACCCAACGAGTAGATATACTAGCTAATGTATATGCAAAATCTCCTCCTACATCTAAGAAAATCTTTTTTATATATTGTAAGCCTAGTAAAACAATCTCACAATCTCTTAGGCAATATTCATAAACTATTGCTATATCTACCTTTTCAATATGCGCCCGGTCTACTTCCATTTTATGTAGGCCGACTGTTTTACCTATCTTTTCTACGCTATCAGGCATTAGCCTAGCACTCTCACAAAACGATATTATCCTTCCATTAGGGTGCTTTACTTTAATAATAATGAGTAGATTTCCAGATTGGATAGTTTCCCAGTTCCATCCTAGTTTTGTAGCATACGCAATAACAAACCGATGGTCATAATGGCCGCCCCAATGTGCCCAAACGTGCGTACCCTTAAAACTATCTGAAAATAACCAATCAATATATTGCTCCATTGTTTGAAATATTTGGCTGTTTCCTATTTCATCCTTATGACCTATGCAAACAATATCGACCCAGTTAGTAGCTTCTATGTCATAGACTGCTAGCGTGGGCCATTCATTTTTCTCGAATAGAGGTTTCATTTCTTATTTTGAGTATCTAGGTAATTAATAATCCTTTTGTAAGATACTTCACGACTTTTATTTTCTTCATCTATTGTCCCTAATAATTCCCCCATAATTTCTTCTAATACTGATAAATCAAACTTAGTTGCGCCTTTTAGGTAGTTGTGATATTCAGTGAGTTTTGATAGTTTTTCAAGGTTATTCATTTGTAATTTGGTTCCAGGGTTTTATCTCAATAACTATTAAATCGTTTATTATTGCTTCAGTACCCGATTCAGTATATTTACATGGAATTCCCGCTCTAATACAATATTTAGCTTCTATTAATGCTTGATATTCGGCATCTTGAGCACTATATGCTTCTATAATTATGCTTGGGTGAGATATTGCCTCAATATCACTTTTTCTCCCAAAACGAATATAATATCTATTCATACATAGACTCCTCTGTATCCCAAAATGCCGACCAATCTACATCCGTATCATATTCATCTTGAATATAGGAATAAATAGCCTGAAAAACATCTTTATGATAATCCATGTTTTCTCCAACATTCATAAAGCTACTACTTTCGGTACTACTTCCCACATTGATTCTAAGCGAGAATGTACCCTTAGTTCCGTCGCTACTTGGTTCATTTACAACATGGACGCTAGAGCCTGGATAATCGGCTAATAGTTCAGTAATATGATTTTTTATGCGCTCAGTAAACTCGCCCTCTCGTGGCCTGATAATAATACCGTGGCGATAAATATGTATTTCGTCGGCTTCAAACGGACCTTTATTCAAGGCACCAATAAAAGCATGTTCAAAAATAGTTTCTACTCGCGATGTACCGTCAATAGTCATTCTATCTAATGCTGCTCTATTTAGACTAGAAGCATATTGATAGTGTTCTTCATCATTCATTCCAGGCTCAGTATACATAGATGCCGCGCCGGTTTCTACATAATAGAAAGGTATTTCGGGAGGTAGTTCTATTACTGGTGCCGGCGTAGGCTCTGGTTCTGGTTCAATCCATCCTTGTCTTGCATCATAATCATATCCTGTATCTGGTTCTGGTTCTGGTTCATAATCCCTTTCAATTATTCTTCTTGTTTCTTGTCTAATAATTGTAGGAAGTTCTACTCCTTTTATCTGTCTTACTTTAGTTGGTTCACCTACTATAACATATTTAGAACCTAGCGGGGCTTTAGCCCACCTACTATCGGGGTCGCCTATTTCGTGAGCAAAAAAGTAACGTGTGGTGCGAAGTGCTTTGCGTCTAGCGACTTCTATTATTCGAGCCTTTTTAGCCTCTAGTTGTGCTTTTGCGCGGGCTTTAGCTTTTTTCTTAGCTTTCTCCTTAGACAACTTTTTAGCTAGCTTCTTAGCTAGTGTAAGTTTCTTTTTGGTAGTTTTCTTTTTAGCTACTGTCTTTTTCTTTTTGGTAGCCTTCTTCTTAGCTACTACCTTTTTCTTTTTGGTAGCCTTCTTCTTAGCTACTACCTTTTTCTTTTTGGTAGCCTTCTTCTTAGCTACTACCTTTTTCTTTTTCTTTATAGCCATAGTGTGATGCCTGTTAGTCGAGTTAGAAATAGTACCCCGAACGGGGGAGTTATGTCAAGAAAAAAAGACTCGGAAGATTATACTTCCGAGTCTTTTAAAAATTTAAGGTAGTTTGCTATTTAGGTACAGCAAAAACAGTATCCATGCAAAGTGCAATAAGTGTTTGTGCATCCTTTTTCTTGACCGCTTCTTTATTTAGAAAGTACCCCGCAGCAATCAAAAGAATAACAGCCTTTTCTCTATCCCATAAATTGTCAATAGCATCTATTTCTGGTATTAGTTTATTGAGTAGCGGTATCCATTCAGCATGAACCTTTACAAACTCAGCCTTTTTCATCGGTTGAATCCAATCTTTATAATGTCTAGCATATCCTGAATACTATCCCCTAATGTACCTAATATTTCTTCTGTTAGTGCGTCTTTATTGAGAGGATTATCTTTACCATGCTTGCGCGTATAAGTATCTATTCCTAAGCGGATTGCTGTTCTAACTCGCGTGGAAAGAGAGGATTGAAGTAGGGATTTTATCACTTGATTATTTCCCTTCTTAGTTTTCTTTTTAGCTCCTCATTTTCTTGTTTCAATAAATGAATCAGCCTAGCATTTTCAGCACGAGTTGTAACATCCTGGTAATCTACCTCAAATGAAATAGATTTAATCGGATGGTCACATTCTATTGAACGCATGTAACCAGTTACATCCTGAATAACTATTGTCAACATTTAGTAAATCCCTTTTCTACAAGTGCTACAAGTATCAATGCCATCTAATATTTCAACCGGATTTTCATTACATTCAATACATTTGAATAGTAATCCGGGTTTACAAACGGGGCAACCGCTTTTAGATAAATGATATGGATTGCCATGCGGACAATTTATAATGCTACAAATCTTACATTTATTCCCTTTTTTAGTACATTCACCATCTAAAATGTGGGTAGCCATTATTATTACAAGTTTAGCGCTCGCTTCCATTATCCAATGGTCCTGTTTAGTTCTTCATAAAGTGATTCAATATTAGGAAAATGGCCTCCTTTTTCAAACCATTCAATCAGGTTTTGTAGGTGCTCGATAGCAAGTCCGCGAGTATAGGGATTGCTAGCAGTCATAAATAATCGTAATAGAGCTAACGATGTGGCGGTAGGGTCCATGTAATCAATCCTCCTTAAATATATTGTCTTGACATTCTTGACATAACTTTGATATAGAATATTCTTTTAATGACAGGAAATCTCTAAACTTTTTGGCCTCTTTTTTACAGTGAACACATTTATGGAACGCGGTTTTATTTACAAATTCTTTTTCCATTTTTATTCTCCGGTGCTACCGCCGGGACTTGAACCCGGATATTATTTCTAATGGCAGATTTTAAGTCTGCTGCGTATGCCGATTCCGCCACGGTAGCTAAAGTACCCCCTACCTTTGAAGTTATCTTAGGTAGGGGGTGTCACTTACTTATCTATTTCAGTAAGGGGAGGTATCATCCTCCGCGTCAATGCCAACGTCAATCAATTTAACTCCCTTTTCAGTTTGGACTTCATAGTCCTTGGCTTGTCCGTTCTTAGTCTTTAGCATACCCTTGAATGTAATCCAAACATAAGCGCCAACCGGAACGCGAAGTAACATACCATCAACCATAGCACCAGAAACTCCAATGTATTCCTCGCTTCCTTCTGGCTTTACTTTATGAGACTTAAAGGTTTCTCCTCTGTCACCTTTCACCGTATTATATCCTGAATAAACTCCTTCAATAGTTTCGCCAGCTCCTTCTGGCTTCCAGGGTTTTGCATAATTACTACCAACGGTTTGACGTTCACGGGCCATTTTTTACTATCCTCAGTTTTGGTTTGTTTTCTAGTCTAAGTTTACGAGGATTCTTACGTTTCCTCGGAAGTCCTTTTTTGTGAATCTCGGTATCATCATCGCCATAATGGCATAGATTACGAAATTCCAGTTTAGCAATCTTCATAAATCTTATCCCTACAAATATCACATTCACACCCTTTGGGATGAAATATGGGGGCTGATATTACAGGTAAACAACCGATAGTAGTATATTGATTGGGAATATGTTTAATAACCCATTGTGGTACTTTTTCAGATATGGTGCTAAACTGATAACCCATATCCCGAAACTTACCAATTATTTCGTGAATACCGGCCCCATCTTTATCAATCATATCCCCATCAGACGGATTAATCAAAAATCCGTAGTATGCCGTTTTGGAACGGAATAAGATTAGAAGTGATTTAGTAGCGGGTCGCATAACTTAGATTGTGGTAGCCTTGGTATTGGATAATTTTATGAAATGACCCTTTTTATTCATTCCATACACTTTGAAACACTTACGACACATATAAGCGGCACCGCGAGTCTTTTGATTAATGACAGAAAAATATAAACTTGCTTTTAGTTTCTTGTTTAGTTTGCAGATGGTACAATCCATGATATTCATTTTATTACCTTAATGTTAGTTTGGTTCGGGAAAATGGTTTAGGAATTCTATAATATCCTCTCTTATGAGTTTATGAACATGACTTGTAGAAAGCATACAGATTTTATCTTCTACTTGAAAAAATACAATAACAGTTTTGTTATCATCTATTAGTTTATCAACTATATCTCCCAAGTCTACATTCTGTATTGCGCTCATTGACATATCATCTTTAATTTTCATTCAATTACAATCACTTTCTTTTCTTTTTTCGCTGGTTTCCCTTTGTAACTATTTCTGCCTATGGGAGCACCACGTTGGGGTTGATAGTGGACTGCTTCCGGGGCTTTATAAGTTTTATCTTTTATCTGTTGAGCTAGTTTTTCTTCTAGCGTATGCACGATAAATAAACTAGTTTCCTCGGTTATGTCGGCCATGTCTGCAATCTTACCGATTACAGATTCAATACACATTTTTGTGGAAGTGTATCCAACTTTAGCGGATAGGCGTGATATTTGGGTAAATACTTTAAGCGTTATTAGATTCATTTCTTTTACTCCTTTTTAGTTGGCCCCCTACCTTTGAAATCATCGCAGGTAGGGGGGAAATCAAATAATACTATTTATTCAGCCGCCTTTGATTTCATTATTTCTTGTAACTCGTTAATCAGCTCTGGCTCATCGCGCATAAGTACAGTATAGGCATTTACAATATTAAGTACTGCACAAATATCATCATTATTATTCTCTATGACATGGGGAGCAATTTCGTTTGTGCTTTCCACTACTTTTTCAGCAATTTTAAGTTGAACCATAGAGAGTAACAATAGGGCTTCAATTGGGCCTTGTGTAAGATGAACCATCGTGCCGAAAACAAGTTCAGCGCTTGTTTTTAGCATAGGAATATTGATATCCTTACTTGTTTTGACAAGTAGCGCGTAAATAAACTTTTTATCCATTACTTTTGCCTTTTCCCTTTTCTTCCGAAACTTCGACCCTACCTGCTAAAGCTAGCACGTTCCCCCGCTAGGTGTCAAGGGGTATTTTCAAAAAACGACCGAAACGAAAAAAGTAA
>Ga0315291_10003649_pt1 | contig 19889 bp, 17 predicted proteins | sample YL17G12_20_MG_FD_203070 | JGI IMG/M metagenome (GOLD analysis project Ga0315291, IMG submission 203070) | Sediment microbial communities from Yellowstone Lake, YNP, Wyoming, USA - YL17G12_20 | ecosystem: Environmental > Aquatic > Freshwater > Lake > Sediment | place: USA: Wyoming | collected...
GCTTTTTCTTAGTGTGAGAGTGAGAGTGGAGAGAGAGAGAGAGAGCGAGAGAGAGAGAGAGAGAGAGAGAGAGAGAGAGAGAGAGAGAGAGAGAGAGAGAGAGAGAGAGAGAGAGAGAGGTAATTCCACAGCTGTTTGTGTCGTGCCTTTTTGTTTTCACGGTGCTTTCCCCAAAATCAATCATGCCTCCCTGCCGCCCCCACCCCCACCACTCGACACGCTGAAGCCCCGCCCCGACGCTTCCGCAAAGGGCGTCGTCGCCACAGGCGTCGCCACGTGCGATCGCGCCGCCTCCACGGCCGCGATCTCATCCACCCGGGCGCTGGAGCCCGTCGGCGGCAGCCCGGACGCCAGGCGCTCCCGTTCGGCCGCGCCCGCACAGTCACAGGCGTGCGACCCGTCCACCAGGATGCCCCCGTCGCACAGATCCACCCGGGCCAGGAAGGCGCCCGCATCCAGCTGGTGAAGCGGGCGCATGTGTGCCCGGCCAAGGCTGGCAGCGTCGGGCGTGCGGGCGCCCTCGTCCAGCAGGGCGCGGAGGGCCGCGATCCGGGCCCTGATCTTGGAGGGGTCCACCGCCCGGTGCCGGATGTGTTCGTCCACCCGGGCCTGGGCCGCGTCCAGGGCGGCCAGCGCGTCCGCATAGCGGGCGGCGGTCAGGGGCGCGGAGACAAAGGGGTGGGCCAGGATGTCCGCAAAGGTGAGCCGTTTCTGGGGGTCGACCTCAAAGATGCGGTTCAGCAGGTCGGCCGCGTCGGGGGGCAGGGCGGCGATGTTGCCTTTTAAGAAGGGCGAGTCCCGCCAGTGCCGGGTCACCTCCTGCGTGTACAGCTCCAGCTCATGGTCTTGCAGGGAGGCCGCCCGGGGGTCCGCCCCGCCCGCGTGGTCAAAGGGGAAGGCGCCCAGGAGGACGACGCACAGGAAGACGCCCGCTGCCCACACGTCGGCCGCGCGCGGGTCGTACCCCGCCTGGCGCGGGGGCCACGCAGATGTGGTGGATCCCAGGGAGGAGGTGTTGTTGGGGCGGGTGGTCGAGGAGGACGGGGGCGGGGCGCCGGCCGGGTGGAGGAGTTCGGGGGACATGTACTGGGGAGAGAAAAAAAGAAGAGAAAAAAGTGAGCGGGGAAAAGCAGGCGGTGACCCTGCCGCCTGTCCTCGATGTTATCTCCCTCACCTCTGGCGTCCCCAGGTGGCTCGTCGCTCGGTCCATCGTGGTCACCCGGCGGGCGAACCCAAAGTCGGCAATCTTGACGACGGGCTGTGTGAATGAATGAGAGATGAGATGAGATGGATGGAGGTTGGAAATGGAACACGGAGTACGAGGCGGGGGGTGTGCAGTCCCTTCTCCACACCCAAAACCTCTCCCCTCTCTCTTCCACTCTCTTCTTACCGGCGACGACCCGTCCAGCAGCGTGTTGTCCAGCTTCAGGTCTCGGTGCGCGACGCCCAAGTCATGGCAGTGGGAGACCGCCCGGCAAAACTGGATGAACAAGAAACGGGCGGTGTCGCGCGGCAGGACACAGCCGCCGGGGGCCGCCTTCACCCACGCCTCCGCGATGTAGCCCGTCAGCGCCCCGCCCGCCGCGTACTCCATGACGAAGCCGACGTGCGTCGGCGTCAAGATGGCCTCGTGGATTTCGATGAGGTGGATGGAGGTCACCCCCAGCTCCGCCTGGATGCCTGCCTCCCGCAGCATGACAGGCAGCATCTCCCGGGTCAGGGACTCCCGCTTGAACAGCTTGATGGCGACGAGGCGGGATTTGGTGACGTCTCGGAAGAGCCAGGTGTCGGCGTAGGCGCCTGCGTGGAGTAGAGGAGGAGGGGGAGGCGTGGGAGAGGCGTGCCCGTGAGTGGAGCCCGTCCGTCCGCAGTCTGTCCGCAGTCCGTCCGAACAGAGAGAGCGTTGGGGAGGTTGAGGGGATGACGGGGGCGAGCAAGCAAGCCTCTTTCTCTCCATTTCCTCTATTTACCTCGCCCCAGCAATCTGATGGCGACAAAAGATGTGCCTTGGAAGCCTGCTGGTGCACCCAGTGGCTGCTCCGGGAAGGAGGTGGGGCCGCCACCGGCTGGAGGTGGCCGGAGGCAGGAGAACGCCGAGCCCATCGGCACAAGCGTTTTCGTTTTTGTGATGTGATACATGAGCTCTTTTTCTCATTTCCTAGAATACCCGCCCCGCGCGGTAAAACGTGCACACACATCTCGCGGCGCGTACACGCTTCTACGATGAATGGACACTCCGCCGACCTGACGGCCCTGCAGGTAAGAGCACAAGCTGTGGACAAGACTTAAGATATCTCCCCATCTGCGGTTGCGTCTCCGTCTCTCCAGTCGTCGGCGGCTAGGTGTGTGAGCTTTCGTCCCGCGCCCTCTCTCCCACACACTCACCCGCACATCACACCTTTCACTCCATGCCAGGCCTGTATCAAGGTGGACCCGCCGGGCTATGTCGACGAATTCAAGACCCAGGCACGAAGCGTTTGAAGGAAGTGAATGGAAAACACGAGCACACGTGGGCCGCCGCATGTGCCTTCACTTTTTTCCTTCTCCTCTCCTCTCCCTTCCACAGCTCGCCCACTACAGGGCCTGCCTCGACGTCTTCGCCCTAAGCCCGAGCCGCCCCGCCAAGGAACTGGGCGAGCTGGCCATGTTTGTCGCGCAGGTGAAAAGAGAAAGGAGATGAGAGCAAAAAAAAAAGGCTTCTCCTCAACCTGCGCTGACCCTCGCCCCTCATCATTTTTTCCCCACAGGTCGCCCGCTGCTACCCGGACGCCACGGCCGACTTTGCCCCTGGCCTGGCAACCCTGCTCACCACGCACGGGCGTGTGATGGACCCGTCCACCCGGGCCGCCTGCGCCAAAGCCCTCATTCTGCTGCGCAACCGGGGCAGCCTCGACCCGGCTGCCGCGCTGCCGCTGTGGTTGGCCCTCCTGTCCTTGCCGGACAAGGCCTTGCGCACGCTCGTCTCCCAGCACATCATCGCCGATGTCAAGCGCCGGAATGCCAAAGGCCGGGATGAACGCTTGAACCGGGCGGCCCAGGGCGCCCTGCGCGGGGCGCTGGACGGGCGCGGCGCGGGTGCGCGGGGGGCCGCCGCGGCCGAGCCCCGGGCGGCCCGGTGCGCGCTCGGCATCCTCACCGACCTGTGGCGGCGCCGGGTGTGGCGGGACGCGCGGACGGCCAACGGCATTGGTGAGGAGATGGAAAAGGGCGTGAAGAAGGGGTGTGCGGGGTATGGACGGCTACTCTCCTTTCCCCCACCTCCATCTCTCACATCCTCACCTCTTCATCCTTTTTTCTCCCGCACAGCCGCGGCCGCCCTGCACCCGGACGAGTCCATCTCCCTGGCCGCCCTCAAGTTCTTCCTGGGCGAGGATGCAGCCGAAGCAGCGGCGGGCTCGGACTCGGATGACGACGGCGGCCACGCCGACCGGGCGGCCGGCAAGAGTGGGCCGGTCGCCCCATCGGGCCGCGACGTCCACCGCATGACCTCCCTGGGCACTGTCTCCTCTAAAAAGAAGAAGGAGAAGAAGCTGGCCCGGGTGCGGCGATCCGTCGCCAAGGCGGCCCGCAAAGGGTCGGCCGGCGCGGGCGAGGGCTTTGCGGCCATCCAGTTGTTGCACGACCCGCAGGTGAGTGCAAATATCCCGTCTCACGCCGTCAATAAAAAATGCACGCGCTCGCGCGCGTGCCCGGGAAAATGACGAATACAATTTTAATTATTGTTGCCTTCCTACGGATTCGGGGGCCCGGGGACGACCTGCCCTTTTGTCGGGGCTGACTGACCCAACGGGCCACCGCTGTCGGTCTAACTACACGAGATTACTGATTCCCCACTCAGAGGTGGTTTCCGAAGGTTTCGGAAGGGTCCAAACCTTCTCCCACTCCCACATACTCTCGCCCCCTCTCTCCCCACCCACCTTCTTTCATACAGACCTTTGCTGAATCCTTGTTCGCCCGCCTGAAACCCGGATCCGCGCCCCGCCTCACGGACGGGTCCCCGCAAGCGCGCCCTTTCACCCGGGCGGACGCCCGGACGGCCGCCCTGCGGGTCGTCTCGCGCGTCGTTGGCACACACCGCCTGCTCCTCCTAAACTTTTACCCTCACGTCCAGCGCTCGCTCACCCCGCACGCCCGGGACGTGTCCCTGCTCATCGCCGCACTGGTGCAGGCCACGCACGAGCTCGTCCCGCCGGACGCCCTGGCGCCCGTGCTCAAGCAGCTGGTGGACGGCTTTGTGCACGACCGCGCGCGCCCGGAGGTCGCCGTCCTGGGCCTCAACGCCGTGCGGGAGCTGTGCTCGCGGGCGCCCTCCATCATGGACCCGGACCTCCTGTCCGACTTGGCCCTGTACCGAAAGGCCCGGGACAAGGAGGTCGCGTCCGCGGCGCGTGGCCTGGTCGGCCTGTTCAGGGAGGTCGCGCCCGGGATGCTGGCCAAGAAAGACCGGGGCCGGGGCGCGGACATGGATGCCGTGCCTCTCGCGTACGGGTCCGCCCCGATCGCGGACCGGGTGCCCGGTGCGGACTTGCTGGAGGCGGCCGTCGCGGCGGGTGAAGGCGGCAGCGATGGGGAGGACGGTGGGAGTGGGAGCGACTGGGAGAGCCTGGACGGCGGGGATGGAGAGGACGCCGCGTCGTCCGGTGACGAGGAGGATGCCGCGCCCTCCTCCGACCCCGCGGATGGCGACGTCATCGACGAGGAGGGCGAGGACGGCGCACAGGACGGCGCCGCCCCCGGCCCCGCCCCTACCCCTTCGACAAAAAAACGGGAGGCCGAACCGGGCAGCCTGACCTCCCTCCGCCGCGCCCTCGCGGCCGCGGCCGCCCCGCCCACCCCCACCCCCGGCGCCCCCACCACCACCATGCCCATTGAGCAGGGCCGCATCCTGGATGACGCCGACTTTGCGCGCATCCGTGCTCTACAGCACAAGGCGCGGGTCGCGGCCGCGATGGCCAAACACGGCTTGGCCGCTCCCTCCGCCTCCAAGCGCGCCCGCTTGGAGCTCGCCGCGGAAGACGAGGCGGAGGAAGCTGAGGCGGCTGCCGCGGCCCGGACGGCCGCCGGCGAGCGTGCCCTGGACCCGGCGTCCCTGGAAGCCCGCCGCCGGGGCCGCCAGGACAAAGAAGCCCGCCTGGCCAAGGTGATGGAAGGGCGGGAGGGCCGCCAGTTTGGTGCGGCCGCCGCCCGCCACAAGCGCAAGACGGGGGGCCTGTCCAACAAGCAGTCGCAGAAGAGGAAGGCCATGCCACTGGCGGCCGCATCCGGTGCGGCGGCCCGGCGGCGGGCGGCGAGCGTGGGGAACCGGGCGAGGGGGAGCAAAGGGAAGAGATAACCAGCTCTGTTTCTTAACGCCCAATCGGCCTCTCTGCTGCTCCAGAGCTTCCCACCCCTTCCTCTCTCTCGCTCTCTCTCTCTTTACTCTGCTCTCATGGCGACGCCAGCGACCATGCTCCTCTCCTCGCCTCCCGCCAGGGTGGGCGCCTCTGGGCGCAGCCGGGCCGGCCGCACGCCCGCGTCCCTTGCGCAGTCGCCGGCTGCGACGGGCGTCTCTGTCTTCACCGGCCCGCGCCTGGCCCTCCCAGCACGCCAGGCCCGCCTGCATGCCAAGGTGAGGGGTAGATGGGAGGATGGTGCAGTTGGCGAGTGTGCGGGCCAGGCAATTCGGGGACGGCAACCCCCGCTTGCCCTACCCGGGCGAATCTCTTGGCCTCCGTCGCGCGCGCTCGCGCTCGACCTCGCCCCCAAAAAAGCGCCGGGCGCACGCTGCAAACCCTTTCTTCCCCTCTATGTTTCAGAGCGCACGCGCGTCGACGGGCGGGCGCGCACATACATATACACACTAACACACACACACTAACACACACACTTGAAATGATTTTGCTTACTCTCACCTCTCATGATTTGTTGTTACAGCCCGCCCCCCCTCGCGCCGGCGCGACTGCCGACCCCTCCCCCTCGACCTCGTCCTCCACGACCCCCCTCCCAGCCAACTGGGCCGTCAAGTACCTGTACGACGGCGAATGTCCGATGTGCCGCACCCTGAAGAACGTGCTCACCCGCCAGGACGCGGGCGCGGGGCGGGTCGCCTTCATCAACATCGCGGACGACGCCTTCGATCCAGAGGCCCACGAGGGCATCGAATATGAGGATGCTATGGAGACCATCCACGTCATCACCCGGGCCGGGGACGTGGTCACCGGCCCGGACGCGTTGAAGCTCTTGTACGACACGGTCGGCCTGGGGTGGGCGTCCCGGGCGGCGGCCCTGCCGGTCGTCTCCTGGCTCGTGGACAGGCTGTACGACCTCATCTCCAAGTACAGGCTGGGCATCGGCGGGGTGGACGCGGTCATCGCCATGAAGCGCCTGTCCCAGGTGGAGGCGGGCGAGGACTCGTGTGAGAAGCACGGGGATGCCGGGTGTGACGCGCCGGAGTGGTGAGGTTTGAATATGTTGGGAGTGGTGAGGTGTGGAATTTTTGGGCGTGACCGTTTTTCAAGTTCTTCGAGAGAAGAGGGGCGAGCTTTGAACCTTGCGCGCCACCCTTCTTCGTTTTTATATATTTTCCGTCGTCGTGTTGATCGTGTTTCTTTCTCCGTATGTGTGCGTTTTCATGCCTCTGAACGCACGCGCGCATTCCAAGACTCTCCCCTCTCCCTTATTTCTTTATAAACACTCAAAACAGCGCCCACCCGCTCGGGAACGCGTCACGCAACCCGTCCTCTGCCGCGCCCGCCGCCCACTCCCACCCGCACGCCCGCAGCAGAGCCACCCGCCGCTCCAGCAGCTTGCGGTCCGCCGGCTTGGAGCCGTTGCCTGCTGCCAGGGCCTTGTCGATCAGGGCCAGCGCGCAGGCCGGCCGGTCCGCCCGGGCCTCGGCCTCGGCGAACAAAACCGCGACCTTTGGTTCGGACGAGTCGGCCCACGCTTTCAGCTCCTCGACTGCCGCCTGGAACGCCTGCACGGACGCATCATCCCCGTCCACCACCCCGTCCATGGCCGCCTGGGCCTTGGCAGTTAGCGCCTCCGCCAGGGCACCCGCCTGGGTGGTCCGTTCCTTCCCCCGCTTGGCCGCGCCGGGCGTCTCGTCCGGGCACTTGCGGGCGGCCGCGTCGGCCAAGGCGCGCTTGTCAACCACGGCCACGACCGCGTCACAGGCGGCCAGGAGGGCCAACCTGCGCGCCGTGGCCGGATCTCCCTCCAGGGCCGCCAGGGCCGTCACCCGGGCGCAAAGGAGGGGCAGGTGGGCTTTGTGGCGAGCGAGGGCGTCGGCGAAGAGCGCGTCCGCTTCAGCCGCGGCCTCCTCGGACGGCCCAGGCTTCAACCCGCCCAGGAAAGACACCTCCGCGTCCAGCACGGCCGTCGCGCGCTTGTCGGCCGCCGCCTTCTTGCCATCCTCGTCCTCGTCCTCGACCTCATCGTCCTTCTGGGTGTCCTTCTTTTTGGAGGGCGCCGGGCCGACCAGCAGGGACAGGGGCACTCTCCCTGGCGCGTCCCCGCCACCATCGCACGTGGCCTTGCGCCCTAAAGTCAGCGACCCGACCAGGAGGCATCCGGGCGTTGCGTCTTTAGGCAGCTTGCCTTCTGCCAAAGGGCCCACAAACAGTGCGGCCCGCTCGCCGGGCTGGAGTGTGCGCTCCTTGAACGTGGTGCCACCGCTCGCCGCAGCCGCCTCTTCATCAGCCACCACCACCGCATCACCACCACCACCACCGTCTTTTTTCTTCCCACCATTCCCAGCCCCGTTTGCCTTGGCCGCCGCCAGGACGGCCGCGGCGTGCGTGGTGTGCACAGGCAAGGCCAGCCCCTCCACCGCCCGCTCCACCCGTAAGGGTGCGTCCGTGAGGCCGGCCAGGACAGCCGGGTCGTCGTGGCGGACCCAGGTCCGGAACGTGATGGCGCCTTTGGGCAGCGCGAGCTTGGCAGGGTAACAGTCGGTCACGCCCAGCACTTTTTTGTTGGCATCGTAGGCGATCGTCATCTGGGCTTCGATGGGGGCGTCGTACAGGTAGCCGGTCAGGGACGGCAGGCCCACCCGGTAATCGCCCGGTTCGGCCGCTTCAAAGGCGTAGGTGAGTTTGAGGCCGTGGCCGAGTTTGCACCCGCCAGCGAGCGCGTCGCGCGGAGCGTGCAGGGGCGCGAGGGCGGCCTCGGTCGGCCGCAGGCTCCACTGCAGGCCCGTCAGCGTGGCGGTGGGCTTGACCTTTTCGGCCCGGAATGGAGCCGACAGGACGAGCTTGGACACCTCGCCGGGCGACAGGCAGACGCCGGACGGGACCGACCCCACGCCGTGGAAGGAGACCGCCAGCGACAGGTCTGTCTCGCCCGCGCTGCTCCAGAATTGGGCGGCGCACACCTCCAGGGCCGTCCCCTCGCACACCTTGCACGCCAGGGCCGCCTCGCCCAGGCCGCCCAAGGAAACGTAGGACCGGGCCTCACTATCGCTGTACCGCGTGTGCGGCAGGCACTGGGTGAGGCGGAGCATGAAGCCGCGGGGCGGGTCGGCGCCCGGGCCGGCCTTGACCCGGAGGACCGCCCACGTCGCCCCGGGCGGGGGCGCCAGGAAGCGGCGGGCTTCGGTACCGGGCGAGAAGGACACGGTGCCCAGGTCAGCGACGCCACCGCCCGCGGCTGGGGAGGTGTCGACGGCGGAGGGCTTGATGACCGTGACCGGCACCCGTGCGAGCGCCCCCCGCCACGGCGCGCGCGCGTCCGCCAGGATGACCTCTCCATAGTGCAGCCCCTCGGCCAGGCACCCGGTGTCCGCCTCCACCTCGAACGACCGCCCATTGGCGGGGAGCATGAGGGAGGGTGGGCAAGCCAGCCAGGGGACTGTCGCCGTCAGGGCGATGCGGTCATCGATGGCCAGGTAGTCGGCCGCAACGTCGGCCGTCTCGTGCAGGAGGGGCGAGACGAAGACGGTGGCGGCGATGGAGGGCCGGGCCGCGCAGGCCGGGTCGCGGACGACCAAGCCCCTGGCCGACCCGGCGTGGCCGTCGGAGCGGCGCACGCTGACCTCGTACCGGCAGTCGGGCGCGTCGGACGCGAGCTCGCGGGCCAGGTAGGCGGAGGCCGAATCGACCTGGAGCAGGCCGCGCCCGTAGGTGAGGACGGCATCGGGCGCGGCCCCGCCCAGGGGCGTGGCCGTGTTTTCGACTGCCCGCCGCACGCGCGCGGGCGAGGGGCGGGAGCCGGGCGCCGCGCCCGCGGCCGCCAGCTGCTGCTTGGCGGCGGACAGGACGAGGGCCACCCCGCCCGCCGCGCACGGGCTCGCCATGCTCGTCCCGTTCATCAGCTGCCGCGCCTGGCGGGTCCAGGCCGGCACGGGCGCGACCGCACCGCCGGGGGAGGAGATGGTCACGCCCGTCGCCCCGTCGGGGGTGGGCCCCCGGGAGGACCAGGTGTACTGGGCGCCGTCGCCCGGCGGCACGACGCGGGCAGAGTGGGCGGCCGCGGCCAGGGAGGGTGAGACGTACGCGCCGACAGAGATGACGGGCGTGCTCGTGCCCCCAGGCGCGCCCACCGTGCCCAGGGCGGGGCCCGCATTGCCGGCGGACGAGATGAAGACCAGGCCGGCACTGTTGACGGCGTGGGCGATGAGGTCGATGAGGCGCCCCCCGTCGGGCGTGGCAGTCGCTTCGCCGTAAGACAGGTTGATGATGTCCGCGCCTGCGGCCACGGCCGCCGCGACCGCGCGGGCCAGGCCAGTGCCCGTCTCCATACTGCCCAAGCGGGAATCGCCAATCTTACAGGACATGAGGCGGGCGCCGGGCGCGACGCCATTTAGTTCGGGGGCGTCCGGGTGGTAGGCGGCCGCGATGCCTGCGACGTGCGTGCCGTGGGAGCCGGCGTCCGCGACGATGGAGAGCGTGGCGCCGCCGTCATAGATATTGAGGGCCACGTTCAAGGCGTCTCGGGCGGACAGGGTGGCGTGGCGGCGGCATGCCTTGAAGTCGGTGAGCGGCTCAAACTCAGCAAGCGCGCCGGTGGGCGAGGGGCGGGTCACGGCCGCCGTGCCCGGGCGGCAGCCGGCCCGCTCCACCCGGGGCGCCCGGCCTGGCACTTGCGGCCGCCCTTCCTCGTCAGGCTGCAGGGCTGACGTGTCTAGGGCGGCCAGCCACTGGGAGCCGTCGTGCCAGACGACGGCCTCCACCATGGGGCCGGCATCGGGCGGCGGGTCGGCGGTCAGGGCGGCCACGCAGGCGGCCGCCTCCTCTCGCGCCTTGCGCAGGGCGCGCCCGGTGAGGGTTGCGCACGCCCCCTTCCCCGCGTCCGCGTCCGCCGCGGCCTCCCGGGCTGCCGCGGCCGCTTGCCGCTGCTTAACCGCCCTTTCCTCCGCCCTCGATGCCGCGATGCGTGCCTTGAGCCCGCCCGGGAAGAGGGCGAACGCCCGGATGCAGCCCACCCTCCATTCGCCCGTCGGGTTGGTCCAGGCCGGGTTGAGCTTGAGGCGGCGCCCGCCCGACGCGGCCTCGATGGTGCCCTCGCCATCCACCGACCGGATGGTGGTCGTGTCCACATCGCCCGAACCCGTGCAGTCCAGGACGTCCACCAGCTTGGGCTGGCCGTCTGGGCAGGCGCCCGCAATGCCGGCCGCGCCCGGGTCGACGCCCGTGTCAAGAATCGCGATCAGTACGCCACGCCCGTCTGCCTCTGGGTTGGCTTTTAGAAAGCGGGTGGCGCCGATCTCGTCCTTGGGCATGGCGCCCGAGACCAATGCGGCCGATGGATCGACCGGATCAGGCGTGTGCGCTGCGGCGGGAGGCATGGTTAAGCGGGGGCGGGTGGTAGGGGAGGAGGTTGAAGGGAGGCAGCGGCGAAGAGGAGGAGGAAGCGCAGCGCGTGGAAGAGTGCTGCTGCTGCCGGTGCGAAACAAAGGGGTGCGTGGGCAAGCCACCAGGGTCGTCAAGGGCATGCGCGTCGTGTGTTTGGGCGTGTGGGCGTGAGATGAGGCGGGGCGGGGAGGGGGGGGGCGAAGAAGAAAAAAACCGCCGATGGCTTAAGTGTGAGCAGGTGCGCCCACACGAGCAAAAACACCATCCTGCCGCGTGACAGGGCTCTCGCTCCCTTTGTTGGCGCGCCAGAGTTACACACACACGCTCACAGGCATGGCCTGCCAGACTGTCGCTACCTGGGTGGCATCATTGGGCGGCCAGTCGTCCTCGGCCGCCCAGCGTAGAGCTCCTCGGGTGCAGCTAGCCCGCGCCCGGCGCGACCACCTCGCACCCCCGCCCGCCGCGACTGCTTCTCAGGCCTCCTCGAAGTTCTGGTGCGAGACCGTCCCCTCCAACCGCCAGGCGGACGCGCTGAAGGCGACAACCGTCACTCTAGCGGCCGACGTGTCCGGAAGCACGCGCCCCGTCACCGCGTTCGTCGCGGCCGACACCACATCCCCCACCATCCTGGTCGTCGCCCGGTCCCTGGGCTGCCCCTTCTGCCAGAACCTGGCCCGCGGCCTGGTGAACGAGGGCGTGATGACCGACCTGGACGCGGCGGGCGTCCCGCTCTACCTCGCCTCCATCGGCGTGCCCGAAAAGGCGCGCGCCTTTTGTGCGCTCACTGGCTTCCCACCCGAACGCCTGCTGGCAGACCCGGGGGCGTCCGTTTATGAGGCGCTGGACCTCGAGCGCGGGTTCGGGCCTGCCTTCCTGTCGCCCACCACACCGTCCGCGATTGGGAGTGAGATTGCTGGCGGGGGTGGAAGTGCGCTGGCGGCCTCTTTCCGGGCGTGGGTGCCTTATCTGCCGCCCAAGCCGTTGGAACACGCCCTTGCCCAGGGAGGCACCTTTGCTTTTTCGGGCGCGGTCTGCGTCAGTGCCCGGGCAGACCGGGCGACGGCGGATCACCTGTCACCGGGTAAAATACGGGAGGTCGGGCTGGGGCTGGTGAAGGGGTGAGACATGGTGGGCGTGCGTGTGTGTGTTTGTGTATATAGCGTGAGTGTTGAGGGCCGAAGGTTGAGCGGCCCACTCCTCTGACTTTGGCCAGCGTCGCTGCCTCGTTGCTCTCGCTGGCCGCAGGCGGACTCTCTCTCACAACCACACCCACACAGTCCGCCCTGCGCGCAGCCACCCGTTACCACCCTCCCACACCATGGGCGGCCACAAGGCGCCCATGGCGTTCCTGAACAAGAAGTGAGAGTTTTGAGAGCGGCGTGACGGCGCCGCCGCCAAGCCAATGCAAGACAAGCACGCACTCACGCACTCACGCACACGCCTCCACCCCTCACACCATCTCAGGCCCTGGCACCCGGGATCCTTCCAGAACCAGGAGAAGAAGTGGAAGCTGGAGCAGGAGGTAAAGGGAGACAGAGGAGGGAGGGAGAGGGGACCGGCGGCGAGACAGCACTCTCGCTCAACCCCCTCACTACTGCCTTTTTTCATTTCACACAGGCCGCCGCCGAAGCCAAGCGCACGGACGAGCTCCGCAAGCAGCTGGCCGAGGAACGCGAGAAAGAGGAATTTGAGGTCCTGGCCGCGGGGGCGGGCGGCAAACGAGTGTGAGTTCAGAGTGGGAGAAGAGAGGTCGCCTGTTGTCAACCCAGGCGCAACCAAAACAAAAAACTCATCATCGCTCCTCCTAAAACACACACAGCAAGCGCCAGGAACGGGTGGACTGGATGTACTCGTCCGGCATGGCCGCTCACGCTGATGCGGCTGCCACGACCATGGTGGACGAGACGCTCCTGGGCGCGCGCCCGCTGGAGGCGGCGGACGCGCCCGCGGCTGCCGTGGCCGCAGTTGCCGCCCCGCCCCCACCTGTGGCAGCCCTCCCCGTCGCCCACCCGGCCGCCGCCGCCGCCGCGCCCGCCGCGGCCGCCCAGCCCCCAGCCTCCAATGCCGAGGCCTGGGCCCGCATGGCTGCGGACCCCCTGTTTGCGATCCGGGCCCGGGAGGCCGCGGCCCGGGCGGCCGCCGCGAGCAACCCTGTCGTCCTCGACGCGGCGCGCAGGGCGCTGGCCGAGGCGGCGGCCGTGCGGGCGGCAAAGAAGGCCGCGAAAAAGGAGGGGAAGAAGGGCAAGGGCAAGGGCAAGCATAAGAAGCACAAGAAGAAGCGCTCGCGGCATCACCCGCGGTCGCCGTCGTCGTCGCCGAGTGACTCGGGCGAGAGCGGGGGTGGGGGCGGAGGGGGTGGGGTTGCCCAGGCGGCGGCACCCGCGCCCGCGCCGCTGCCCGCGCCCACCCTCCCTCCCCCTCCCCCCCCTCCGCCGCCGCCCGCCGCGGGTCCGACCTCCAACCCACAGCCGCCGCGGGATGGCCGCCGACTTGATGACGACCGGGCGGCCCGCCGCCCGCGGTCGCGGTCCCGGGACCGCTACGGCGAGCGGCGCTGGCGCTCGCTGACCCCGTCCCGCCGGCGGCGCTCGCGCTCGCGCTCGCCCGCCTACCGCCGCCGCCGCGACGACAGCCGGGGCCGGTACGAGAGTCGGCGGCGCGACCACTCCCCGCCCCTCCGCCGGTCCAATAGCCGGGACCGGTACGAGAGGCGGTCGCCGCGGGCGCCCCCACGCCGCCAGCGGTCGCCCTCCCCTCCTCGCGACCGCCGGCGGAGCACGCCGCCTGCTGCTGCCCCTCGCCCCGCCGCCGCCGTCTATATGGACGGGGCGTCCGCCCAGGCGGCCAACCCCGGCACCAAGTACGGCCTGTCCCTGCCTGCCTCTTTCGATGCGGACGCCGCCGCTGCGGCGGCGGCGCGGGCGGCAGAGACGGAGGCCCGCCTGAGAACGGCCGCGCGCGAAGAGGCGGCCGTGCGCGAAGCGGCGACCGCGCCTGCGGGCCCCTCCTCCACCCGCGCTCCGTACATCCCTGGCCGCCGCACCGAGGCCGAGCGCGAGGCCGCGCTAGCTGACATGGCCGCCGCCGCGGGAGCCCGGGAGGTGGACCGGGCGGCGGCCGCCAAAGCGACAGTGCGGTGCGTCGCAGAGGAGGAAGAGGGTGGCGGGGGCGGCGACGGTCCCTCCTTTCTGGCTGCTGCTGTGGGCGCTGACACCTCCCTGGCGGCCGCCCTCGGGCGGCGCCGGTTCACCTCGACCTGGGACACGGATTTGTAGAGAGAAAACAAAAACAAACAGGCAAGCCACATCAGGACTGCTGAGGCTTCTTCCTCTTTTTGGACCCCCCACCCCCACCCGCTGTCCCACCCCCTCCTCCGTCCCCTCCTTCCGCCTCCGGTCCCCTGCTCGCCGACCACAGCGCCCGCTCCACGTCCCGGGCCGTCCAGGGCGGGCCCAACTCCGCCGCGCGCGCCCGCAGAGCCAGGGTCAGGGCGAGGGCCGAGGCGGCCGAGTAGTCACGGTTGCCGACTACCACGGCGGACGCTTCGTCGGATAAAAAGGGAATGGACGGGTCTGCCGCGGCCAGCAGAGCGGTCGCAGTCGCGGGTCCAATGCCTTTCAGCTCAGACAGGGCCGCGATGGCGGCCGACAGGGCTTGCTTGGACGGCGGGGCGGTCGCCCTGGCTGTCGCCCCGCCGAGCGCCTGCGCCGCACCCGCCGCTGCCTCCCCGACCTGCCCCGCCGTCAGGGCTTCCGCAAATCCCAGCAGGCGGGGGCGCCATGTGCCGCGGGCCAGCTTCCATGTCACCGTGGTCACCACGTCCGCCGGCGTGAGACCGGCGATGGGGTGGGCGCCGCCTGGTGGCGAAGCTGAACGGGCGGGCATGTCGAGGCCGTAGAAAGCAGCGTCATTGGCCACGCCCGTCGCCCTGGCTCGGCCAGGGGCGGCTGCGAGGGCGGCATCCCAGTCGCTGGCGGCTCTGGATGCCCATAGCGTGGCGGCGGCGGACTCCCGGACGGGGCGGGGTGCCTTCTCAACCGGCATGGAGGTTGAGGCTGAGCAGGTCAGGCGGCGCATGCAAAGAAGCGCGAATTGGGGGGGGGGGGGGCAGCGTCACTTGCGAGCGCGCTCGCGTGGTGCTGGACCAGGCCGCCAGGTGGGCCACTGCTGGTGCGTCCCAATTGGGCGCACTCCACAGCGATTTCAAAAAAGAATGAAGAAGAGACCTGCACGAGGGCTGCCATTGACACAACGTCGTGCGCTCGTCTTCTTTAGGCCGCGCCCCAACCCACTCCACAACCATGGCCCCACCCCGCCGGTCCACCCGCCTGTCCACCCCGGCCAAGGCCGCCTCCATGCCCTCCAAATCCTGGGCCGACTCCGCGGGCACGGGCGACCGGTCGGGCTTCCTTGGCGTCGACGGCCTTGCTGGCACGGTCCTCCAATACGCGGGGGCGGGGGGGCTGCTGGCCACGACGCCGGCCTTTGCAATCTACCTGTGCGTCGGTTGGGAGGGAGAGAGGGGGTGAGAGAGGGGAATTGGATGGGCGCGACGGCCCGTGAATGCGTGGTCACAGGTGGGAGAGGGCGAGCGCGCCGAGATCTCATCCTCCTCTCTCCCATCACCACAAAAACCACAGCTGGCTCGCCATCACCCGGTTCGACGCCTCGCCCGTCGCCCTCTGGGGCTGGGCCTCCAAGGCAGGCTTCAAGGGCGTCCTCGCCGCCTGGCCGTCCCCCTGGGATCCGACAGCCTGGGCCGTCCTGGCTGGCTTTGGCGCCTTCCAGGCCGCCCTCCAGCTGGGGCTGCCAGGCAAGAAAGTGGCCGGCCCCATCACCCCACGCGGCAACACGCCCGTCTACACCGCCAATGGCGTCCCCGCCTACCTGGTCACCATGGCGGCATTGGCAGCCGGGCACTGGGGCAAGTTCCTCGACCTGGCGGTCGTCTACGACAAGTTTGGCGAAATCCTGTCAGCCCTCAACGTCTTTTCGCTCGCGCTGTGTGCGGGCCTGTGGGCCAAGGGCCACCTGGCCCCTTCGTCCACCGACTCCGGCTCCACGGGGTCCTTGCTCTACGATTTCTACTGGGGCATGGAGCTCTACCCCCGCATCGGCGGCGCCTTTGACATTAAGACCTGGACCAACTGCCGGATGGGGATGGCCGGCTGGGCCTCCCTGTGCTGGGCATTTGCGGCCGCCAACGGGCGGGACAATGGCACGGGCATTCCGACCGACGCCGCCCTGGTCACCGCCACCCTCATCAACGTCTACCTGTTCAAGTTCTTTGTGTGGGAGCCCGGGTACTGGGCGTCCATGGACATCGCGCACGACCGGGCGGGCTACTACATCTGCTGGGGCTGCCTGGTGTGGGTGCCCGCCGTGTATGCGTCGCCGTCCCTGTTCCTGGGCGGCCACCCGGCCGTCACCCTGGGGACGCCCCTGGCTGCGGCCGTCCTCCTCGCGGGCCTCCTCGCCATCTGGGTCAACTATGATGCGGACCGCCAGCGCCAGGTCTTCCGGGCGACGGGCGGGAAGGAGGCGGTGTGGGGGAAGGCGCCCGTGAAGATTGTCGCCTCGTACACAGATGGGCGGGGCGCGACCCGGCGCTCCCTCCTCCTCGCCTCCGGCTGGTGGGGCCTGGCCCGCCACTTCCACTACGTGCCCGAGATTGCGGCGGCGGCCCTGTGGACTGCGCCCTGCGGCAGCCCCCTGGCGGCGCCGCTGGCCTGGTTTTACGTCTTCTTCTTGACGGTGAGAGAAACAAAAAGGGAGGGAGAGAACAGCGAGCGCGCTCTGTTCAAGCCCCCACCCCGATTCTTCTTCATTTTCATTTCCCCCCCCACGCGCACAGATCCTGCTCTTCGACCGGGCGTTCCGGGATGACGCCCGCTGCGCCGCCAAGTACGGCGCCCACTGGGACCAGTACCGCAAGCTGGTGCCGTACAAGGTGGTGCCGGGCGTGTTTTGAGAAATATGGGGAAAATGGTTGTGGTGTGCTTATCGTTTTTGCACTCCTCCCTCTCTCTCTCTCTTTCTCTGCTCTCAAATTACCCCCACCTCGCCGTGCGAGCTTCCCCCAGGACCCGGATGGCCAGGTCAAAGCCGGCCCGGATGAAAGGGTCGGCAGCGGTGGAGGTGTCACCGGCTTCTGCAGCGGCCGGGCACAGTGGTTGTTGTGGGATGGGTTTGTGGCGGGTGGCGGCCGTGGTAGTGGTTCTGGTGGGTTGCGAGGCTGGCACTCGCTTGGTGCCGATCTCGGCGGCCCGCGCCTCAGCCAGGCAGCTCATAGCCGGCCGCGGCGAGGCGGGCCAGGCCTGCGGAGCGGCGGCGGCCGCCGTCGCCGCTTCAACCGGCGCGCCTGGCGGCCCAGGGCGCAACCCTCCACCCCCTCCGCCTCCAGCTGCCGCCGCCAGGCGGGCACGCCAGGACGCCTCCCGCCCTTCCTGTTGCCAGGGACAGATGTGGTGGAGGTAGGGGCTGGTGGATGCGCTGGCGGTGGCCCGACCCCGAGCCTCCCCAGGTTGGGCGGCTGCGGCAGCGGTGGCAGCGGTTGTTTCCGCACACGCCGCCCGGGGCGTCGCCCGGCCGCGCCTCACATCCTCGCGCGCAGCCCAGGGTGCGTGTGTAAACATGGGCGGTGCCTGTGGCGTTGTAACCACGTCGTGCTGCATCCCCACCCTACCCAGCCCACCCTCAACCACCCGCGCCCGCCGCCCCGGCCCCTGGTGGAGAACCACCTCCCGTCCCTCCTCCACATCAATCCACCCGTCCGCGGCCAGGGCCAAGCGGATCTCTAGGGCTGTCAGCCGGCACGATCGGGCCGCGGATGCGTCGGTACGAGAGCGGAGGTGGGAAGGGTGGGTGGGCGGCATTTTGTAGAGACGAATGAGGGCGCGAGAGTCAAGGATGAATGGGAAATAAAAAAATGGGAAAGAGGAGCGGTCTCTCTCGCCCTCCATCCGCTCAGTCTCCCTCTCGAAAATGCCCCCTCTCCCAGCCCTGGCCCGGACCTGCGCCACCCGAGCCTGCCTAGCCCGGAGACTGCCCCACCCGCCCAGGCGAATCCTGGCGTGCGCGGGGGCGGTGGGGCGCGACGAAAGCAGCACGAGCGAAGGCCCTGCATCGGTCGCCCCGTCCCCCCCCGCCTCCCGCCACGCCCCACACGTCCCCGAACACGCGCCCGTGACGGGCCGGCTGTACCGCTACCTCCTGGAACACACCCGAGAGCCGGCAGTCCTGACCAACCTGCGCACCCAGACGTCCGCCTTTGCCCCCGGACGGGAACGCAATGCCGTCTCGCCCGACCAGGGCGCATTTTTGGGGTGGTTGGTGGGAACGCTCGGCGTGGGCCGTGCGGTCGAGGTCGGCGTCTTCACCGGCTACTCCTCCACGGCCATGGCGCTGGCTCTGCCCGCCACCGGCTTGCTGGTTGCCTGTGAGAAGGATGACCGCCCGCTGGCCCTGGCCCGGGCGGCCTGGGAGGCCGCGGGCGTCAGCGGGAAAATCGACTGCCGGGTCGGGCCCGCGGGCGAAACGCTGTCGTCCCTCCTGGCCGACCCGGCCCACGGCCCCGCCTCCTTCGACTTTGCCTTCATCGACGCAGACAAGCGCGGGTATGCGGGCTACTACGAGCAGTGCCTCCGCCTTGTGCGGGTGGGCGGGGTGGTCGCGATTGACAATGTCCTCTGGTACGGCCGGGTGGTGGACGCGGCAGACACGTCAGCCTCGACAGGCGCGGTGCGGGCCCTGAACGCCGCCCTGCTGGTGGACCCGCGCATTGAGCTGTCGACGGTGAGTGTTGGGGACGGCATTGCCCTGTGCCGGCGGCTGGTTTGAGGATAATTGATTGTTTTTTTTTAAATCTCTGTAAACAAGCAGTTTCCCCCTCTCACTCGCACCGAACAGGCGCGCTCACCTTGTCGGGCTCACCCGTACCCTAGGGTGCATGCCGTCATCGATCCTGGGGTTTCCCACTACGGCGAATGTCTTCTCTGTCCACGACGCGCACGGCCAGGCGGCGCCCTGCAGCCGCAGAAGCGGCCAGGAGGTTTTCTTTTTTACTACAGCCTCCGGCCCCGCCTCGCCCACCGCGCGCCCGCCCACATGCCCGTCAACGCAACTGCCGCCACACCACTCACTATCATGGCGGTGGGGGCGGCGGCCAGGGCGAGGCGCCAGGAAGGGATGGGCGCGGCGTCAACCTCTTCTCCTCCACCCTCTTTTCCCAGGCGGGCTCTGCCGCCGCCCAGGGCTTTGAGCGTGGCGCCCGCCCACCGGACCGTGCACCTCCCGTCTACCGGGGAGGCTGAGGCGTGCGCGTCGCGGTCACCGTCACCGTCGTCGCCACCCGGCCCAGTCGGGAGGGCTTGGCCGCGCGCGCTGGGGAGTCGCTCGCCCGGCGGCGGGAGCGGGACTGGAAGGTGAGAGATGGGAGAGAGGGGGGGGAAGGGGCGGGTGTCTTTTTTGTGAGCGACTTATAGTGCCCATCATGCTCACACGAGCACGCCGGGAAGGAAGGAAGCAAGGACGTGAGAAAGCAGACAAGGATGGAAAACGGAGAAAAAAAAAGAGAGAAAGGAAAAGAAACTCACCAGCAGCCCTGCCCGCCTGGGCCCGCTTGCCCCGCCACCCTCCTCCATCACATCCGGCCGGCTAGCCCCGATCATGTCCCCGCTGCCGGGCGTGCTGGCCGGTTCGTCGCCGCCATCAACGCATGGGTGGTGGGCGCCAGGCCCAGAGGAGACGGCGCACTTTGCCAGGAGGGATGCAGAGAGCATGGTGGCCGAGGCGTCGGCAGCGGCAGCAGCCGTCGCCGCCTTGCGCCCCCAGCCAGCCGCCACCACGGGCACCCTCGTCCGCAGCGGTGGCAGGCGGCGCCGCATGGAGTCGAATGTGGAGATGAGCAAAGCAATAGACGCGCCCGAACCTGAAAAAAAGAAAGGTGGGTTGGATGGGGAAATGGAAAGGAAGAAACAAGGGGGATGTGGTAAGGACGACTCAAAACACAGCGGCCACGGTACGATTTTCGATGGGGACAGGGGGTTCGATTTTTTTCGGGGTGATGGGGTGGTGGTGTGCGGGGGGACAGAGGGGGCGCGGCAGGGACACAGGGAC
>Ga0315291_10003650_pt1 | contig 19887 bp, 21 predicted proteins | sample YL17G12_20_MG_FD_203070 | JGI IMG/M metagenome (GOLD analysis project Ga0315291, IMG submission 203070) | Sediment microbial communities from Yellowstone Lake, YNP, Wyoming, USA - YL17G12_20 | ecosystem: Environmental > Aquatic > Freshwater > Lake > Sediment | place: USA: Wyoming | collected...
TATTTTCAGGTAGTCCATCCACATCCGAGCTTAAGGCAATGGAACCCGCTGCCCCTGCGTAATCCGAGACATCGATCGAAAAGGTATCATCATCCACCAAGGTCCCAGCAGAAAAGGATACATCCGGACCCTGTTCCGTCTCCACCGTGAAAGTATTTCCTGCATCGGTGGATAATGTTCCGGCCGCGAAAGCGACCTCTAACCCATTCTCTACCGTCATGGCAGTGTCGGGCGCGTAGGCGCCGCCATTCAGGGTAATATTGCCGTTGGTGCTGTTGTCGGTATTTTGCCAGTGGATCACAATCACATCTGTCCCTATCGTCCCTATTCCAGCTCCTCCATTAACACTCTGCACGGTAAACGTATAATTTTGATTTGTGGTGGCCGTATAATTTCCTGATGATGTCGCACGGGATGTTCCTGTCCAGCCGGAATTCTCTACAACACTGTTGACGCCGTCCACATGGATTGGCGTCCCAGCGACATATCCATTTGGGATCCTGATTGACCCTGTTCTACCGGTTGTCGATTCGATCCAGTCAACATCTAAGGGCCCGGTTCCTACCGTCCCATCGGGAACAGTGAAAGTATAAGACTTCTTCAACCTACCAGTGTAATCTCCGCCTGAAGTAGCGGTAGATGTCCCGGTCCAGGCGCCATATTTAACACCTCCGACAAAATTAAGGTGATTGAAAAAATATTTATTTCTTACCCCGTCCGATGTATAACCGTCAATGTAATGCAAAGCATTCACTTGATGAATCATGGTTCCCGCCAATTCATCCAAGTCAGCCATATACTGAGGGATGATCTCATCCCTCAGATCCATCCACGCTCCGATCTTTCCTCCTGAAACCCGATTGCTGATATCAGCAGGGATGTTACTCCAATAGATATTGTCCCCGTTTTGGTGGAGTTCCCACGATTCGTTTTCATCCACCAGTGGAATACCTGATGTCGTCAAGACCATCATGGACCCATTATCACTCTCAATATAGGCGGTATCAACGAGTTTGGACATTTTTTCGATCGCGTTAATCCTTTGGTCCCGAAGATCATTGGCAGTTGTCCCACTTACCTCGGAAGTAATAATTCTTTGGTTAAGACTCGCCACCTGTTTCGCCAATATATTGAGTTCATTGACGGAGATTTTTAAGTCGATATTCATCTCATCTTTGCTTTGAACTAAACCTTTATAAAGAGCCTGAAATCGATTACCCATATTGCTGGCTTTCTGTAACAATGCGGTTCGCTCGGCGATGCCCCCCGGATTATCAGCTAAATCTTGCCAGGCATTCCAGAAATCTTCGAGCGTCTTGTTCAGACCATTTCCACTTTCTTCATTAAATATCCCTTGAAGATATTCCAGAATCGATTGTTTGGATTCATATTTAGATAATTCAAAGATTCTTTGGTTGATATGCTTAGTTGTCAACCGGTCGAAATACTGAACCACGGAATCCGATTTGACGCCTAATCCTAATTTAATCCGACTGTCCATCGTTACTGCATTGGCTGTTAAAATCAATTTCTGCCTGGTATATTCGGGGGTGTTCACATTGGCAATGTTGTGCCCTGTCACCTGAATTCCTCTTTGTTGGGCCATCAGGGCTTCCCGAGCAATGTTTAAAACAAACGTAATACCCGACATGTTATACCCTTTTATCCATCCAAGGGGTGGGAAGAGAAGGCGACCCTTTCCTGCCGTCTTTGACGTAGACGGGCTCCTCTCGGACCGGAAAGATTAAAAAGGAAAATATATCTTCTAAATAATCCAATGTCTCCTGAATGAAACGTTTATTCTGTTCGTTGGCCTTGATGATTTGCTGCTTCAACCGGTCCGTCATGTTCTGATAATTTATTATTTTTTTGGCCTGAATATGAGAAACATGGTGGGTGAGATTCGAGAGGGTCTCCCCCGGATTCGGTTCAACCCCTTCTCCCATGAGTTCGATTAAGATCCGATCCATTGAACCCTGAATCTCTTTGATCTTAGAGATATGGATCTCCTTCGTTTGAAGGAGAGAAAGTAAAGAAGGCACATCGTCTTTTTTCAAGTATTCCCACTCTTGCCTCACATCATGGAGCAAAATCTCAAAGGAGGCTACCCCTTGATCCAATAGTTCCCACAGAGAGTTTAATTGAACTGTTTTCTCGATCATATTCCCTCGAACGGAATCGATCCTCTATCGCCTTTTATTAATCTGGGAGGCTTGGGTAGAATCGAACAGGTTGGCCTCCCCATATTTCATCATCTGGCGATATAGTCTATCTCCCAAACCCATCCCTCGCCGGGCCAGGCCTTTACTCCACTCTTGGTCAAGAAGGGATTCGAGGATATCCCTTTCGGTTCCCTTCCCGAAGAGGTCTGAACGGAGAACGGTCTGTCTCATCGATTTTAATATCTGCTGGATGAAGATCGCCTCAAAGTCCGCGCAGGCCTTCTTCAGCCTTTCATCATTGCCCCCCGTCACCTTCTGACCTGGTGATGCGGTGTTGGAAAGAAGCTTCATATCGGTATTTATAGGGTTTATCGGCATTTTCGTAGATCCCTTTAATACTTACATAATCTCCAGATCGGCCTGGAGAGCACCGACAGCCTTGATACTCTGGAGAATGGAGATCAGATCCCGGGGCGTCGCCCCGATGGCATTCAATGCCCTGATCACCTCTCCTAAGCTCACCCCGATGGGAACGATCATCAGCGCCTGCCCTTCCTCTTTCACGGAGACACTTGACTCCGGGGTCACCACAGTGGCCCCACCGGGGGTTACGAGGACCCCTGTCCCCTTATCAGGAGGGAGGACTGTTGTCGGTGTCCCTTCCGGTGAGGGAGGCGCCAATGGAAGAGGTTGGGAAACCGCCGATTTCTCCTTGATCTGGATACTGAGATTGCCGTGGGCCACGGCCACTGTTGAGACGCGGACATGCTCTCCCAGAACGATCGTCCCTGTCTTCTCATTCAAAATCACTTTTGCCACACCATCCGGGACGACGTCCAGTTTCTCTATGGAGGCGATCCAATCCGCGACGCGCCCCTGATAGGACTCCGGTATCCTAATGGTGAGGGTCCCCGAATCGAGGCTTTTTGCATAGGTGTCTCCCATGGCACGATTGATCGTCTCTTTCACCTTTTCGACTGTCGAGAAATCGGGGTTAAACAAACAGAGGGTGAGTTCCTTCTTGCCATCCAGCAGGACCGGGACCTCCTTTTCGATCATCGCACCTTTGGGGATTGTCCCCACGGTGGGATGGTTTTTTTGGACCCCCCCCCCTGAAGCCCCGGAGGCGGCAAACCCTCCGGTAGCGATCGGCCCTTGTGCTAACGCATAGACCTGTTGATCCACACCCTTCAAGGGGGTCAGTAAGAGGGTTCCTCCCTGGAGGTTTTTGGCATCTCCAATAGAGGAGACCGTCACATCGATCCGGTTTCCAACCCTGGAGAAGGGAGGAAGGGTTGCCGTCACCATCACGGCGGCCACATTCTTTACTTTGCTCGTTCCAATTTTCTCCTGATCGACGTGGATACCCATCCTCTCGAGCATATTCACAATGGATCGGATTATAAATCCCGAAGTCGAATCATCCCCAGTGCCATTCAACCCAACCACCAGTCCGTAACCGTTTAACTGATTATTTCGAATCCCTTTAAAGGCGGAGATATCCTTCAACCTTGCCCCCCAGGCCGAAGAAGTGAAAAAAAAGAACGCCAAGGTCACCCAAAAATATCCTCTTCCCCTTGTCACCATCCCACCTCTGCTTCTTGGAATTATCGCTATGCGCACAGCGCTAAGCGCTTAGCGTTTTTTATTTCCGTCCGGGTGAATACCCCGCCCCTTGGGGCGAAGGGTTTTGCCCGTTGTGGTCTTTGATACCCCGCTGCTTGCGGCGGGGTAGTTCATTTAAAAGGGCCATACCCAATCCAAAGCCCTGGCCAGTAATCCGGGGCTCTGTTTATCACTGATCGTCCCGTGGCCGCTCAGTTCAATAACAGCCTCGGCCACATAAGTGGAGAGAATCACATTGCTCGATGAGATGTCTTCGGGACGGATGATCCCCTGAATCCTGATAAATTGGTTCTCACTGTTCACCTTCACCTGCCTTGTCCCCTGAATTACCAGATTCCCATTGGATAGAACGTGGACCACCCGAGCGCTGATATAGGCGGTCATCGACGAGGCTCTTGTCGTCTCCCCTTGTCCATCAAAAGTATTTTTAAAATCAATCGCATGGCTTGTTCCGATCTTCTGATCATTGATGCTATATTTCCCGGCGATGGCATCAAATATTCCGCTCCAGCCGGCCTCCAGACCCGAATTCCGCGCTGTTTTCGTGGAGGCGTTCTTGGAGGCCTTGGCTGATTCCACGATGCTGATGGTGACGATATCCCCCACATTCCTCGCCGTTACATCGGCGTAAAGGCTCAGGGGCCCCCTATTGGGAGACCACAAGGACCCCTCTTCGATGACATGGGTGGTTTTTGAAAAAGCGGACTTCATCTCTTTCTCAAGGTCTGAAGGGGTAGGCGGATTCAAAGAGCGCCCCATACATCCCGTCAAAAAGATCAGCAAGGCCCCCATCCAGAAAACCCATCCTCCACAGGTCTTTTCATAATCCATCGTCATATCCCTTCATCTCCCCTTCAGAAATCGATCCGGACCGTATTGGCGTCTAATACCTTGCCATAGACTTCCTTCCTGCTTGAGAGGTTGATCAGTTTGACATGATCCCCCCGCCGACCTTCCTCCTTCGATTCACCGAAGGTGGTGATTTTGATGTGGGGGTTCTCAATCAGAAGAATGACCCGATCCCCCTTTTTAATGATAGGAGGAACCTCGACCATGCCCGTCCTTAATATCTCGTTGTTATTGATGGAGAGGGTCGCGCGCTTCCCCAGGACCTCGCTCATTTCGGTCACTACATCAGGAGGGAAGAGAGCGATGTTTCGATTCGTGAGGTAAAGGTCTTTTGCCTCGATCACATGATGTCTCTTTAAGGGATATCTTACCGTAACGACATCGGCATAGATATCGACTCGCGCCGTGACCTTGAGGCGTTTGATCTCCTGCCGGTCGACCCAAAATAGAACGGTGGCGCTGATATTTCCACCCCGTTGAACCCGCTCTGGAAGAATGATCTCGTAGGAAGAAAGGCCGGGCGGGAGTACCACCTTTTCATAACCGCGAAGGCTCTTAATCTCGATCCGGTGGGTCTCGTCAGGATAGATCCTTTGGAAGTAGGCCTCCAGTATCCCCACCACCTCTTCCATCTCCACCGCTCTTCCCCTCTGATCCGTTCCAGTGGAGAGGGCATATTGCCGGGAGCCCCCATGAATCGGAAATGCATGGAAATAGAAGACCAAGACGATCAAGAGCCATTTCACTTTATACAGTCGTTTCATTCGTCCCATCCTATCGTTTGAGATTGTTGACGATCTGTAGCATTTCATCCCCTGCCTGGATGACCTTGGCCCCGATCTCATAAGCCCTCTGCCCCACAATCATCTGGATCATCTCCTCCACGACATCCACATTCGACATCTCCAGATATCCCTGAAGGATGGTCCCGAACTCATCCGTACCCGGATTCCCTTGTGCCGGATCTCCAGAGCCCTCACTGGGGATAAAGAGATTCTGACCGATGCTTTGAAGCCCTGCAGGATTGGGAAAACCAAAAAGTTGGAGCTGAACGCTTCCCAGTTCTTTGCCATCCGAACCGGAGGCCACAAATTTCCCTCCCGAGTCAACGGTAATGGAAACCGTCTTGGCCGGAATGGCAAATTCGGGCTGGAGGCGATTCCCATGACTGTCACTGATATTCCCGTCCTTATCTAATTTAAAGGCCCCGGAACGGGTGAAGACCTCGCGGCTGTTGTTGAGAAGCTTGAAGAAGCCCTTCCCTTCGATGGCCAAATCCATTGGGTTCTTGGTGTGGGCAAAATCACCCTGGAGGAAGATCTTCTCCACGGCCACCACCTTTGAGCCCATGCCCACCTGGATCCCTGCGGGGAGCTGTCCGCCCGAGGCAGTTGAAGCCCCGGCGGTCCGCATGTTTTGATACATCAGATCCTGGAAATTGATCCGACTCTTCTTGAATCCACTCGTATTGACATTGGCTAAATTGTTGGCGATGACGTCGATGTTGGTCTGTTGACACGACATGCCGGTCGCCGCAGTCCAAAGCCCTCGCAACATAGATCTCTTTCCTCCTTTTTGGTCGTATTAGACTCTCCCAAGCTCATTGACAGCTCTACCATCCATCTCATCATTCGACTGGATGACCTTCATGCAGGATTCATAGGATCGAAGGGAATCGATGAGCTTCACCATCTCTTCGATTGAATTGACGTTGGAGGATTCCAGGGCGCCCTGATGGAGCTGACTGTTACGGGCCTCCCCCTCTGCCTGGGGAATCTCTAATCGAAAAAGTGTATGCCCCTCTTTTTTGAGTCCACTCAGATCAGAAAAGTTGACGAGATCGATTCGATCCACCTCCGCCCCGTCCACTTTGATGGTCCCGTCCTTTCCCACGACAAAGGTTTGGCCACTGAATCGGATCTCCCCCTTTTTTCCCATGACCGGGTAACTATCGGCATTCACCAATACCTTCTCCCTGCTCAGCCTGAAATTACCGGTCCGTGTGTACCTCACCCCTTGAGGTGTTTTAACCTTGAAAAATCCCTCTCCTTCGATGGCCAGGTCGAGAGGGTTCCCTGTGTTCTGAATATCCCCTTGATTGAAAAGGGTCTGCGTCCCGTCAGCCATCATATTTTCATAACGGCCCACGGTCTCGTTCAGGATGGTGTGGAAAATGGGAGCATCCTTTTTGAAGCCCGCCGTTTGGACATTGCTCAAGTTATTGGCAATGAGATCGGATATCCTTCTCTCATGTCTCAATGCACCTGCTATAGCAGAGGATCCGACACTTCGCATCTTTCAAGCCCTCTCCTTGTTCTTAGAAAATGCAGGGAATGTGCCAAATAGAGATTCATTTTGGGAGAAGAAGCTTTCCTTTATATTATAGGGAGTTAAGGCTTATCGATGACCTGCTTTGCGATCGAAGGGAATTCCATCCTGCAAAAAAGATCTGAAATGGGGCCGAAGGGAGGAATTATTTGCCTATTCCTTCCTCTTCAAGTTGCACCATCGATTGTTCATCGAGTAGATAAAGGCCAGTATCTCTGCCACGACTACATAGACGGAAGGAGGGATCTCCTGATAGAAATCTAACTGGGACAGGATCTGGACCAGAGCTGGATCTTCCTCGATGGGAATGCCGTGTTTCTGGGCCAGTTCAATGATCTTTTGGGCCACTTTCCCCGATCCCTTTGCCGTCACCTTCGGGGCCCTGTCCGTTTCAGGGAGATATCTCAGAGCCACTGCCTTTTTGATTGATTTTCTTTCCTCTTTCGAATCCATGGCGATTAGACGATGAGATCCAATAAGGATGCCCCTTCCCTCTCCATTTCACCAAACCAATCCTGGACCATCCCCTCATCCGTTTCGACCGAGAGGCTTAGATGAGGCTGAAACCCCATCCCATTTAACTTCTCCAAAAGCTCTGGGAAGCCTTTATCAAGGAAGGCAGAGACCTCCGGGTCGGAGACGACGAACCGGCAATAGATGCCTTTTCCCCTCATCCTGACTTCAACGCATAGCCTTCCCCACTCCGGCATGCGGAGTAAAAAGAGAAGGGAGATCCCCCCAGAGTCAGAACGACCTGCTTCGGGATGAGAGAGAGAGAGGCTCATCTCGATGAACTGGAAATCGTTTTGCACCCACAGGGGGAGGAGGAAGAATATCCTCCCTTGGTGATCCGAGGAGTGGATGTTAATGATCTGATGTCCCTTGATCCCTTGAAGGATCTGTTCCAGATCTTTCTCAAAATCTAACACTGGAATGGGATGATGATCCGGGTGGTTCTTGAGAGGGGAAAGGGAGCTTAATTGAGCCCTCAGTTTCATGACCAGGCCCTTCAAATCCTCTGTGACCAATTGATCAATCTGATCTTCCTTGTGCGTCTCGATCAGACCTTTCACCCTGTTTTCAAAAAAAAGACCCGATTGGGTGACGATCCTTTGGATCTGTTTTGGGTCCAGAGAAGCAGAGGGGTCAGTAGAAAAAAGGCCCAATAAAGTCACAAGTTGCTCAACCGTATCTCGGACCTGAGGGGGTAAAGTATCGCCCCTTAAGAACGACAATGTTTCGAAGAGATGATCCATTCGCAAATTGGAAGAGGAGAGACTCTTAAGCCACGGGTGGATGGAAGGGTCAATCGCACCTTCTTCAGGTAGGAGTTTCAAAATGACGCAGGGGTGAGTGGCTTCGACCCTGAAGGAGCCTCGCATCTCATTTGGCAGAGAGAGATCGCTCTCCACCAAAAGATCATGGCCTTTGAATTGAACCACGGCATGACGGTCATCGATCTGTTGGATCACCCTTCCTTCCAGGACTTCTCCCAAAGGGAAGAGAGAGGGATCTTCTCCGGAGGGAAGTTCAACCCATATGGCCTTCGTCAAAAAAAAGGAAGATGGAGAATGGATTTGGTTCAATGCGATCGATTTGCTACCCTTTTATTACCGAGAGCATGAAATAGTTTACATTCGGAATCGCAAAAAGCTGTCATTGCGAACCCGAAGGGCGTGCCTGCACGCCGGAGTGCCCCTTCACCTAGGAGCGTTTGTGCAGGAGGGCGTTACGGCACGCAGGCGTGGCAATCCCCCCCACCCTCTCCCTCCCCCTCGAGGCATACGCGCTAACTTAAACCGATTCTGATGCCCCATGAGAGGGCATCCGTGACAATAGCCCGGCGATCCATCGCCGGGTGCAAATAAGATAAAACAAAAGTCCCATCGGGACGATTGAATCTTAACCCCAAACATAGTGAAGTACCCCGCAGCAGAGCTGCGGGGCATCTAATTCTCTAAAAAACTTTCCTCCCCCTTGTCGAAGATCCCGCTGAATTATGGCGGGGATGGGGGAGGATTAAGGTGGGGGTGATGATTAGATCATTTCCCCCTCACCCTAACCCTCTCCCCCCAGGGGAGAGGGTAGGCCATTCATCCCCCCAGCAGAGCTATGGGGTATTCTGGCATATTTTGATAAACCCATAAGAGATTTAAAATTTTCCAAATAATCCCCTCCCTTTAATCGTTCGACTGAGCTCACGACGAAGTCTCCTCCCACGAGGGGAGGAGAGATTCTTAGGAACACGTCTGGAAGTGTTAGAGATAAATTCTCAGACTTTATCGTGTAAGTATCTACGCCTCGTCCGGGACTTCGCCCGAAAGAGGTGGCCCCTTCGGGGCAATCTTCAAATGACCCTTAGTACTAATAAGGCCGTAATTGTATAGACATCAAACTCTTCTTCTATACCACTGGATTCCGGCTGGAGTTTACCCCGGTGGAAATCGGGGCCGGAATGACGAAAAGGGACGATGCCTCAAATTCGTCTCTCCGGCGAAAGCCGGAGTCCAGCCCAAGTTTTTTAAACGGGCAAGCCTTCAATTCGAGGATGTCTATCCTATTATGGACTCCTTAGTAACCTCCCCCTTTGGCAAAGGGGGATTGAGGGGGATTTACCTGATCTTAAATCCCCCCTCGCCCCCCTTTTCTAAAGGAGGGATAATGGGATTAAAGACAAATCGACAATTTTTTGTCGATATCGATTCCCTAAGCGCCTACGCCTCGTCCGGGACTTCGCCCGAAAGAGGTGGCCCCTTCGGGGCAGTTGTTTTCCAGGTAGCCGCAACCTTCAGGTTGCGTTTCGGAGTACGTTCTAATCCCGAGCCACATGCGCAGGCTAAAGCCTGCGGCTACCAATTGGCCGTTAATCGATATCGACAATTTTTTGTCGATATCGATTCCCTAAGCGCCTAAAATAACCGCATTATAAAGCTTTGGAAGCATTCCTGGCTGATTCTTGTGCAACATTAAGGTCATCTGGTTATTGACGGTATCTTTTTAAATCCAGGGTCAATTGGACCTCTCCTTGAGAAAGCCCCAGACGCCGGGCGATATCCGGCACATCACACCCCCCATCGGCCATTTCATAAATCCGGCTATCCGGATCTTTCACCTTGTGTCGAAGAGGATCCTCCTCTTCGACCTTTTTCAGCATGGTCTGGAGGGTTTGAATCTTCTGATCGAGTTGAGCCATCAATCGTTTGATGATCTCCTTTTTTTCTTCAAGGTTATTCGAGAGTCCCCGGCAGAGGGTCTCCGATTCTTGAGCCCACTCTCTGATTCGGACAGATTCCACAGGAGGACCCCATCGGCCCATCCATCGATTCAGATTCCGTCTGATATAGATGAGGGGTATGAAGAGTGACAGAAGAACACTGATCTCGATCATGATCAGTCCCATCTCCATATTCGTTAAGTGCAAGAGGTTTAGAAAATTCATTTTTGTCCTCCTCCATTTTCGCCTTACATCCGGAGAGGTCGGATGGTGAGATTAAATGACGACGTCTAAGATCTTCCCGGACCGCCTCTCCCGCGACGGATCGGAAGATGTCTCTTCCTTTCCCGGATCGCCATCAGCTTTTTCTTCTGGTTCACTTTTTCTCCCTTTCCTTTTGCGTAGATTTTCTTGGCGAGCTATCTTTTCCTTGGGGTCCTTCATCTTCTCTGCGGGGGCCAAACGATCCAACTTTGTGTAGATCCCGATGTCATCGCTCATGGGAGACTATTTTCCTTCAAAGATCTTATTAATCTTCTCTGTCAAGGTTTCAGGGGTAAAGGGTTTGACGATGTAGTTGTTCACCCGATGTTTCACCGCCTCGATGACGTGCTCCTTCTGCCCCTCCGCCGTCACCATTAGAAAAGGGAGATCCTTCCATTCCTCCGTTGTCCGAACCGTTTTCAGAAGCTCAAGACCGGACATTTGCGGCATATTCCAATCGGATATGATGAAATGGATTTTCTCCCTCCTCAGGGTCTCCACGGCGGTGGTCCCGTCATCGGCTTCAAGGATGTTGACGTAACCCAATTGCCTGAGGACATTTTTGACGATCCTTCTCATGGTTGAGAAATCGTCGACGACCAAAATGTTCATCTTGAGATCTGGCATCTTCCTCTCCTTTTCTATGGACTTGCTTCTCCCCTCATCCTTTCAAAGGAAAAGGGTGATATTCTATTACAGAGCATCCATTAAATAACGTCTTAACTTCGCCCTCAACCTCAAAATCACCTTTGTATGGATCTGGCAGATCCGTGACTCGGTCAATTGTAAGACCTCTCCGATCTCTTTTAGCGTCAGCTCTTCAAAGTAGTACAGGGAGATGACCAATTTCTCCTTGTGTGGGAGCTCCTCGATGGCCGTAGCCAGGGCCCCTTTCAATTCCTTTAAACTGAGTTGATGGAATGGATCATTCTCCTGCTCATCGAGAAGGAGATCCAGGATATCCTTACCGGAGAGTTTGAACACCTTGTTCTGAATCATCTCTCTGTCCAAAAGGGGGAGACCATTGATCTCATTGATGGAATTGTAATAGTCTTCCAATGATATCCCCAATTCGCCGGCAACCTCCTCATCCTCCACGGGCCTTCCCATCTTATTCTCCAGATGGAGAATCGTTCGTTCGATACGGGTCGCCTTCTGCCTCACCGATCGGGGAACCCAGTCCATGGCCCTCAATTCATCTAACATGGCCCCCCGGATTCGAAACTCGGCGTAGGTCTTAAATTCAACCCCTTTGTTCGGGTCATATTTGGAGAGGGCATCCATCAGCCCAATCACCCCCGCACTGATCAGGTCCTGGACCGAGATGTGCGTAGGAAGCCGTATGGCCAGTCGGTGGGCGACGAATTTAATGAGAGGGGAATATTTCAATACCCTGTCTTCTTGGCTGACAGGGTCCTGCTCTCCCGGGGTATCAAGGTCCCGAAGGTGGTCATTTAATTGATATTTCAAGGCCTTCGTTTTCAATCGGTCCCTCCTTTTTGATCAACAAGATGATCGCACAAGAGCAACTGCTTTAAGAAAAATTGGATCGTCCCTTTCCCATTGTTTCGGATGGGCCTCTCCCAGAGGGCCTTCGCCAACTCCACAAAACTTCTGCTGGAAGGCGCTTTGGGAAAGTGCTCCAGGACAGGTCGTTGGTGTTTAACGGCCAAGGGTATCTTTTCGTCGAAAGGAATGAACCCCAAATAATCGATCGATAGGCTTTTTAGGTAGCGATCCGCCACCCGGCTGATTTTTCGAAATACCTCCTCGGCCTCCTTGCCATTCCCCACCCAGTTGACCAGGATCAAGAACTCCTTTTTATTGAACCTGGTGGATAGTACTTTGATCAGGGCATAGGCATCTGTCAAGGAAGTGGGCTCGGGAGTGGCGATCACGATCGACTCCTGAGCGGCCATATTGAAGTAGAGGACATTGGACGAAATGCCCGCCCCCGTATCGATCAATAAAAGGTCGAAGTTCTCATTCAGGCGATCGATTTCATTGAGGAGAAAGAGCTTTTGACTCTCATCCAGATTCACCAGATCAAGGACCCCGGAACCGGCTGGTATGATGGACATTCCTCCAGGCCCTTTGACCAGGATTTCGGAAAAACGCTTCTCTCCGTGAAAGAGGTGCTCGATGTTGTATTGAGGGGTCAACCCCAAAAGGACATCGATATTGGACAACCCCAAATCGGCATCCAGAACCAAAACTCTTTTCCCCAATTGGGTGAAGGCGAAGGCCAGATTGACCACCACATTCGTCTTCCCCACTCCCCCCTTTCCGCTGGTGATCGATAGGACTCTCGGACAGGAAGTATGCCGGGGATCTCTTTGGCTTTCCAGAAGGGCTAAGGCGCTTCCTGATGTTCCTGGATTTTCTCTCATGAGGGTCCGTAATCCTTCTGCTTGGTCCATGGAGATCAACCTCATCAATTCCACTGAATTTGGTTCATTAACAGATTGACCACTCCGGCCTTCGTTGCCGCCTCAATGTCCTCTGGAACACGCTGACCATTGGTCAAATAGGATAAGGGCTTTCTGAAGCCCATCAATTGGTTCATCATGGGTCCATATTCCTCCGTCTCATCGATTTTGGTAAAAATGACGCTTCGAATCGGAATCAGGCTGAACCGCTGGAAGATTTGGTACAGATCCCTCCCCTTCGTCGTAGCGCTCAAGAGGAGGTGATTCTCTATCTGAGGATCGACGGTCAAGAAGTCCTTCAAGGTTTTCACATGGTCCAGATGGTTCGGACTCCTCCCGGTCGTATCGATGAGCAGGAGGTCTCGGTCTATGTTCCGGGTGGTTATCTGTTTGAGTTCCTCAGGACAGTGGGCGATCTCCAAAGGGACTCTCAATATCTGGGCGTAGATCTTCAATTGTTCGACCGCTCCGATCCGGTAAGTGTCGATGGTGATCAGGGTGACCTTTTTGCTCATCCTCAATTGAAAATGGGCGGCTAATTTCACCAGGGTCGTAGTCTTCCCCACACCCGTCGGTCCGATAAAGGACCAGATTCTCCTTCCTTCAAAAGAAGGGCTGACCACTTCCACACTCTCCATGAGCTTCCAGCGGAGGAGGCCCCGATAGACCTCCAAAGGACTCCATCCGCGACTCTCCCTCCGGAGGGTCTGAATCCCTTCCGACAGCCGATTCACGAATTTCGGGGATAGACCGGTCGCCAAGATCCTCTGGATAATGACCTCTTCTTCTCGGCGGCCCCCATCCTCCCCCTTCGTTACTTGGGGAACAAAGGAGAATGGGGTTGTGGCCGACGCCTTCCCCGGTGAATCATCCGGCCGGTCAATGGCTGCCACCACTTCAACGGAAGCGGGCTGGTACCCTGATCGGTAAGGGGATGTTTTTAAGGTCTTTGTGGAAAGAATGATGGCCTCCGGCCCCATCGCCTCTTTCACCTGCTTGATCGCCTCCTGAATATCCCTTGCTTCAAATCTCTTAACCTGCATAACTTACCCCCCCGCTCTTCCCCGGTCTTCCCCCAGGGAAGGCTATCCAGATCATCCTTTTTAAGAAGACCTAACCCGGCACCCGCTCGATTAGATAATCATTTCGTTGCCATCTTGCGCACAATTTCATTTCTAAGGAACTACTATTAACAGTCCCATAATAATAATGACATTATTTTATAAAATCCCTCCTCACCTCCCTTTGCCTGCTTTCGGCAGGGAAAAGATACCAAAGGGAGGGAAATTACCCCTCTTTGGCAAAGAGGGGGCAGGGGAGATTTTACGGTGCATGTCAATTCAATTTTGAGACCCATACTAACCTTCTATATCTCTCATGTTATCGTCACCGTACCGATCGATTGGATCTTCGTCTGGGGGGTCAACTCACTGTGGGAGAGGACCACCACCTGGGGAAGAAAGCGTTCCAACAACCGTTTCAGATGCCTTCGCAAAATAGGCGAACAGACGAGTACAGGTTGATGATTTAAGTGGGCGATTCGATCTATATTCTGATGGATACTCGTCAAGATCTTCTGTGCCAGACCCGGTTCCAGGGCAAGGTGGACCCCGTATTCCCCCTTCTGGATCTTATCCCTTAAAAGGTCCTCTATCCTCTGATCAATACTGATAAGAGGCAGGAGACCTTCCGATGTCTCATATTGTTTGGTAATGGATCGGGCTAATTTCTGCCGGACGTATTCAGTCAGAATGTCAGGGTCTTTGGTCATGGGTCCATAGTCCGCCAATGTCTCAACGATGGTCAACAGATCTCGAATCGAGACGCGTTCCCGTAGAAGGTTTTGCAAGACCTTTTGAATGACACCCAGGGAAAGGAGTTGAGGGGTCAGTTCTTCGACAGCCTTTGGATATTGCTGGGAAAGGCGATCCAGCAATTTTTGAACATCCTGTCGACCTAACAACTCATCGGCATGGGACCGGATCGCTTCGCTGAGATGGGTCGCCAAAATCGTGGAAACGTCCACCACGGTGTACCCGGCGAATTGGGCTTCATCCTTCTTCTTCTCCGGTATCCACAGGGCAGGAAGTTGGAAGACCGGTTCCTTGGTCGGGATCCCCTCCATCACCTTCTTCACCTCGCCAGGGCTGAGGGCCATCTGGTAACCCAGCATCATCTCCCCCCTCGCCACTTCGCTCCCTTTGATCAGGATGCGATACTCTCCCGGCTTCAGCTGGAGATTATCCCGCACTCGAAGGGGCGGAACGATCATCCCGAACTCTGCCGCAAATTGTCTCCGGATGGAGCGAATCCGATTCAATAAATCCCCGTTTTGATCTTCATCGACAATCGGGATCAAACCGTACCCCACCTCCAACTCCAAACGATCCAGATTGAGTAAGGACTCCACCTGCTCTGGAGGAGGAGGCAGCGCCTTTTTCTGAACCTCTTCCATGGCCTTCTTTTCGAGGCGCTTCTGCTCCTTGTGGGCGAGGTAGCCTAAAAGACCGATGAATAAAGAAAGGGTGATAAAAGAGAGATGAGGGAGCCCGGGGATGAGGCCCAGGACAAACAATATCCCGCCTGAGAGGAGGATGGGCTGCGGTTGGAGCTTGAACTGTTTGCCCAATTCCTTTCCCATGCTATACTCGGAGGGAGCACGGCTGACGATGATGCCTGCGGCGGTTGAGATCATCAGGGCAGGAATTTGAGAAACCAGGGCGTCTCCAATGGTCAGGACGGTATAGGTTTGGGCAGCCGATAGAAAGGATAATTTATGTTGTAAAACCCCAATGATGAAACCTCCTATAATATTGATGAAGATGATCAGGATCGCTGCAATCGCCTCGCCCCTCACAAATTTACTTGCTCCATCCATAGCCCCATAGAAGTCCGCCTCCCGGGCAATCAGACCCCTTCTCTTCCTGGCCTCACTTTCGTCGATGATGCCTGCATTGAGGTCGGCGTCAATGCTCATCTGCTTCCCTGGCATGGCATCCAGGGTAAATCGGGCAGCTACCTCCGCGATACGGCCGCTTCCGCGAGTGATGACGATAAAATTAATAATGGCAATGATGAAGAAGATAATGAATCCGACAAAATAATTACCGCCAATGACAAATTGGCCGAAGGATTTGATGACATTGCCAGCGGCCCCCGTCCCTTCATTCCCGTAAAGGAGAATGAGGCGTGTGGAGGCGATGTTGAGGGACAGCCGGAAAAGGGTGGTCATCAAAAGGAGGGAGGGAAAGGTAGAGAACTCCAGAGGGTTGGTGATATAGAGGGAGGTCAGCAGAATGATGAGAGAAAAGCTGATGCTAAAGGAAAGGAGGATATCCAAGAGGAGGGAGGGGAGAGGAATGATCATGATGAACAGAATCGCGACAACCCCAACGGCCAGATAGATGTCATTCTTATCCATGTTGAGCCCTCTTTTTGTGAGGGGAAGGGCTTGATTTTCTAAGTTCATCTCCTGAGCTGCCCTCATAGCGTTTTGTTCTTAATCCGGTAGACGTAAGCTAAGATATCCGCTACCACCTGATAGAGGGTGGAAGGGATCATCTGCCCTAAATCAATGGTTTTATAAAGGACCTGGGCCAACGGCTTGTTCTCCACAACGGGGATCTGGTGATGGCGGCCGATCTCAACGATCTTTTGAGCAATCCACCCCGCCCCCTTGGCGACGACCTTCGGCGCCTCCATCTCCCTGCTCTTGTAGTAAAGAGCCACAGCCAGATGGGCGGGGTTGGTGATGATCACATCGGCCTTCGGCACCTCGGCCATCATTCGCCTTCGGGTGAGCTGACGCTGGATGCTCCGGATCCTCGATTTGATCAGAGGATCACCCTCTGTCATTTTAAATTCCTCTTTAATCTCCTGCTTGGTCATCCGAAGCCCTTTTCCATAACTCCACCGCTGAAAGAGATAATCAAAACCGGCCAGCAGCATCATCACGAGGCCAATCCTTAAAACGAGGCTCCATGATATGGCGCAAATGGAACGAAAAAGGAGGCCGGGCTCCTGACCTGTCAGGAGGATGATCCGAGGCCACTCCTTTTTAATCGTGAACCAGGCGACTCCTCCAATGATCAGGATCTTGAAGAGTGATTTCAGAAGCTCCACCAGCGAATCTTTGGAGAGGATTCGTCGTAACCCTTTCCAGGGACTGATCTTGGACCAATCCAGCTTCAGGGTCTCCGCCGAAAAGACCATGCCGCTCTGGACAGAGTGACCAAGAATCGACGTGGCCGTTACGACGATAAGAAAGGGGATGAGGATCAAAAGGACGGACTGAATGAGTTCGCTGTTGAGGGCCTGAATATTGGCTGCATCCAAGGAAAAGGTCCCCACCCGTCTTAATAATTGAACCGTCACCAACGAGAGCTGTCGGTACATGAAAGTCCCTAAGAGGAACAGAGCGGATACCCCCGCCATCAGGACCATCACAGAGGGGATCTCCCGGCTCTTTGCAACCTGACCCTTTTTCTTCGCCTCTTCACGCCGCTTAGGCGTGGCCTCTTCGGTTCGCTCTGAAAAGGATTCTTCGGCCATCGTTATCTCTTCATCAAAGGCAGGAGGGTCATCACCAATCCTCTGCCCGATTCATTCAAGAGGTCTTTCAGGTAGGGCCAAAGCAATTCAAGGGAAAGCCCTAAGAAGATCAATCCTAATCCGATCGTCAGTGGAAAACTGCTGATCAGGATATTCACCTGGGGAACCATCCTGGCGACAACGCCCAGGGCGATCTGAATGAGGATGAGAATCGCCATCACAGGGGCCACCATCTTGAGGGCGATCCAGAACATCCTCCCGGAGAGGTTCAGAAGGTGTTGGTACAGCCCCTCCCTGAAGTGAAACTCCCCCGGGGGGAGAAGGTCGAAACTCTGGACCAAGGCCCTGAAGAACCAGTGATGTCCATCGATGGAAAGAAAAATCAGCAATCCCGTGAAATAATAAAATTGGGCGATGAGGGTCGTATCCATGCCCGATTGGGGATCGATGATATTGGCCATCGCAAATCCCATTTGAAGTCCGGCAAACTCCCCGGCTAATTGGATGCCGGTGAAGATCAGCCGGACCGAAAACCCTAAGACGAAGCCGATCATCAACTCTGAGATCATGAAGAAACCAAATCCGTAAGGTTCGGCGGGAAAGAGAGGGGCCTCTATCTTCACGATGGGCCAGAGGACCAGGCTCACCGCCAGGGTCAACCCCACTTTCAGCAGGTGAGGGAGGGTGCGGGTGTTCAACAAGGGCATCATGAAGAGGATGGGTGCAACCCGCATCATGATGAGTAATAAGGATTGATATTGTGAGAGGGACCAATGAAAGAGATCTGTCGTCATCGATAAAATCTCTCAATGGATATACCTGGGCAGTTGGGTCAGCAACTGCTCGGTGTAAAAGATTATCTTCTGCATCATCCAGGGAAGCAGAAACAAGAGACTGACCAAGACGGCAATGATTTTCGGTACAAACGTCAATGTCATCTCATGAATTTGTGTAACGGCCTGAAAGAGGCTGACGATGAGCCCAACCAACAACCCTACCCCCATGATAGGCAGGGAAAGGTAGAGGGTGATCTCAATCGCTTCTTTGGCAATCTGAACCACGAACTCTGGACTCATCTCAAACTCTCCTAATGAAAACTCTTCACTAAGGATCCCACCACGAGATACCACCCATCCACCATTACAAAGAGTAAGATCTTAAAGGGCATGGAGATCATCACGGGAGGCAACATCATCATCCCCATGGACAGAAGGATGCTCGCCACCACCATGTCGATCACCAAGAAGGGTAGAAAAAGGATGAACCCTATCTGAAATGCCGTTTTCAGTTCGCTGATCATGAAGGCCGGGAGAATCACCGTTGTGGGGAGGTCCTCCATGCTCTTGGGTTTCGGGATCTTTGCAATACTCACAAACAAGGCCAGATCCTTCTCCCTGGTCTGTTTCAGCATGAAGGCCCGGACAGGCTTCAACGCCTCTTCCATCGCCTTTTCCTGGGAAATCTTTTTCTCCACATAGGGGACCCAGGCATTTTCCCGGACCGATTGATAGACGGGGGTCATGATAAAGAATGTTAGAAACAACGCCAACCCGATCAGGATTTGACTGGGCGGCATCTGGTGAATCCCTAAGGCATTTCTTAAAAACGAAAAGACCACCACCAGACGGGTAAAGGAGGTCATCATAATGAGCAGGGCCGGGGCCAGAGAGAGGATGGTGAGGAAAAACAGAATCTGGATGAGGACGGAGACTTCACCAGGATTTTTCGATTCTCCGATTCCGATCTTCAAGACCGGAATGGGCATGGCCCTATCCTGGGCGGTGATCGGTAAGGGGGTGAGAAGTAGAAGACCAACGATCACGAATCCCACCACCCACAGGGAATTGGAACGGTAAAAATTATCTCCCATAGTAATACTTTAGCGCTTTGAAAATCCCTCCCTGCCTCCCTTTGCCTGTCTTTGACAGGAAAAAGATTACCAAAGGGAGGAGATATTAGCTTCCCCCTTTGAAAAAGGGGGATAGAGGGGGATTTTATAGTGATTCTTTTAATTTTTTTGGCTTTTGAAATTCATTTTTCAAAAGGCTAAACTGATATCTCCCATAAAATTTCCTCAGCAACCCGATCTTTGGCCTTTTATTCCTCCGAAGGAAGGGATAAAATAGAGGGATGGGTTCAGGCCTTACCGGACGGTTATCTCTCACCCTCTCCAAGAACTCTTTATTCTCAATCTTTGTGAGGAGTGTAATCTGGGTCTCCGAAACCCCCAGGGCCAGAACCTCCCCGCCGATCTCGACCAAAGAGATATATTTTTGGGGGGCGATCGGTTCGGTGCTTAAGAGTTTGATCCCGGAATCCGATGGAGAGTTCCTTTTTATTAAACCACTCCGTTTCAGGAACCTGACCAGGAGAAAAAGGATCCCCCCAATCAACCCCATGGATAGAATCATCTTCACAATGGCCCATTGCATCGGATCCATTATCCCCCCAACTGTTTCACCCT
>Ga0315291_10003654_pt1 | contig 19883 bp, 18 predicted proteins | sample YL17G12_20_MG_FD_203070 | JGI IMG/M metagenome (GOLD analysis project Ga0315291, IMG submission 203070) | Sediment microbial communities from Yellowstone Lake, YNP, Wyoming, USA - YL17G12_20 | ecosystem: Environmental > Aquatic > Freshwater > Lake > Sediment | place: USA: Wyoming | collected...
TGTCCGCCATCCCCTCCTCGGTGTTCGAGGCGGCCATCATCGACGGGGCCAACTACTGGCAGCGGGCCTTCAAGATCGTGGTGCCCATGCTGGTGCGGGTGATCGAGTTCGCGGTCATCGCCTCGGGGGTCTGGACCCTGACCCAGCTTTTCCCGTTCCTCTTCGCCATGACCCGGGGCGGGCCGGGCTACGAGACCTCCACGCTGGACTACATGATCTACCTGAAGTCCTTCGGCCTGGGTTTCGGCAGGGACTACGGTACGGCCACCGCCATCGCCGTGCTGCTGCTGGTGCTGGTGCTGGCCCTGACCCTGATCGAGATGCAGGTGGCCAACCGGGCCGACGACTGGAGCTAGGCCGTGGCGCGTAGAGTCAAGCTCAAGGGCATCCTGATATCGGCTCTGCTCGCGGTCCTGACCCTCACGTTCCTGTATCCCATGTATTTCATGCTCATCAACTCCCTGAAGACCCGCAGCGAGTACTTCGTCAACCAATTCAGCCTGCCTCCCGGGCAGCTGCAGCTCACCAACTTCACAACCATGATCAGCCAGTTCAGGATCCTCGCCCTATTCAAGAACTCCTTCATCGTCTCCTCGCTCACGGTGGTCGGCCTGCTGATCGTGGGCACCTTCGCCAGCTTCGTGTTCGCCAAGTACCGATTCAGGGGTCGAACAGCCATCTACCTCGCCGTGATCGCGACCATGTTCATCCCCAGCCAAGTCACCATCATCCCCTTGTACGTGCTGTTCTCGAGGATCGGGCTGGTGAACACCTACTGGTCGGTGGTCCTCTCCTACCTGGCCCTGTTCCTGCCGGAGTGCATCCTGCTGATGACCGCCAACTTCCGCCCGATCATCGATGAGCTGCTGGAGGCGGCGGAGATCGACGGCTGCAACTATTTCCAGAAAGTCTGGAACGTCGTGCTCCCCATGGGGCGGGCGGCGATCTTCCTGTCGATCATTTTTTACTTCATCATGGCCTGGAACGACCTGTTCACGCCCATGATATTTTTACAGTCCATGGAAAAGCGCACCGTCATGGTCGCCCTGGCCGCGCTGATGGGCCGCTACACGGGCGCCCCCACCCTGCAGTTCGCCGGGCTGCTGCTGAGCGCCGTGCCGGCGCTGGTTGTGTATATCATCTTCCAGAGGCACATCATCCGCGGTCTGTCCGTCGGTGCGATCAAATAGGAGCCGCCCCATGACCTCCCGCCAGCGCGTGCTCAAAGCCCTTAACTTCCAGGAGCCGGACCGCGTGCCGCTGGACCTGGGCGGCTCGATCATGAGCGGCATCATGGCCCACCCCCTGGACCGGCTGCGACGGCACCTGGGCCTGGAGGCTCGCCCAGTGCGCGTGTACGAGGTGTTCCAGATGCTCGGCGAGGTGGAGATGGACTTGGTCGAGCGCCTGGGCATCGACGTCCTGCCGGTGGAGCCCCTCGTGCAGTTCTTCGGGCTGCGGCGGGAAGGGTGGAAACCCTGGCTGCTGTGGGACGGCACGGAGGTACTGGTCCCGGGGCAGTTCGCCATCGAGGTGGACGCGGCCGGGGACTGGCTGCTGCGCTCCGGCGGGGACCCGAACCAGCCGGTGGAGGGGCGCATGCCGAAAAACGGCTTCTACTTCGACATGCCCGCCCTGACCGCCGGCCACTACGACTACGTACCGCCCCCGCTCCCGCAGGTGCGCCGGGAGCTGCGCCTGCAGGGCGCGGAGCTGGAGTTTCTCGCGGCCCGGGCCGAGCACTTGCGCCGGACTACGGACAAAGCCCTGTTCCTGGGCTGCTGGGACAAGTTCGGGCTTCCCTGGGTGGGCAGCATCCCGGACTTCCTGGTGCTCATGGTGACCGACCCGGGCTACGTGCGGGACCTGTTCGCGCTGCGCACCCAGACGGCGCTCGATAATCTGGAGAAGGCGAAAAGCTACCTCGGGGACAACATCGACGTGCTGGGGCTGGACGGCACGGACTACGGCTCCCAGAACGCGGAGCTGTTCTCCCCGGAGCTGTTCGCCGAGCTGTACGTGCCTTTTTTCAGGATCCAGAACGACTGGGTGCACCGCCACACGGGCTGGAAAACCTGGCTGCACACCTGCGGCTCGGTGACGAAGATCATTCCGCTGTTGATCGAGGCGGGCGTGGACATCCTCAACCCTGTGCAGACTTCCGCCGCGGGCATGGACCCGGCCTGGCTGAAGCGGACATTCGGAAAAAAGATTGTGTTCTGGGGCGGCGGGGTGGACACCCAGCGCACCCTGCCGTTTTTATGCCCTGCCGAAGTGGCCGCCGAGGTGCGGGAGCGCATCCGCACCTTCGCCCCGGGCGGAGGATTCGTGTTCAATACGATACACAACGTGCAGCAGGGCACGCCGCCGGTAAACATCGTGGCCGCCTACGACACCGCCCGCGAAGCGGGCCGCTACCCGCTCGGCTGAGCCCCGCGGCCTACGGCCACTCCACCAGCGCCAGGATCCGCTCCCGCGTGAGGTCGCGCAGCTCGTCGATCGAGAGGCTCTCCACCGTGGCAGCGGGGATGACCTCGCCGAACTTGAGCTTCAGCGGACCGGGCCGGATATGCCAGGAGCGCTTGCTCTTCAGGCTGAACAGCCCGGACATGCCCACCGGGACCAGGTCCACGCCCGCCTGCTTGGCCAGCAGGAACGGCAGCCGCTTGAACGGGCGCAGTTCTCCGTCCATGGTGCGGCTGGCTTCAGGCATGATGACCAGACTCTTGCGCTGCGCCAGCTTGCGCACTGCCTTGTGCAGGCTGCGCACCGAGGAGAAAACCTTATCCCGCCGGATGGGGATGTTGCCCAGGCGCCGGACGGCCAGGCCGTACAGCGGCCAGTGGAATTGCCGCTCCGCCTCCACCGCGCGCAGGATCCCCGGCACCCACCCGCCCAGGAGTGGCATGTCGAACAGGCTGACGTGGTTGGACATGTACAGGTAGGGCCGCGCCGGGTCCAGGGCGCCCCTGCCCTCCACCCGCACCGGGATGAACAGGAACTGGAACAGCCGGCGCAGGATGCGCTTGATGTGCGGGTCGTAGGCCCCCGAAGGCAGGAACAGCGAAGCCACGATGGTGTTGACGCAGAACCAGCCGATCACGGCCAGGCCCATGGTCCACATGTACGCCGACACTAGGGCGCTCACCGCCAGAACACCTCGATGTCCTGCTTGAGGCACTCCACCTCCACGGGGGTGAAGCCGGCGAGCTCCCCGTCCGGGGTGAGCACCTTGGGCTGCGGCGTGCTGATGGCCAGGTGCCGCGCCTGGAAGGTCTCCACCTCCGGCAGTTTCACGTGCTCGCCGGTGAAGATCAGCGGGAAGCACTTCAGCAAGCGCCGCCGGTTCATCCGCCCGAGCAGGGTCACGTCCAGCAGACCGTCGTCGATGCGGGCCTGCGGCGCCATGAGGAAATTGGAGGTGTACCGCGTGTTGGAAATCTCGGTGAAGAGATTTTCCTTCTCGATGACCCGGCCGTCCGCCTCGATGCGGATGGGATGCGAGTGCAGAAAAAGGGTCTGCACCAGCACGCCGAAGGTGTACGCCAAGTTGCCGAACCCCTTCAGCTTGTCCGCGGTGGCCACCACGTCGGCCACGAACCCCAGCCCCAGGATGTTCAGGAAGTAGAAGGTGTTTCCGCCGGTGCTGAACCGACCCACGTCGACCCGGCGCCGTTTGCCGTCGGCAATGATCTCCACGGCCTCGCGCCAGCGGCCCGCATCCATCTTGAGATCGCGGGCGAAAGCGTTGCCGGTGCCGGTGGGCAGGATCCCCAGGGGTATACTCCCTCGAGCCGGGTTGGCGTAGTAGCCGTTGACCACCTCGTACAGCGTGCCGTCCCCGCCGGAGGCAACCACCCCGTCGTAAGAGCTGAAATCCGCTTCGCGTACGATCCGGACCGCGTGCCCCGGGCTCTCCGTCAGGCGCAGGTCGGCGGAAAGTCCCTTTTCCCGAAATAGGGTGAGCACGTCGGGATACAGGGCGGCCGCTCGCCGGTGCCCTGCGTTGGGATTGTATACCAGAAGAAGTTTCATCCAGTGCCTCGCCCCCATGGTAGCCGCAAGAGGCAGGCGAAGTCAAATCGGCGCCTGGGTCGCCCCGCAGCGTTGCCGCTATCCCAGGAGGCGCAGGCTCTCGCGGAGAATCCGCGCGGTGCCAGGCAGAACCTCATCCTCGAGTGCTCTGGAATAGGGGATGGTCTGTTCCGTGCACACCCTGCCGTATTTGCAGGCGATCCCCTGCTCCAGCAGCACGGCGGCGATTTCACCGGACAGGCCAAACCCGCGGTAGTCCTCGTCCACCACCAGGATGCGGCCGGTTGCGGCGGTGAGCCTGCCCAGGGCGTCCCGGTCCAGTGGGGAGACCGTGCGCAGGTCCAGCACCGCGGCGGAAAAGCCCTGGTCCTGAAGCGTCCGGGCAGCCGCGAGGCAGCGGTGCACGCCCACGCCCACGCTGACCAAGCCGATGTCCCTGCCCTCCCGCAGCAGCGCCGCCTGGCCGATGGGCAGAGGCTGCCAACGGGCGGGCACTTTTCCCCGCGCGCCGGCGGCGGGAACGTCGAAGGACACGGTCGATCTTCCCCCGCTGCCCATGGCCTCGAGCCAGGGTTCGGAAAGCAGTTTGTGCTCCAGGTAGATCACCGGCCCCCCAGCCGCCAGCGCGGCGGTCATCAGCCCGCCGGCGTCCGCCGGGTTGGAGGGCACCAGGACCGTGAGTCCGGGGATATGGGCGAGCCACCCCCAGAGGCTCTGCTCGTGCTGGCCTGCATCCCCGTAGCCCCCGCCGCAGGCCGAGCGGACCACGAGCGGCACCCGCCAGCCCGAAAAAGCCTCGACCTTGGCGGCGTGGTTCACGATCGCGTCCAGAGCCACCGTAACGAAGTCGATGAGCATCACCTCCACCACCGGGCGCAGGCCGGCCATGGCGGCGGCGACCGCGGCCCCCACGAAGGCCCCCTCGCTGATCGGCGCGTTGCGCACCCGCTCCTCACCGAAGCGGACGAGCAGGTTCCGCCGCAGCGCCTGCACGTCTTCGCCGAGAATCACGATTTTCGGGTCGTCAGCCATGGCCTGGGCCAGGGCATCGTCGATGGCATCCGCGAACTTCATGGTCTTACCGCTTCCCGGACCACGCGGAGGATCTCCTGCCGAGTCTCCTCTTCGACTCTCCCGAGCCGCTCGGGGTCCGCTTCCAGCCGCGCGCGGGCTACCGCCAGGGGATCCCCGGTCGGAGCCTGCAGGTCCTGGCGGCTGCGCCGGAGCATCGCGCCGATTTTCCCGGCGCCGGCGATCCGCTGCCGGAGCGTCCCGCCGCGCGGGGCCAGAGCCGCCTTGACCAGCCCCCCGGCCATGGACCGCATCTCCTTCACCGGGGCGCGGGCCGTCCGCAGGACCTGGTCGCCGAGGAGGTGCCCTTCCAAGTGAATGCAGCGGGCGAGCAGGAAGCACGGGCCCTGCCCCTGCCGCAGCCTCGCCAGCAGTTCTCCGGCTTTGTCCCAGACTTCCAGCACCTGGGCGCCGTCGACCTCCGCGGCAGTCAGCCCAAAGCTTTGCGCGCGGGCGAGCAGCGAGCCGCCGGTGACCGAGGCGGACAACGTCGATATGGCCAGCCGGCTGTCCTTGCACACAAAAAGCACCGGCAGACTCCAGGCCGCCGCCAGGTTCAGCGCTTCCATGAGCATCCCCTGGTTCATGGCCCCCTCGCCGAAAAAACAGACGGCCACGCTTCCGGGCCGCAGGTGCTTCGCCGCCAGCGCGAACCCCGCCGCCGCGGGTCCGCTCGCCCCCACGATCCCGCTGGAGGCGGCCAAGAGGGCCGGGGCGAACAGGTGCATGTGCCCGCCGCGGCCGCCGCACAGCCCGTCCTGCCGGCCCAACAGCTCCTTGAGCAGGAGGACCGGGTCCAGGCCGCGCATCAGCAGCGGCGGCGTCCCCCGATGATCCAGGGCCAGGGCATCGCCGTCCCGCAGCTGGGTCACCACCCCGGCCGCGATCCCCTCCTCGCCGAGCCCCAGGTGCATCTCACCGGAAATCGCGCCTTCAGCCCACAGGCGGGTTACAGCCTCCTCGAACAGGCGGCTCCTCAGCATCTGAGCGTATAGGGAGAGAAGATCCGCGGGCATGGCACCCCCTGCCCGGAGTGTATGCCCGATCGCCTCAGCGCGCCAGGCCCTCCGCGCGCAGCCGCCGGAGCGCGTCCGCCGTCAGGGCGACCAACCGTTCAGCGCTGGCCGCCTGCGCGGGCCGCCGCCCGGCTTCGCCCCAGACCACGCGCAGCAGCTCGCCCAGGCTCACCTCGTCCAGCGTCGCCTCGTCAGCGGGCAGGGTGACCCCCTGGGGCGCCGCCTTTCTCCGAACCAGGGATACCACCCCGGCCGCCGCGCCCAGGGCCAGGTGGCGCGGCTCGATGCCCGCCTCCAGGGCCAGGGCCAGGGTGCCGTACAGCCGGTCCTCGATGCCGAGCTTGCGCGCGTGGTCGCGCCCCACCCGCTCCACCTGGTCGTTCAGGTTGGGGTTGACCATGCGCTTCAGCAAATCGTCGGCGTACTCCGCATAGCCCGTGGGTGTGAACAGGGGGTCGCCCACACCGGCGTGCCGGCGGACCAGGGCCGCGCCGGACTCCTCTATGAACGCCCGCCGGGCCACGCCCATGATCCAGGCGTCCCGCCCCGCCTCGGCCACGGTGAGGTGGCCGCGCAGCTCGGCCAGGTAGCCGATCAGGGCGTGGATGGCGTTGTGCCCGTAGAGCTTGGCCTCCTCGAAGGGCAGCAGGTCCTCCTTCTCCCGGAACACCTCGATGCCCCGCCGGTAGCCGGGCAGGCGCACCCTGGAGATCAGAATGCGGTTGAACTCCTCCACCAGCACCGCGCGGGGGATGCGCGGCGTGAGGGTGGCCAGGCCCAGCCGGGCGATGGTGGGAGGATCGGTGATCACGCCGCTCATCTTGCCGATCACGGTGTTGAGGAACTGCACGCCCGCCAACGCCCCGGCGGAGGCCTGTGCGCGCAGGTGCTCTTCCAGGATCTCGGCCGCGTGGTTGTGGTTCTCGGCGGTGTACACGACCGTGGGCAGCGGCTCGCCTCCCGCCCGCCGGCGCGCCGCCAGGCCTGCGGCCAGCAGGCTCGCCACACTGGCCTGGCCTCCCGCCGTGTAGACCGCCACGCTGGGCAGCGCGGTGCACAACTCGTCGGCTTCCGTCACCGCGGCCACGATCGCCCGCCGGCCTTCAGGGTCCCGTGAGTCGTGGAGCTCAACGCCTTCGACCGTGAAGCGATCGATGCGGTCGCTGCGGGCGATATTCACCGTGTAGCGCCCGCCGCCGGCACGCACCGCCTCCACCAGCTCCCGGTCCACGTCGGCCACGCTGAAGGAGGCGAAGTTCCCAGAGCGGTAGGCCTCGTACAGGAACAGCGCGCTCTGGATCGGCCCGAACCCGAAGCCCACGAATCTCTTGCCCCGCTCTCCTGCCATGGCTTTCCTTTCCATCCCCCGGACGTGGTAGAATGACCACAGAGTAGATTCCTCGCCAAGGGTTAGGCAAGAGGGGGCCAGGCGCATGCGAACGGGAACGATCGAGCCGAGCGAGCTGAGGCAGAGGGTCCGCCGGGTCCTGCCGGAGATGACCGAGTTGCGCCGCCAGCTGCACCGCATCCCGGAGCCGGGATTGCAGGAGAGCCGGACTGCGGAGCTGATCCGCCGCCGCCTGCAGGCCGCGGGGGTCGAGCTCCTGCCGCCCTACCTCGCCACCGACACGGTCGGCCTGCTCCGCGGCCGTGCGTCCGCCGCGGCCGGCGCACCTGCGGCATCCGAGACCCCCCGCTGCGTGCTGCTGCGCGCGGACATCGACGCCCTGCCCATACAGGAGAAGCGCGACCGGCCCTGGAAGTCGCAGTCGGCCGGGTTCGCCCACGCCTGCGGGCACGACGGGCACACGACCATGCTGCTCGGGGCGGCGGCGGTGCTGGCCGAACTGACCGACCGCTTCGCCGGCGCAGTGCGCTTCGTGTTCCAGCCCGGCGAGGAGGAGCTGGGCGGCGGTCTGCGGCTGATCCAGCGCGGCCTCTTGGAGGCCGAGCCGCGCCCCGCGGCCGCCTTCGCCCTGCACGGCTGGCCGGGCATCCCGGAGGGGGTCCTGGCGGCCGTCCCGGGGGCGGCCATGGCCGCCACCGACCAGTTCGCCGTCACGGTCAAGGGGCGCGGCGGCCACGGCGCCAAGCCGCACACGACCATCGACCCGGTGGTGACCGCCGCCCAGGTGATCCTGAGTCTGCAGACCATCGTGTCCCGCAACGTCGACCCGGCGGAGCCGGCCGTGGTGTCGGTGTGCACGATCCGGGGAGGCAGTGCCACGAACGTGATCCCCGAGCAGGTGAGCCTGGAGGGAACGGTGCGCTATTTCGAGCCGGACCTCAAGCATTTATTGAAGACCCGGATGGAAGAGGTCGTGCGCGGGGTCTGTGACGCCGCCGGCGCCGAGTTCGACCTGGCCTACCGCGACGGCTACATCCCCACGGTGAACGACCCTGCTCAAGTGCATTTCGCCCGCGAAACCGTGGAGGCCTACCTCGGTCCGCAAGCCTGGTTCGCAGGCCTGGGGCGGACCATGGGGGCGGAGGACTTCGCCTTCTATCTGCAGAAAATCCCCGGCGCCCTGCTCATGCTCGGGCTCGGGGAGGGCTGGCCCAACCTGCACAACCCCGAGTTCGATTTCAATGACCGGGTGCTGGAAAGCGGCATCCTCGCCCACTGCGCCCTTGCCCTGCAGACCCTGGCGAACGCGCGAGCGTCATAGACACCCGGGGGGACCGCGCCTATAATCCCCAAGCTATGAAGAAGCGCAACGCCATCGTCGCCCAGTCCGGCGGGCCCTCGCCGGTCATCAACTCCTCGCTGTTGGGCGTGATCGACGGCTGCCGTGACTACCCGCAAGCCATCGGCCGGCTGTACGCCGCCTGGCACGGGGTGGAAGGAATCCTCTCCGAGGAGCTGATCGACCTGTGCCTGCAGGACCGCCGGGAGCTGGAGCTCCTGCGCACCACCACCTCGGCCGGCGCGATCGGCACCTGCCGCTACAAGCTCAAACCCGACCAGACCGAAGACTTCGAGCGCATCGTGGAGGTTTTTAAAGCGCACGACGTGGGCTACTTCTTCTACATCGGCGGCAACGACTCCATGGACACGGCTCAGAAGGTCGCCGACCTGGCCAGGCGCAGGAACGTGGACCTGGTCTGCACGGGCGTACCCAAGACCATCGACAACGACGTGGGCGACGAGGGCTTCACCCTGATCGACCACACGCCCGGCTACGGCAGCGCCGCGCGCTACTGGGCCTGCATCACCCGGGACGTGGACGAGGAGAACCGCGGCATGAGCCCCTCCGAGAGCGTGGCCGTCCTGCAGGCCATGGGGCGCAAGGCCGGCTTCATCCCGGCCGCCGCCCGCCTGGCCGACCCCGAGCGGACCATGCCTCTGCAGATCTACTTCGCCGAGGCCCACCACAACCTGGAGAGCATGGCCGAGAACGTGAACCGCCAGCTTCAGAAAAGCGGGCGCTGCGTGGTGGTGGTGAGCGAGGGCTTCGACGTGGGCACCCTGGGGGAAAAGCACGACGGCTTCGGGCACATCGAGTACGGCGCCAGCCAGTCGACCGTGGCCCAGGTGGTGGTCAACTACCTGAACAAGGCCGGCCTGAAGTCGCGCGGCTACGCCACCGGGCAGGTGCCGGGCGTGCTGCAGCGCTCCACCTCGATCCACGCCTCCCCGGTGGACATCCGGGAGGCGCACGACGTGGGCCGCCACGCCGTGCAAGTGGGGGTGAAGGAAGGAACGGGCTGGATGGCCACGATCCTGCGCAAGCCGGGCGGAGCCTACCAGGCTTACTACGACAAGGTGGAGCTCGCGAAGGTAGCCGCCTCGGCCCGGCAGATCCCCAAACACTGGATCAGCCCCGACGGCCTGGACGTGACCGACGACTTCGTGCGCTACGCCCGCCCCCTGATCGGGGACGGCTGGGCGCCCATCCCGCTGGAGAACGGCGTGCCGCGCTTCGCGCGCCTGAAAATCGCCTTCATCGAGAAAAAGCTGCCGGCGTTCGTTCCGCAGAAGTACCGGTAGGCACCGCAGCAGTTCGCATTCCCGCGTCCGCCTCTTCCCCCCTCGCAGTTGCAGGCGCCCGCCCAGAGGGCTTATACTGAGTCCTGTCAGCAGGCAGGGGGACGGCAATGAACGAAAAGTTCTGTTTCCGAACGCTGGGACGAGGAGTGCTCGCCATTGCGCTGGTCCTGAGTCTGGCCGCCGCGCCGGCCTTCGCCGAGCAAACCGAGTATGAACAAGGAAAGCTCCAGGGAGAGCTGGACGCGAAGGGACAGGCCGTCTGGATCCTGTCCGGGCTGCTGCTTGGCCCCATCGGGCTCATCCTGCCGTGGATCATCAACCCCCACGTGCCGGGCGCCAACCTCATCGGCAAGTCCCTGGAGTACGTCACCGGCTACATGGACGGCTACCGCCACGAGGCCAAGCCCAAGAACTTCCTGTACTCCCTGGCGGGCTTCGTTGTGTGGGGAATCGCCGCCACGGCCCTGGCCGTGAGCCTCGCGCGTTCTGCTGACCAGGCTGCCACCAGCTGCGGCGAAGGTTGCGGCGGCGGCTGCAACGACGTCTTCGACAACTGGCTGAATGACGCCTGCTCCAGCAGCTGCTCCCCGCAGCTCAACCTGCGCTAACCGCTCTGTGCAAGCGGGCCGCCGCGCCTTCCAGCTCTCGTTGGGCCTGTTGCTGGCCGCGGCTGCCGCTGCCGCCCAGAGCCTCCAGACCCTGTCCGTCGACTTCGTGAGGCGAAGCGACTCCACGGGGGAAGTGGTGCGCGGCTCCCTGTACTTCCAGGCCCCCGAAAGGGTGCTCATCCGCGTGAGCGAACCGGCCCTGCAGTGGAGCGAGTTCGTGGGGCGCAACCTCCTGATCTACTATCCGGAGGAGCGCCGTGCCTTTCGCTTTATCAGCCGCAATCGCCTGCTCATCCCCTTTGCCCGCTCCTTCCTCGGCTTCCTGCGGCCGGACTTCGGCCTGGCGGACGCGGGGTTCTCGCTCCAGCAAAACCGCAAGCGGGGCGACCTGCTGGTCACGGTGTGGAAGCCGCCGCGTGCGCTGCGGGCAACCATCGGCGAGGCGCTGGTGGGCACGGACCGGGGCGGGCCCGTTTTTCTGCAGCTGAGCGACCCCAAGGGCAGGATGTTGAGCCGCACCGAGTACACGGAGCCGCGCTCGGTGGAGCGCCTGTCCTTTCCCGGCAGGATCATGGTCTGGCAGCGGACCGGGGAGGAGGAAACTCGCGAGGAGAGCTTCTACTCCAACCACCAGGTCAACATGCCGCTGCCGGCGGAGGTCACGGGCTTCCGACTGCCGGAAGACGTCCCGGTCCAGGAGGTCCAGTGGTAGCGGTTTGCAGGAGTCTGTTCGCGGCGGCAGCCGGCGTGCTACTCTGCGCGCCCCTGTTCGCTGCCGACGAACAGAGCGTCCTACAGGAGCTGTGGCAGCGGCGGGCGGAACTGGCCGCTCCGCAGGCCTCCAAGGCCCCCCTGGACCTGAGCCGCTCGGATAGCGAGCTGGAGATGGCGGCGATGCTGCTGCTGCGCCTGTACCAGGTGTTCATCTCCTCGCAGGACGGACCCCGCTGCCTGTTCACGCCTTCCTGCTCCGAGTATGCCAGGCTGGCCATCCGCCGGCACGGCCTGCTGGCCGGACTGCTGATGGCCTCGGACCGCTACCAGCGCTGCAACGGCCTCAACCCGGAGCGCTACCTCCTGGACGCGCGCACCGGCAAGCGCCTCGACCCGCCGCCGGAACGGCCCGGGAGTGCCGGACGGCCGTGAGGAGTCCCTGCGCGGCCGCCGTCCTGCTGCTGGCAGCCTGCCTGGCGGGCGCCGAGCCGGACTACTTCGCGCCCGAGGCGGTGGCGGCCTTCGCCGAGCACCTCTTCGGGCAGGGCGACTTCCTGCGCGCCGGCTACGAGTACGAACGATACCTTTTCGGGCAGATCCCGGAGGGCGATTCCCTGGCGGCGGCGCACGAGCGGGCGGGGCGCGCCTTCCGCTGCGGCGGGGACTTCGGGCGGGCCCTCGGACACTTCCGGGCGGGCTTCGAAGCGGCGGCGGCTGAAGCGGACCGGGTACGGGCGGCCGCCGAGATCAGTCTGACCTACCTGCACCTGGACGACGCCGCGGGCTCCCTGCGCTTCCTGCAGCAGCAGCCCGGCTGGGAGGCCAGCGTCCAGCTCAGGCGCCTAGCGGCCGGCGACCTGATCCTGCTCGGGCGCTGGGAGGAGGCCCTCGGAGCGCTCGGCGGCCACCCGGACGCGGAGGCCGGCGAGCTCCGGGCCCTGGCGCGCCGGGGCGCTGCTATGGACCGTAAGAGCCCGGCGCTGGCGGCGGTTTTATCCTCCGTCGTCCCGGGAGCGGGCAAGATGTACGCGGGGGAGTTCGGCGACGGGTTCCAGTCCCTGCTCCTGGTCGGGGCTCTAGCGGCCCTGTCCATCGTGAGCTTTCACGCCGACGGGGTGCAGTCGTGGCGGGGCTGGCTGTACGTCTCCATGGGCGGGCTCATGCATGCGGGCAACATCTACGGCTCGGTGGTCTCGGCCCGGCGCTACAACCAGAAGCAGCAGGAAACCCTGCGGGAGGACCTGAAAGCGCTGCTGCCTGCATGTGCGCCGGGAGCGTCTGCGGATGCCCGCTAGGCTGGCTACCCTCTTGTTCCTGGTACTCGCTTTCCCGGCGCAGCCCGCCCGGGCTGACGACCCGGCCTTCGCCCTGGGTGACGCTTTCCAGCGCTCCGGGGCGTTCGCGGAGGCCGTAACGGAGTATAAGCGGTTTCTGTTTTTCGACCCGGAGAGCGCCCGCGCGGGTGAGACTCATTCCCGGATCGCTTCCTGCCTCCTCGCCGAGGGGCGGCTGGGCGAGGCAGTAGCGGCTCTTCGTCTGGCTGCTGCGGCCGCCGGCCAGGAGGCGGAGCGGTTCGAGCGCCATCTGGAGCTGGTAGGAGCGCTTCTCGGGGCAGGGAAGGACGCGGAAGCCGAGCTGGAGCTGCTGGCGATGCAGGCCTTCTCAGGGGACCAGGGCAGGGACCTGCCGCTGCTGCTGGCTCTGCTGCGCATCTACCAAGGCCGCTGGACGGAAGCCGAAGAGGCTCTGCGGCAGGCATTCCCGGAGAATGGAGCGCAGCTCCGTAACCTGCGGGAGCTGCTGGCCGACGCCCGGAAGCTCAAGCTGAAGTCCCCGCAAACGGCCCGCCTGCTTTCGGCTGTCCTGCCGGGGGCGGGCCAGGCCTACGCCGGGGACGCGACGGATGCCCTGAACGCCCTCGCGGTAAACGGCGGGATCGTGACCCTGGCGGTGGCCTCCGCCGTGAACGGCTACTACCCGGAGGCCGTCCTGCTGGTGCTCTACCCTCTGCGGCGCTATTACACCGGAAACATCGGCAACGCCGGGCGATTGGCGCAGCGGCGCAACACCGCCGTTCAGGAACAATACCGCCAGCGCATCCTGGACGCGCTGCTGGAGCTGCTGGCCTGGCCGGCAGCTCAATTCGCGACGAGCGAGTAATTGGGGGCGAAGCGCACTGCCATTCCGTCGTTCTCCGACCGGACCACCATTCCTTCCACACTAATTTTGCTCTTTACGGACTCCCCGACGGGAAGAAAGAGGGTCATGGAGAGGCTGGTATCGATCGGCAAAGGGTTTTCGGTGAAGAAAAAAGCGCCTTTTGAAGAGACGTCCCGGGTATACAATTCCAGGATCTCCTCCCTGTCTTTGAGCCTTTGAATCAGGGATCGGAGCCTCAACTGGAATCGCCCAAGACCTCTTCTGTCCTCACTCACCGGCTGCCCGTTCATTGCATCCCGCCTTTCTATAGAAAAACATGCAAGCACCGTGCCAGCCGCCAAGGTGAGGGAAAAAATCTCCTAATTTCTTGTTCCACAAAGCAATATATAGGATTGCTCCGTTCTAGCAATGCCGGTGGGAATGCTTCCGAAATACAAAAATGTAAATGCTGGTCCTCTATCTTACGGGTCGGGCCTCCCAGCCTTTTCCGCGCTCTTCCGCTCACGATAGGGAGGATCGTTGGTCAGCGCCGGTTGCGACGCGCGGCTGCCCCCCCGCCGCCCCCGCCCAGGATGATCATCATCCCCAGCAGGAAGCCGAAGTTGTACCAGTTCCCGTTATTGTGCACCTCGTACATCTGCACGGTTCTGGAAAAAAGCGAGATGATGAAGGTTACCGGGGCGATGAGGCCGTGCCAGAGGCCATGCCAGAAGCCGGCCACCGTGCCCTGAGGATTTGCGGACCTGGCCAGTTCGTTGGGGCCGGCCGCACAGCCGACCAGCAGAATGCACAGAAGAGCCGCGCCTGCCACGATCAACGCTGTTTTCATTTTTCACCTCCGGGTGAGTGTACCGCCTGAGCCGCAGCAAGTCCAGGCGCTGGCGCGGCGCAGGCGGCCAGCAGGTACCAGGCCGCGTGGGGGAGCCACTGCTCGCTCCAGCGCCAGCGGTGCTCCCCCCGCTCCGCGTACGGCGAGGGCAGGAAGTCGATGCCCTCTTCGTCGTCGAAGCCGCCGGTGATGCCGTTACAGATGCCGCCGAAGGCGTTGGGGTAGCGGGGCTCGTACTCCGGGTTGTTGCGGCCGAAGCCGTGCAGCAGGCAGGCGTCGAAGGGGTTGCAGCCGAGAATCCAGCCGAGCTGGTCGGCGGCATAGGCGGGCAGGCGTTCCTCCAGTCGTGCATCGCGGGGCAAGGCGCGGCGCGCCAGGCAGGCGGCGGCGGCCAGGGAAGCCAGGCGCGCGTTCTCCCCCTGCCACCAGTAGCCGCTCTCATTGCGGTGGGGAAAGAAGAAGGCCGTTCGTCGGGGCCCGTCCACCGGCTGCACGTACTGCCGGGCGTAGCCGAAGGGGTTGACCACCTCTCCCGTGATGGCCAGCTCGAAATCCAGCGAGCGCCGCACTGCCCGCAGGGCCACGCCGGCCCGCCCGGCTGAAGGTTCCGACTCCGCATAGCGCAGCAGGGCGATCACGGGAAGGCCGGCTTCAGCGGCGTGGAAGAACGGCCGCTCGCCGCGGCGGTCGGCACGCCAGAAGTCCCGGTAGTTCCCGTCGCTGCACAGGCGCCCCGCCAGCAGCCCGGCGCGCCGGCGCGCCGCCCGCAGGTACTGCCCATGACTTGTGGCCGCGTGCAGCTCCGCGGCCGCCAGCAGGGCGCAGTAGTCGTCGATGATGTTCTCGCGGCCGTCGTCCAGGTACTCGCGGTTGTGCGCTTCCAAATGAACGAAGCCCCGCTCGGCGGCCTGCAGGAAGGCGCCCTCGGCGCCGCTCTCGGGCAGGCCGCGCGAGGCGCGGGCCAGGGCGGCGATGGACAGGCCCCCGCCCTGGCGGTAGGCGGCCTGGTAGTTTTCGCCCCTCTGCCCCTGCTGCCCTCGGAAGGTGCTGATCTGCCGCTCGCCCGGCTCATGGGTCCAGCGGTCGAACACCCCGACGTAGAAATAGCCGGCCTGGTCCTGCATGCGCAGGAGGAACTCCGCGCCGTAGCGCGCCTCTTCCAGCAGCTCCCCCAGCAGGTCCCGAAGGGGGCCGTTCCCGCCGCCGGGCTCGGCATCGCTGCGCAGCAGCACCGCGGCGGCCAGGAAGGCCCAGACGGCCAGAGGGCTTTGCTGCGGGTTCAGGTAGTTGGCGTAGGAGAGGTGGCTCAGGTACTTGCTCATGTCCCCCGAGGCGTCGTACCACCCCCCGTGTACGTCCACCCGGTCGCTGCGGCCGCCGTAGAACCCGGCCCGTCGGTCCGCCTCGTCCCACCCGCCATTACAGCGCTGGGAGCGGAAGTACCGCAGCACGGCAGGCACGGTCCGCCGCAGAAGCAGGCTCTCCCCGATCTCGAAGGCCTCGGAGCGCAAACCGCCGGCCGGGCCATTACCGGGTATCTCCAGGGTGTAGCGTCCCTGCCGCCTCAGTCCGGAAAAATCCAGGGTCCAGAACGACCAGTCCCGCCACCGGCGCACGGGTCCCACGAAAAGCGCCGTCCCCTCGAACGCCACCGCCCCGCAGGCGGCGTCGACCACACGGAAGCTCAGAGGCGCCGCCGGAATGCGCTCCGTGCTGCTGGCCTGCAGCACCGCCTTTTTCGGCTCGCCCGCGTCGTACCCGACGTGGCTAACGAGAATCCGCATAGCTTTCCTGCAAGGCGAGCATCCTGCCGGCGCTGTCCTCCAAGCCTCCCGGACGCGAACGGGCCAACCAGAGCTTCCGATAGCGCGCTACCAGATTCTCCAGCTCCGCGGCCAGACTCCGGCGCTTCCTTGCAGGGATCTCGGGCGTCGCCAGACCTGGGGTGGCGAATCGTTCCCGGCCCAGGCGGACCGCGTGCTCCAACAGGTTGGCGGTGAACTCCAGCTCCTCGCGCAGCAACCTGCCGTCGTCGGCCTGGAGCTCGGCGCCGGCTAGCCACCGCAGCGCATCGGCGAGCAGCGCGCGCTCCCGCTCGAAGGCGTACCCCCGGAAGCGCTCCAGCGCCTTCTGATGGTAAGGTTGGAGCTGCAGCGCGAGCAGTATGGCCAGTACGCCGGCGTTGGGCAGGCGGACGACCTCGTTGTCGGATACCTCCCCGATGGCGAGCAGGGCCCGGGCCGCTCCGCCCGTCGGGTCCAGGAACACGTGGCGGGACAGAAAGAGCTCCGCGTCCAGTTCGCCTTCACTTCCCGGGTTCCAGCCGGCGGCGGCGCCGTACACATAGGCCGGGTAGGACACGGGCAGCTGCTGCCAGTGGCCGTTGTCCCCCCAGTCGGTGAGCAGGAAGCCGGCCGCCCCGGCGGCCAAGCCTTCCCTGGCGCCGGAGGCGATGTTGGCCTGCGCGTTGCCAGAGCGGCCCCCGATGGAATTCCACGAGGAGGTCCCGGGGCACACGTAAAATGGTACGCCCGCCTCGGCGAAGATGCGGCACTCCCGGGCGAAGGGGTGGTCCGCCTCGTATCCCCATTCCAGAGCGATCAGGTCCCGAGGAATTTCCCGCACCAACTCCGGATAGTGCACAAGGACGTCCGCACAGAACTGCATCGTCCTGCCGCGGCGCGAGACCTGCTCGTGGATTTTACGCAGGAAATCCAGGTACACCCTGCCGACCCCCTTCCGGAGGCAGGCCTCGCGGCTGCGGCCGTGGCCCAGGTCGATCGGCTCGTCGGCGCCGACGTTGAGCAGGCTGCTCGAGAAGTGGGGCAAGAGCTCATCGTACAGGGCGGACAGCAGCTCGATCGATCCGGGATCCAGTGGATTAAGGGTGGTCGGCTCCGTCCGCCAGCCCCCCCAGGGATCCGGGAAGCCGCCCGTAGCGTCGGCCAGGTGCCGGTACTTGGAATGCCGGAGCCAGCGCTCCAGGTGCCCGAAGGAGTTCTGGTTGGCCACCAGCTCGATGCCCCGCCCGCGGCAGTAGCGGTCCAGCTCCTCTATCTCCGCCGCAGTGAGCGGCGAGGCGTCACGCCACACCACCTCGTGCGAGGGGTAGGCGAAGGTGTGCTCGGTGTAGAACTGGACCTGGTTGTACTTGAGCTCGGCCCACAGGTCCAGGAGCCGCCGGAGGGTTTCCATGCTGGGCACCCGGTCCCGGCTGATGTCGAGCATGACCCCCCGCACCGGGTAAGCGGGCCAATCCTCGATGTGCACGCAGGGGATCTCCCCGGCCCGGTTCGCCTGGCGCAGCAGCTGCCGCAGGGTCATCACCCCGTAGCAAAGCCCGGGGAGGTCCGCAGCCAGCAGGTTCAGCGAATCCGGCCGCACGGAAAGAAGGTAGCCTTGTACGTGCCGGACTTGAGCACGGTCCACCCGGGCGGTGATGCCGGCGGGGAGTTCCGCCCCTACAGTGTAGCCGGCCAGCGCGTCGGCCAGCCCCGCCGGGAGCTGGAAGTTGCCACGGCCTGCGCGGATTCGCCGCGGCGGCGGAACTACAACGATTCTTTCCATGGTCAGTGACCTAACTCCACCTCGACCGTATGCAGGGCGCCATCGTCAACGACGGGGATGAGATTGCCGGTCAAGTCGCGGCCGTCGACCCGCAGCGCCGCCACTCCCTTGCCGGCGCGATGGGGGTTTTTCACCTCGATGCGGTAGCGACTGCCGCGGAAGGCCCTCTCCACGGTGAAGCCTTCCCAGTCGGGCGGCACGCACGGGTCGATGCGCAGGCCGTCGTATTCGGGCCGGATCCCGAGGATCCACTGGGAAATGGCCACGAAGTTCCACGCCGCCGTCCCGGTCAGCCAGGAGTTCTTGGCCTCCCCCGGCCGAGCGGCCTGCCGGCCGGCGATCATCTGGGCATAAACGTAGGGTTCGGTCTTGTGCAGCTCGGCCGCCTTTTCCAAATATGCCGGGCAAATCTTGCGGTAGTACTCGAAGGCCCGCTCGCCCCGCCCGATGCGGGTCTCGCCGATCATCACCCAGGGGTTGTTGTGGCAGAACACGCCGCCGTTCTCCTTGTAGCCCTCGGGGTAGGAGGAGATCTCCCCGAGGTTCAGGTAGTAGCGGGAGTAGGCGGGCCAGTGCAGCACGATGCCGTGGTCGCTGTCCAGGTGCCTCTTCACGGCATCCAGGGCCCGGCGCGGGTAGTCCCTCTCCAGGCCGATTCCCGCCATGGAGCAGAAGCCCTGCGGCTCGATGTAGATCCGTCCTTCCTCGTTCGCGGCGCTGCCGATCCGCTCCCCGCCGGCGTCGTAGGCCCGCAGGTACCAGTCCCCGTCCCACCCATGGTCCAGGACGGCTTTCTCCATGGCCCGGACCGCCTCCCCCGCCTCCTCGGCCAGATCGGCGCGGCCGGTGCGGCGGCAGATCTCTTCGAACTCCCGGCCGATGAACACGAACATGCCGGCGATCAGCACGCTCTCCGCGACCCGGCCGTCCTGGTTGGCCGTGGTCTGGAAGGATTCGTCCGGGTTTGTGGAGAAGCAGTTCAGGTTCAGGCAGTCGTTCCAGTCCGCCCTGCCGATCAGCGGCAGCCCGTGCGGTCCCAGGTTCCGCACCACGTGGCTGAAGGAGCGGTGGAGATGCTCGAACAGGCTGCCCGAGCGCGCGGGGTCGTGGTCGAAGGGGACCTGCTCCGCGAGGATGCCCCAGTCACCACTTTCCTTGAGGTAGGAGCTGACCGAAAGGATCAGCCACAGGGGGTCGTCGTTGAAGTCTCCGCCGATGTTGGCGTTGCCACGCCGGGTCAGCGGCTGGTACTGGTGATAGGCGCTACCGTCCTGCCGCTGGGTGGCGGCCACCTCCAGCAGCCGCTGCCGGGCGCGCTCCGGCACCTGGTGCATGCAGCCCAGCAGGTCCTGGTTGGTGTCCCGGAAGCCCAGGCCGCGGCCGATACCCGACTCGAACAGCGAGGCGCTGCGGCCCAGGTTGAAGGTGGTGAGGCACTGGTACTGGTTCCAGGTGTTGACCATGCGCTCCAGTTTCTCGTCGCCGCTTTCCAGCCGGAAGCGGGACAGGAGGCCCTGCCAGTGGCGGGCGAGCTCGGCGAAGGCCTGCTCCACGGCCGCGGGCTCGGCGAAGCGCCGGATCATCTCCCGGGCCGGGTCCTTGCGCAGCCTGCCGGGGGCCTGCCACTTGTCGCCCGGCGGGTTTTCCGCGTAGCCCAGCAGGAACACCAGGGTTTTGCGCTCACCGGGGGCCAGGCGGATCGATAATTGGTGGGAGGCGATCGGGGACCAGCCTTGGGCCAGGGAGTTCCCGCTGCGGCCCTCCACGACCGCCCGCGGGGCGTCGAAGCCGTTGTATAGGCCCAGGAAACTGTCGCGGTCCGTGTCGAAGCCGGCGACCGGTTCGTTGACCGAGTAGAAGGCGAAGTGGTTTCGGCGCTCGCGATACTCGGT
>Ga0315291_10003655_pt1 | contig 19874 bp, 26 predicted proteins | sample YL17G12_20_MG_FD_203070 | JGI IMG/M metagenome (GOLD analysis project Ga0315291, IMG submission 203070) | Sediment microbial communities from Yellowstone Lake, YNP, Wyoming, USA - YL17G12_20 | ecosystem: Environmental > Aquatic > Freshwater > Lake > Sediment | place: USA: Wyoming | collected...
GCCCCATCGGCACCCACGACCTGGGACCGGCTTCTTGCCGATGATGAACCAGAGGCACCATGCCCAACGACCACGACACCGAACGAGCCCCCGAAGCGCAAGTCCCGGAAGAAGACCTGACGGCCGACTGGGAGACGCTTCGTGGTCTGGCCCCGACCATCGAAGTCCCATCGTTCCCTCACGCCCCAGGCGACTTCATTCTCGGGACCAGCTCGGGTCGGGTCATCCTCCGCATTACCCGAGAGGGGCGGGTTCAGCTTGGACCGGGCGTTGACCTCGACGAGGCTGCCGAGCTGTTTTGGACCAACCTCGCCCTCAAGCGTCGGGACATGGAGGTGCGTCTCATGCACCTCGGCATCATGGAGCAGATCCTTCTTCAGGTGGCTGATGCCGATGCTGGGTACGAACGAGCCCAGCTACGAGCCCGTACGGCCGATGCTACGGCCCACGACCGCATGATGGAGGAGATGGCCCGTCGAAGCCTCGAAACGCGCGTACACTCGATGCTGGAGTTCGCACGGGGCCTTCGCCGTCGTCCAGACGCCCCGACTCCCGAAGAGCTGGCCGACACCCCAGCCGAGACGACAGAGACCTAGCCAGTCAGGGCGTCCCCTGAGAGGCGGTCCCAGTAGGGGGTCCACCGAAGAAGTCGAAGCTCTTCCCGGGCCGCCGCTTCGATCCGGGCAAGCTCCTTGAGGTTGCGCTTTCGTAGGAACAAGCCCTTCGAGACGAGCCCCTTCAAGAGAAGCCACCCCGGGTCTTTCCAGACCTGGGCCCGCTCCAAGATGCGCTTCAAGACTGAGCCCACGTCCACGTAGGGGTGGCCTTCCAACGACATCCAGGTGTTGGGAGGCTGGGGCTTCCGACGCTCCTCCGTCAAGACCGCGTGGATAGCGTCCCGGACCCGTAGCCGGGCGTCGAGAAGCTCCCGAGGGCCTCGGGGCGTCCGGGGGGTGCCATCGAGTCTGGCGCCTACCGTGCCCTCGCAACCGTAGTTCTCACAGCGGTAGTACCGCCCGTATCGGCCCTCCGAGAGATACGTCTCGCACCCGCAGTCCGGGCAGACGGGGGGTTCCCCCGTGTAGGTGACCGAAACCGCTCGGAGTTTCCGGCGGATGACGTTGTACCAGAGGGGCGAAAGCTCCCGAGCCACGAAAAGAGAGTACACCGGCTGTCAGACGGCGGGGAGATCGGGCGTCAAGCTCGCATGAACCCTTTGATCGCCAGCCTCTCGGGCCTAGTACCTCCCATGAAGCACGTCATCATCCTCCAGGGCGTCCCGGGCAGCGGCAAATCGCACTACGCGAATGAGTTCGTGGCCCGTACCCAGGCGAAGTCGGTCGTCTGCTCGGCCGACGACTACTTCTACCAGCTTGGCGGCGGTACGAAGTACGCTTTCGATGCCCGTCAGCTTGGTGCGGCCCACGGGGCCTGCTTCCGCAAGTTCATCGCGGCCGTCCAGGCCGAGGTCGAGGTCGTCGTGGTGGACAACACCAACACGACGGCAACGGAGATCGCTCCCTACGTCCTCGGGGGCGAGGCCCACGGGTACACGGTCGAAATCATCCGGGTCGTCTGCGACCCCGCCGTCGCGGCTGCCCGCAACACTCACGGCGTGCCAGAGCGGGCCGTCCGGGCGATGGCAGACCGGATCGCTTCCTGCCAGACGCCTCCCTGGTGGAAGGTCACGACGGTCCAGGCGGGTTGAGTACGGATTTCTTGATAGGCTTTCCTCTTCAAAGAGATGAAGGTCACGAACGTCACCACGGCCGCGATCTATCTGAAAGACCTTCGCATCATCAGGCAAGGTCAGTCAGAGGCTCGTCGAGCTGAGGATCGTTACGTCGGACCTGGGGCCAGCGTCTACCTGCCCGACACGTCCGACGTGATCCGGAGCGCCCAGAAGGGCGACCTGTTCGTGTTCGCTCAAGCAGGGAAGCTCCTGCTCAACGACACCATCACGCTCCCAGCTTTTCCCGGGCCTGGCAACGACATCACCCTCACCCACGGGCTCGGGTACCCTCCCCACACCTTGATCTTCAAGAAGGTCATGGTGGGCCCCACGGTGACTTGGGTGGACGCCTTCGGCACCGTGGACGTGGTTCACAACGCCAACTTCACGGCGATGACGATCACCAACGTCGTGGCCCTGCCAATCGACTTCCTGATCCGGATTGGATGAGCCATGCCGACCCTCCCCCTACCGCCGGCTGACCTCAAGAACTTCGCTCTCGGCACCATCGTCCAAGCCCTGAACCTCGGTGGAGGTGGCGGCGGAGGTGGTGCGGGTACCGTCATCTGGGACGCTGGAAAAACCTGGGATGCGGCCTACGCCGAGATCGTCGCTGCGGGAGGAAGCGGGATCATCCTCGTCCCCAACGACGCAGCGAAGGAGATGACGCCCCTGCCGGGCGGCGGCAACACCGACCTGTCCAACATCCTGTTCGTGGGCCTGCCGGACAGCGGCGGAACCCTTCCGACCATCGCCATCGACAGCGCCGGGGTCACCGGGTTCTGGCTTGGCGGCAACAACAACATCCAATCCAAGAACCTGTTCTGGATCTCCTACTACCGCATCGGAGATGGCCAACCAGCGACGTGGACGTTCGACGGGGGCGGGTTCTCGTCAGCGGTCTTCGGCGACGCCTACCGGCACACGAGCTTTCAGTTTGTCCTGCACAACGGGGCGATCGTGGACGGCAGCTCATGCACCGAAGGACTCATCGTCGGGACGAACGCGGGGGGCTCCGTCATCGCGACGACCAGCGCACGGATCGGACAACGAGTCCTCTTCTGCAACAAGGGCTTGCCTCCGTTCCCGTCGTGGGTCGTCCAGAGGGACTCCTCCGTCTACCTCGACCCGATCGCGTTCATCAACGGGATCGGAGGAGGGACTCTCTTCGACCAGCTCGTTGACCAACAACTCCTCCTCACCCCCTCCGCTGGGACAACCCTCGCTCGGCCGCCCGCACCCAAGGCCGGCGAGATGTACTTCGATACGGACCTGGCCCAGCCGGTCTGGTGGGACGCCGTGGGCGGACAGTGGGTCGATGCGACCGGCACCCCAGCCTAAAACCCGGCCGGTGTATAGGGGATCATGCCCGAACCCCGACTCGTCCCACGGCCCTCCGTTTGGGAGCGGTTGGCGGCCCCCGACACCACGAAGCACGAGCTGGCGTGCGAGCTGACCCTGTTGTTCCACAGCGGGTCGCCGTGGGATGGGCAGAAGAGCCAGGACTGGCAGAACCTCCTCGTCCGGATCTACGACCACCGGGTCGGCATCTGCTTCGACGTGACGACAAAGGTGCTCTGCGACGCTATCCGTCACGCCGTGGGGTAGGGCCCTCAGATGCTCGTCTGGAGGGTCAGGTAGTACTCACCCCGGGCGTTCGGCCTCGGGGTGTCCACGACGTTGGCGATGAAGTAGCCGTTGGGCATCCGAGGGTCGAGGGAGAGCGTCCACTCGTCCTCGTTGGTGAAGAGGCCCCGGAGGCTGAACAAGAGCCGCTGACCGATCGTGTACGTGATGGGCACGAGCGGCCCGGGGATCGTGCGGGAGAGGTAGGTGTACCGCTCGAAGGCCCGGGTCTGGATGAGCCACCCCCCGGCGCAGAAGGTGGCGTAGCCGTAGACGACTTGCTGAGCTTCGATGGCGATGAACTGGTCCGAGGGCTCGTTCGAGCCGTCCAGCAGGAAGCCCCCGTAGAGCCCGTCCGAGTACGTGACCAGGAACTCGTCCTTGGTCGAGTCCTTCCACTTGACGCCCTGTCCCCCAAGCCAGCCGTTCGCCTGCATGGCCGGATCGACGGCCACCGTGTAGGCGTCGCCCTTGAACAGGACGACGACATCGCGGGTAGGATTGAACTCCAGCATCACTAGGGCTTTCGCAGAGGTGCTTTTTTGATCCTACCCCGGAATCGCCCTAGTGAGGACATGTTCGTCTCCATCGTTCTGGGTCGCTGGGAAGTGGATGGCGTGACGTTCCCGATCTCGGGTCGAGGGATGCGAGCGTTCTTCAAGGCCAACCGGGTCCGCTCTGTCCTCTGCTCGTCCTCGGTGGATTTCCCGGTGGCGAACGGAGCGGGCCTCACGAGCCGAGAGGCCGAGGCGATCCTGAACCGGGCTCTCGGCTGGCGTTAAAAGTCGTCGTCGGCGAGCCGGTCCCAGAGCGTACGGACGCCCGGGTAGGCGGCCTTGATCACGCGGACGCACTCTTCGCACTGAGCCTGGGTGAACTTCGAGAAGTGGGCCTCCGTCTCCGTGAGCTTCATCTTCTTCCGCATCCAGGAGTACGCCTGGGATCGGGACATCCGAGCCTTCTGACCCTCTGCGGGTTTCCACAAGAGGTCGAAGAACCGGTGGGCCTCGATGCGAGCCTTCCGGGTTGCCTTGTTTGCGGGTATTCCCAAGGGACGGCCATCCGGGTGAGCCCCGTGAGTGCCCTTGCACTCGGGGAAGCGTGAGCATCCGTAGAAGGGTCGGCCCTCGAAGGGGCCCTTGCGGCACTCCATGAGAGCCCCGCATTCGCCACACTTCAGGTCGTTCTGAGCGGCCGGGAAATCCGGGCAATAGTCGGCAAGGGTGACTTCCTCGATGACATCAGAACTGGTCGTCCCCGAGTAGTCTTCGGAGGAGGGGATCGCCTTCAGCGGGGACCGACGCGACGTGGCGGGGACAGAAGAGGGAGCGCGTGCCGTCCCCACTCGGCTCGATGAAGTCGCCGTCGATGAACCACGGGAACGGTTCGGGGTCTTCTTCGAGGATGAGGATGCCACTCTCCATCTCTTGTACACCGAGCCGGAAGGTCCGCGGTCCGGCTTCGAGGTTCATGTGGCTGACGATGACGAGGTCGCCTGAGCTTCGGACCTCGTACTCTGTCGTGATGCTGGTGTCCCGACCCATCCAGGCGGCAGCCCGGGCGATGTGCTCCAACGGCTCCCCTCCAAAAAGAGGTTCGACGTAGGAGATGCCTACGGGCCGCTGAATCCGAAACACAAGGAGAGCGTCTTCGGGGTGGTGGGGGATGTTCTGCCCCTCGATGACGGACCCCTGGAACTCCAACACAATCATGCAACGCCCTTGATGATCATCGCCGCGAGCTTGGCGTTGGCTTTCCCAAGACCAGCCCCATCCCCGTTCCAGCCAAGGAGGATGCCCAACGGCATCCCCATGAGCCGGGCCCACCAGTAGCAGCCCTGGAGGACCAGATGCAGCTCTTTCAGCTTGGCGCGGTCCGCTCGCTCCACGTTGTCGAACGCCACGTAGACCCGGCTGACCAGGCCGTTCTGGGCTGCCAGGCTGAGCAAGACGCAAAGAACGTCGATCTTCTCCTGCTCCAAGGTCACCCGCCGCCGGATGCCCACTGGGGTCAGGAGGTTGATGTCCTGGTCGTCCAGAGAGCGTCCAAGAAGCCATGTCCCGACCGCGGAAATGAGCCTGGAGGTCTCCAGCAGGTCGTTCTTCTCTCGGAGAGAGAACCGAATCTCCCAGATCGCTCGGTAGAGGTCGTGGGCGAGGCTGTACCGCATGTCCACCATGCTCCGGAGCGGTTCCTCGATGAGGAAGTCCTGGGTGGACCCCAGAGCCCAGAGCAGAGCCCAGGTCGAAGACGGAGGGGGCCACCAGGCAGGCAAGAGGTCTTTGGCGCCATCCGGGATCCATGCCTGCTCGACGATTTCCTGGAGAACTTCGAGGGGACCACGCCCCATCCAGTCGAGGGGCTCCTTGGTGAAGGAGAGCACGCCCAGCTCCCCGCCCTGGAACTTCGAGTAGAACTCATAGCGGTCTTGCGGGCTCTGCCCGAGGACCGTGTAGAAGGCGGGGCGGTTGCCGTCGTCGAAGGTTTCTGCCCAGTCTTCCGCCGGTCCCACGGGGGAGAGCGGGGTGGGGACACGTTCGATGATACGACGCCTGCGTATCGATCCAAGCGCGGCCCAGTCCTCTTCAAGGCTCGGCTGCATTCGGCGGCTCCTCACGATTTGACTCTACACCACCGGGGGATTGAAGGGAAAATGACTCATCGAGTCGAAACCGAAGCTCTCCCACGTTCCGGTTCCGTGGCTGAACCGCAACTTCGACTCCTCCCGACGGCATGGCCGTGAGAGTGTAATCGGACTCACGCCCGTCCCGAAAAAGCACCTCCAAGCTGAGCAACGCATGGATGCCACCTGCGGATGCCCCCAACTCTGATTGTACGATGCGTTCGAGAAGCGTCCGAGGCAACGCTCGAACGAACGCCTTCAGCTCGGGAGCTGGTAGCCCCTGGGTCGAAAGGATGACCTCGATGAGTCCCACCGTGTCGATACGCTTCAGGTCCGTGGTCAGATGATGCCAGAACATCTGAACACCCTGAGCAACCATCGCAGGGAGGTCGAGAGGGCCTGGATGTTTCCGGAGCCACTCTTGAAGCTCCGCCGTCGTTTTCGCCGTCGCCATCTCCATGATGGAGGGCAAATCGTTACGGGCGAGCTTGATCTTGGGCTGATCCTTGCGGAGTTCGCTCCAGTACGTCTCAAGGTCGTCGTCTTCGGGACCGGGCACCATCCCCTTGTAACTACACCGACAGAAGTGCGGACCGCATCCATTCCGGAATAGGGTCAGCAGCTTGGAAGCCGAGAGCGGTCCAGCGAGCTGGTTCGTCCTCCATCTGGAGCACCCGACTGCCGACCATCAGGTGCCGGAGAGCTTGCCCCAGATGCTCGACGACTTTCTTGCGAGCCTCGGGCGTCCCCTGCCCCTTCCAACGGGCAAACATGACCCGGGCAACCGAGAGGGTCAGTTCGTTGACCCATGCGACCTTGGTCGCCGGCACAAACAAGTAGCTCCGGTTGAACTTTCCGTTCTCCCCCGTCGCCTGCATCAAGGCAACGACGAAGGTCGCCTCGAACTCCTCTCGTGAGGGATCCGCAGACGAGAAGCCGCGGTATCTCGGGAAGTTGGCGTACAGCTTCGCATGGGTCTCTGAAGGGTTGGTACCCAAGAAGACCGTGTGGATTCGGCTCGGCTCCATTCCTCTCTCCAGTACACCATCCCCGGTGTAGTTGGAACGGCATGTCCGACAACGCTGCGTTTCTTGCGCACTACCAAGGCTACCTCGACATCTTGAAGGCGATGACCGAGAAGCGGCTTGCGGTAACCGAGGGACATCTTCAGCGTGTTTTTTCGTCTCACATCTCAGATGCAGATCATCTCGCGGTGTTGCTCGATCACGATCTCACGCTCATTCGAGCAGGACGGCATCCGGCTGGAGATCAGGCTCTCCTGGAAGTCGCTCACCACGCCATCCTGCTTCACTCGGCTCGTGAACAGGAGGCTCGTCGGCTTCAACGTTCTGCGGCGGAGCGCGAGATCGTAGACGCGGCGACGAAAAAAGCGATCGACGATATTCACGCAGCTACGGACAAAGAAGTCTTCGAGTCGCTCGACCAGTCCTTGAAGGCTGAGAAGCCGAAGCCCAAGAAGCCGAAGGCGCAAAAACCGCGTCCCAAGGGACGCACCCCCAAGCGCCAAAAGCGGTAATACAGCCCATTTTCAGCTAGTTACCCCCAAATCGAGAATCCTCTTGTGGAGCATCCAGGGGTGCTCTAGTCACTCGTTTTTGTCGCAAGGAGTGTGCCGAAGTATCGAACCCCAAGTCGTCTTTTTCTTGCCAGGGTGCCGCTGTGTGGCTACAAGGGTGCCCTACCAAAATCTTGGGGTTCGTTTCGTGGGGCCTTCGTTGGCCCGTGATTCTCGCTGAGGAGGTATCCCGTGGAGAAGTTGTTCATCGCTTGGATGGTCGCATTCATCACGCAGTTCTCGCCCCCCGGGCGTCCGACCTTCGTGCCTGAAGCGAAGGAGTCCAAGATCGAAGCAGAGGCTCGCTACGAGTCGATCGCCCAGGACATCCAGACGGTCGTTTCGGAGGAGGAGCCTCTGTTCAAAGGACCGCAGGGCCGCATCAAGACGGCCTCGGTCATCTTGAGCATCATGTACCACGAGTCAGGCTTCCGGAAGGACGTCGATCTCGGGGTCGGCAAGCTCTCGAAGGGCGACGGTGGGAAGTCCGTCTGCATGATGCAACTCAACATCGGGGATGGTCGAACGTTCTCGTGGAACACGAAGAAGAATCGTGTGGCCCTGCCGGCCGATCCCAAGGACGAGGTCTCCCAGGGCTGGACGGCCAAGGAGATCTTGGCCGATCGGAAGAAGTGCATCCGGGCTGGCTACAGGATCATGAAGCTGAGCTTTGCGGCGACCTCCGCGATGCCTCCGGTCGAGTGGCTCCGGGTCTATGCTTCGGGCAAGTCCGACGCAGGCTCGAAGGAAAGCCGCAGCCGCATGGGCCTCGCTCTCAAGTACTTCGGGGAGCACAAGCCCGACTTCGACGATGTGAACTTCCTCACCCCGCCGGTGAAACCGAAGGTGATCGAGTCGGTCGAGCCGCTCGTCCTGGAGCCGGCCTACTTCAAGGTGTGGTCCAAGAACGCCCTCATCCGCACCCTCGTTCTGAGGGATCTTCGATACAATTTGCTGGCGGACCTCTAGTCTTCCTATCAGGAACCCCCAGCAGGAGAACTGAAATGGCTCTTTCGCCCGAAATGCTCGAACTCAAGTCTCGTTGCCTTCAGGCTCTTTCGATGGGGGCATCGCTTGCCCGTGTCGAGACGTACCTGGCCCAGGTGGGCGCGGGGCCAGTCCCGGCAGGGCTTCGGAAGGAGCAACACCTCCTGGACGCACTCTCGGCGATGGAGGCTGGGTCGTCCATGAAGGCGGAACTGATCAAGGTTCCGCCTCCCCCGGCTCCACCCCCGGCTGAGCCCGTACAGGTCGAAGAGACCGTCGAAGTCTCGGAGGCCACCGCAGAGGTGGTCACCGAGACCGTCGAAGTCTCGGAGGCCACCGCAGAGGTGGTCACCGAGACCAAGAAGAGCAAGCGGAACCGCTGACGGTCAGCCTCGTGCGCTGTACTCGGCCACGAGGGCCTTCCGCGTGTTCTTGCCAACGATGCCGTCTGCGTTGAGTCCATGCTTCTGCTGGAACGACCGGACGGCATCGCGCGTTTTGGGCCCTTCCCGGCCATCAGCCCCCGCAGGTCCGAGGTCGTAGCCCTCGGCAAGCAGCTCGGTCTGGATCTCCTTCGTGGTCGTGAACGTCGGCGTGGGGCTCGTCGGGTCGATCCCGTATTCGGCTTGCCATGCCTGGAGGTCCGGGGCGAAGTCCGGCAGGTTCACGCCGTAGAGCTGCTCCACGACCGGTCGGATTGACTCGTACCGGTGAGGGTAGATGGCGATCCCAGGCCCGAACGTGAGCTGCTTCAGGATCGCGATGCACCAGTTGGGCGTCCACTTGGCCAATCCGTCGAGGGGAGCCTTCTGAATCTGGGTGTTGGCGACCGCTGGAAGGTTGGCCGCGAAGCTGAGGTAGGCTGCCCGGAGAGCCCCCACCCAGCTATCGTTCGGGAGAGCGAAGTCCTCCCCCCAGAGGATGGCCTGAGCTTCCTTCAGAGCGAACGACCGGAGCCTGGGGACCGTGAAGTCCGCCTGAGCCTTCTGAGCGTCCGCCTGCTGGAAGACGTTCGCCATCGAGGCGGCCCAGACCCGGGCATACGCCTTCGATTCGTCATCCCACGTCCCCAGCTTGCCCGTAGAGCCCTTCAGGAAGAGCGCCTGCTGCTGTGTCAGGGTCACCACCTCGGTCCCGTTCTGGAAGAAGCGGTGCCGTCCCGCGGCGTTCTGTCGGAACGTCGCTTGGGCCTGGTCGAAGGCCGGTTGAAGCGGGGCCAAGAGTGCGGGGCTCTTCTGACTGACCTTCCCCAGCATGTCCGAGACGCTGAATTGGGAGGCTTCGCCCCACTGGATGGCCCCGACCGAGATGATCATCCGGTCGTACATGTTGATGGCGTCCCACTTTCCACCCTCAGTGGACGTGACGACCTTGAGCACCTTCTCTGCGTCGCTTGGTTCCTCTGCGACGGTGACCCCAGCAGACCCCCAGAAAAGAGGGCCCTCGTAGCCACCGTACTTGCCCCACCCGATGTTCGCCGTCGTCGTCATGTGGCCTCCGCACTAGGATACCTATCTATCCTACTGCTTGGGTAAGGCCAGTGGCAACCGGCGAGTCCCAGCAGTTTCCGTTCTTCCTCCAAGCTGCAATCGAACTTTCTGAGAAGCTCGAAGCTCTTGGTTCTGCGGAGGCGCTTTTGCTCGCGAAAGTCATGCGGGGCTACGAGCAGACCTTTCGGGGGTGGATGACAGGAGAACGCCCCGGGGATTCAGCTCAAGTCATCTCCGACTTCCTCACGGCTTCACGGTCCGTGATGACCTACCTGATGCGCCACCACTGAGGCTTGCTTCTGGAATTGTTCGAGGGTGCCGTTGTTCTCGATCACGATGTCGAACTCGGCGTCTGGGATACCCGCCTGCTCGGCCTCGCTCGGGTGAAGACCGGTTGAACCCTTCAGCCCGGCACCCGGACGACGAACCCGCACGAGCTTGCCCCCCGCCTCACGGATGATTCGCATCTCATTCCGGAACCGCACGTCCGACACCGTGATGAGGTTGACTTGGCGGACGTTCTGGCCCTGCCAGATCCCCTCCTGAGCCGTGTAGTAGAGCGGGTGGTAGCCTGGCGTCTTGCTGTTCTCGAACTTGCTTTTGAGAAGCCTTTGGGCCGTTCGCACGCACATCACGGCCCAAGTGTCGGGGTAGCAGTGGCGACCCCATTCGGTCCCGAGCATTTGGAGAGCGTACCGGGGCGTCAGGAAGCAGGGCTTGATGTCATCGTCGTTCTCTGCGAACACGTCGTCCTCGACCCTTCGCCGTGTCACCGTCTGGCCGCAGCAAGGACAGGAAGACTCGAACTCAGCCCGGAGCCAGGTGTGGGGTCTCGGGTATCTCGTGTCCGGCTTGTTCCGCTCCGCTGACGGCCCCCAGAGTTGCTCGTCGGTGAAGTCGTATACGTCCCGGCAGATGCGTTTCAACGGGTCCGCGAGGGCCACGTTGATGGCCCCGTGAGGTTCCAGGTATTTGGCGAACTGATCCTTCCCTGAGCCAGCGAATCCAGAAATCCCGAGGATGGTCATCTCGTTCTCCTACACCAATCAGGGCGTCTGTTCCCAGCCAGTCATGTCGATGTCCGACACGTCTCCAGTCAGATTTGGGATCTTCCCCTGCTTGGCCAGCGATTCCATCAGCCGCTCGGTGCCCTTGAGAGCCGCCGCCGTAGGGCCCGCTGTCTTCCGTGGCGCGGGCAAGATGCTGGCGAGCCAGAAGGCTTCCGTGGGGTCGAGGGCCTCGGGGTACTTTTTGAACCAGTGTTTCGACCCCGGACCGAGCCCGTACACGTCCGGACCGAACTCGATGATGTTCAGGTAGACCTCGATGATCTCGTCCTTGGACATGCAGGATTCCATCGCTTGAGCGAGGAAAAGCTCGGCGACCTTCCGCCCGATGGTCTTCTCACGTCGGAGCCAGAGATTCTTGGCGGTCTGCTGGGTGATTGTGGACCCCCCTCGGGCAAACTTGCCCTTCGCCACGTTGTCGATGAGCGAGTTGTGGAACGCCTCGGAAATGTAGCCCCGGTGATAGGGGTACCCAGGGTCCTCCAAGTTGATGACCGCCATCGGCACCTTGCCCATGAGTCCGACCGACAGCCAGTCCACGGTGCCGGGGCCTGTTGTTCTCTCGAAGGTCGTTCCGTCAGCTTTGTAGGCCGTGTGGGTGAACTTCTCTCGGAGCTTTGGGAAGAGGGTACAGGTCGCTTTGCACCGAGCATCGAGCAAGAGCTTGGGCTTCGGCTTCATGGCGACGGAGAAGCTGAGGTCGCCTGTGAACGCGAGCGTTCGGAGCGGCCCGACCCGCAGAGTCTCGGGCATCGCTTCCAACCAGTCCTGACAGGGGGCCTTGCCTTCAACGGTCTGAGCCGCGAGGTCGAACTTCGCACCGACCTTCTTGTCTCCCGACAGGTTGATGTATGCCCACCCAGACGGCAGCCCCTTTGCCCAAGGCTCTACCCCAAGCGCCAGATGAGCCTGCCGGAAGGTCGTGGGCCCCGTGCTGAGCCACGGATGCTCCACCGTGAGACTCTGCGCTTTGAGGTTGGTCCCGAGGTCGTCCACCGTGAGCTGGAGTCCCTCCCCAGACAGGGGTCCAGCCTTGAAACGAGCAGCTCGGACATCGAGCTGCTTTTCCGTCCCTCGGACCTCGATGTCCGCCACAAGCACGTCCATCTCCGTGAGGACCAGCCCCGGGATGGCCGGGAGCTTGTCGAGATGCGTTTTGGCGGTCCGGGCCGTCGCGAGCCCGCTCGGTCGGTCGTAGCAGCCTCCCGTGACCAGGGCTTTCCCCTTCGGGTGGCTAAAGACCCCTTCCTCGAAGCACGTCCGGGAACCATCCCAGGAGCCCCCCAGGAGGTCCGCAGACGCCTCCCCGCGGACGAGGACGACACGTAGCCCGGTCGCCGTGACCGCCCGCTTCTCGGGGCTGCCAGAGCCCTCTTTGGGCCTCTTGTCGAGGTTGATGTCGAGACTGCCCCCTTTGGCCGCAACCGTCTGCTGATCGCGACTCACCCACACCTCATCGAGGCTGCCCCGAATCCACGCGCGGTCGATCTGGACTTTGCGGAGGGTCACCCCGCTCAGATGCAGCTCGATGACCCCCGCAGAAACGCCCTGGGGTAGTTTCTGCCTGACCTTCCACCGGACGTAGGTGGGAAGACCCAGGCCCGCCGCCAGGAGCAAACCGATGAGAACGAACGAGCCTACGAGGAGACGCGAAGGGCCATTGCGTCGTGGAGATGCTTGGTCAGCCATTCGGCAGTTTCCTCTCGGAGAGCTTGGGCAAGGGGCAGGATGTACGTCCGGGTTTCGTGGACGTAGCGGTCCCACCGGGCAGGCTTGAAGACGTCAGCCCCTTCTCGGAGGTTGCAGATGCGGTCCACGCACTTCACGAGCTTCGGGATGTAGTCGATCGTCGCCAGCGTCTCGTAGTAGGCGATTTTCGTCAGCCCCTCCGGGTGCGTCAGTTGGATGACGCCCTCGACAACCATTGGATCCAGGTAGGGATCCGCCCGGGGGTCTTCGTAACCCACAACGAGCCCTTCGAGGTCACTGGCGGTGACCCGGCTACCGTCTTCTTTCCGGCCGTCCTCGATTACGTCGTGGAGCCATGCGATGGCCATCGCCTTGATCTGGCCGGCTTCCGAGAACTCGCCGGGGCGATCTTCGAGGAGCCGCACGAGGTCGTGAGGGTGCTCCCACGCCTTGCGGACCCGGGCCCCAGGCTTTGTCTGGCGGTCGCCGGGCATCCAGCGTTTCGCCAGAGCCTCGGCTTGGGAGATCAGTCGGTGGGGCATCGGACCTGTCCTTACACCGGTACTAGAGGTTCCTGACCCGGTGATCAAACGGCGTACTCGGTGTCGAGCTGCTCGATCGAGATCCGGGCGTATTCCCCGTCGGAGTTGTTCCGGAGTACTTGCCAGGCCGCTCGGCCATCGGTCCCCTGGGCGACCTTCTGCAATTCCTCCCAGTCGGCCCGCTCGTTCTGGTTCACCCGAAGGGCCTGGTGGTACGCCTGGAGCTTCTTCTGGGCGTCCGCCTGGAGGGCCGCAGGCAGCTTCGCTACGTCCTCGGCCGTGAAGCCTGGGGACTCCGGGGGCGCCTCGGGCTCGATGAACCACCCCCAGTCCGTCTGCTTGAAGCGGCCCTTGAGGATGCTGAGGGCAACCCGGAAGAGGTCCGCGTCGTTGTTCACCAGGAAGTACCGCTCACAGTGCTTCTCGTGGCAGATGACGATCGACGGTTGTTCGACGAAAGGGCGGACAGGGCGAGGCTTCTTCACAAGCTGTGTCTGGGCCATGATCCCAGATACACCGGAGGGTTCAGTTCTTGGGGGTCAGTTCGACCGTCAATGGTGTGTCGAGAGCCATCCGGAGGGCCCCGTAGACGGTATCCTCCAGGTTGTCGAAGAGAGGAATCCCGAGACGCGCGGCCCACCACCGTTGGTAGCTGACCTTCGCGGCCCACGGAGGCGCACCGAAGACGCACTTGCCCGAGGACTTCCAGTAGCCCCACTCGTCGTTCGTCGTGAACGCTGGCATCGTGTCGAGCTTGCGTGGAATCCAGAACATGATGACGGTGGCCGCCTGGAGGGCCTCCGTCTCCCACTCTACCTGAGTGTCGTAGTCGCCGTGGAAGACGCCGCCACGGTCCTCGGGGAGTAGGAGCGTGCCCATGAACCCGGCTTGCTCGAAGAGCCGGACGGCCTCGGGTCGCCAGCTCCGCACGTCCTGGGAGCGAGGCGTCGGCCCTGCCAGGAAAATGGACGGAGCCCCTCCCGATGAAGGAAGGGGCTCCGGGGCGTAGACGAGGTTCATGCCCCCGTCTACACCGGGTCAGATCTTCACGTCCACTTCGCGCATCTCGACCTTGCAGTCGAGCTTCTGGCCGTCGAGGGTAAGGGTCATGGAATTTTCGTCGATAGACGAGAACTCCGAGAACCACACCTGGCCGACGATGACCGAGAAGATCTGCTGGGCCTTCGCCGAGATCAACCCACGACGCTGCCCGTCGAGGGTCTTGGCCTTGGCCTTGAGCCACGCTTCGGCCTTCGCCAGGTCAGCCGCGTCTGGAGCGACGCCGATCTTGTTGGACGTGAGGAACGCCTCGGTGTCCTTGAACGCCGACTCCATGAGCGAGGCTGACGGGGTGAACTTGCCCTTCGCCGCCTGCTTCTTGAACTCGTTGAGGGACGGGATGGCCGAGAACGACTTGATCGAGACGGACAGCTCCTTCGCCTTGTAGACGTCGGTGGACTCCGCCTGAACCTGCTTCGGACCGAATCCGGAGTAGTCCGTGAACCCCTGGTCCTTGAGCCACGTCGCGGCATCCTGGCCGTACTTCTCGACGAAGCCCTCGGACTTTTTGGTGCCGGCCATCTCCTTGAGGACCGAGTTGTAGACCTTCTGGGCCGCCTGGACCTTCGTGAGGGCCCACTCGTCCTCGAAGAGCTTCTTCGCGGACACCGCCTTGACCATCTGGCGGTTGATGACCGGCAGGAGCTTCACGTTGATGAACGTGACGCCGCCGTCGCTGGTGACCGCCGCGTCCGGCAGACGGCCTTCCTTGTGGGCCGTGAACAGGGCTTCGAGGGTCGCCGTCGAGAGCGTGACGGGCAACACCTCGACGTTCACGAGGCCGTCCTTGATGATGGCGTAGTTGCGGAACACGAAGGTCGGGAACTTCGCCGGGATGCCCGCCGGGGGATTCGCTCCCGAGAGGTCCACGGTGCCCGTCTTGCGGACGAGCATCGAGACGTTCGGCTTCTCTTCGTTGTACGTGAGGGACGAGACGGAGAAGCCCGTCGGCGCCGGATCGGCCACGAACTTCAGCGGCTCGGGCTTGTCGGTGATGGCCGAGATCTTGGCGTTGATCTCTTTGACTTTCTTCACGTCCTTGGTCTTCTTCAGCTCGTCGGTGAGCGTCGCGACTTCCTTCTGCTCGTCGTCGGTGAGGACCGACGAGGCGTCCACCCGGCCACGGCCGATGCGGCTGTACTTGAACCGGGGGTGGTCGAGCAGGACGCGGTTCTCGTCGTCCGTCGAGAGGAGCGTGAGCAGGTCGAGGACCGTGAAGGCGTCTTCGGCCGGCACGAGCTTCGGGTTGTGGCCCTTCGTGAGCCGCTTGGTCGGGTCGAAGGCAGCGACCTTCGCCTGCTCCATGAACTCGGAGTACTTCTGCTTGCCGAAGAGGCCGCCGAACTGCTCGATGAAGGCCACGTCACCGGTCGCCTTGAGGAACGGCAGCACGACCTCGGGAGCCATGCGGGTCGAGAAGAGCGAGAGAGCCGCATAGGAGGCCCCGGCGTCCAGCTTGTCGGTCTTGGTCCCGACCTCGGTGGGCGAGAGGTACCAGACGACCTGGGTCGTCTCGGGCACCTTCACGGTCCCACCCTCGACCGCGTAGGTCACGAGGTCGCCGTCTTCGGCCGTCCAGGCGAAGCCACGAATGGCGTCACCCTCGACCTTGATTTCGACCCGAGGAGCACCGGTGGGGCGCTTCTGGACCACGGCGTCGAACGTCGGCTCCCACTGGTCGAAGTCCTGGGCGAAGATGAGCTGACCGCCCGACTTCTCGGCCATCGCCGTGAGCAGGGGCCGATCGGCGTAGTAGCCGTACTCGACGAACGTCGCCGACTGGACGACGCCCGCCGCCGCCTCGACGGCCTTGAGGATGTCACCACGGTTCCAGCAGTTGTCGCAGCCGTCCGACATGAAGATGAGGGCGAACGGGTTGCCCCCCGACTTCTTCGCGACGCGGCCGACGAGCCGAGAAACCTCCTCGATCGGCTCCTTGAAGCCGGTGAGCCCTTGGGGCGTCAGCCAGCGGTCGATGGCCTTGTTGACCGTCGCGAGGTCCGTGAGGGTCGCGACCGGCTCGGCTTCGAGGAGGGCACCGAACTGCCCCCGGCCCGAGAACCAGATGATCGAGAAGGTGTCGCCTGCCTTGAGGAGCTTCGGGAGGCGAGTCTTGAGCTGCGCCCGGATCTTCGGAAGCTCTCCGTACATGGAGCCGGAGCAGTCGATGATCGCGATGTGGTTCGTCGGTACCTCGACCTTCACGGGAGGAGCGGACGATGCCTTGGGGGTCTCCTGGCGGACCAGGAAGAGCTTCTTGTCGATGGGAAACGAAGTCGTTTGGGGCATGGGTTCCTAGTACACCGCGGAGGGTGATCCAGAGGGTTGTTTTTCAGAGTGCGGACAGCCTATGTCCGGTCCCTGGTCAGTCGATCGTGAGCGACCACACGGCCTTGGGGTTGGCTTCCCACGACTTGCAGCGGCGGACCTCGTACATCCCGGCCGGCATGTGTTCCAGGTTGTCGTGCTCCGGGTGCTCAACACGGAACGGACCCTCCGAGTAGATGAACCCGAGACGGTTCTTGATGGACTTTGCCGTGTTCGCGGTCAGGAGGATCGCGTGGTCCCCGTTGGGCTTGAAGGCGTGAGACTCGAACTCCCGGACACCCTTCGGGTCCACCAACTCGACTGCCTGCTCGGTCTGGATGAAGATGAGGTCGCCCTGCTGAGCGAAGATCTCCTCCGCCCGGATGTTGCCCGCCATGTAGCGGTAGCATTCCTGGATCAGACGACAGGCTGGGGTCGGCTTGCCCTCCTTCGAGCGGTTCGGGTGAACGCGGTGGAAGTGGACGTGGGTGTGCGTCCGGCGTCGCTCGAAGATGATGAGAAACGAAGGGTAGCCCGTGTTTTGGGGCGTGCCGGTCAGCGTGTAGTACATGAGGCCGTAGTCGTCCCGGCCATTGAGCTTCTCTTCCAGCTCGTGGACGATCGGTGTTCCGGACTCGCGATCGACCGTGTTCTCCTCGAACACTTGGTAGTCGAGCGAGTAGCAGAAGGTCGTCCGGACGCCCGAGATCCGCATCGCGATGTAGGGCACCTCGATGGTCCGAGCCTCGTTGTCCGCAACCGGCGTCAAGGCCGACCGCTTCTTGACGGTGCCCTCCTCGTTGGCCTCCGCCATCTCCAGCTCCCACTCGGACTGGACGAACTTCGGCATCGACTTCCACTTCCGGCCTTTGCCAGTGTGACGGTCGAGGTAGCCCTCGATGCGGAAAAGGAACGCGAGGTACGGGGTGATGTTCTTCTCGTAGGTCGAACGGCTCGAAGCGTTCTGGGCGATCGAGCAGATGATGGGCTCCCAGCCCTTGCGCTCGAACGCCTTCTCCCAGAGGTCGAACTCGACGTTGATGAGGTGAAGCTGGTCACCCGACTTGTGGAAGACGTTGAGCGGCACGTCCTGACGCTCGATGGCTGCGAGCAGCTTCGGATGGGATTCCGGCGAGACTCCGAGCCCGATAGCCTGGTCACGGGCCGACTTGCGGAGGTACCACTCCTTTTTGGCCCGCTTCTCCTCGTCCTTGTCCTTGGCTCCGGGGAGTTCCAGGCAGATGTTCCGCGTCTCGGGGATCGACTCTCGGTAGCTCACCTGGGGCTCGGCCCCGAGCGTGTTGTGCATGGCCTCCCGGAGCGAGTCCCGGAGCCCCTCGAACGTCGTCCCCTTTGCCAGGAGGAACGCCGCGAGCAGGCTGTTGTTCGAGACGCCCTGGCGGGTCTTCTCGTCGTGAAGCCAGCCGTAGAAGTCGTTGATGAGAGGCTCTTCCTGAGCGAGCCGGGCGAGGTTCTCCTTGATCCCCTTCCGTTCCTCGACAGCCTTCACGCCCTTCGTGAGCTTGCGGCGGAGGTTCGTCTCGACGTTCTGGAAGAAGCGGGCCCAGAGGGCATCCTTGCCCTGCTTGATCTCGAACTTGTTGAGGAGCCGGTGGACACGCTTCCAGGTCGAGTCCGAGTAGGATTCGGTCCCGACGAGGATCGACTCTTCCCAGTTCAGTTCGAGCCCGAAGAAGTTGTTTGTGGCCCGGAATGTCATCGCCTGCGGCCCGAGGGCATCGAGGTCCAGGACGCCGCCGTCGGGACGCTCGAACTTGCACGGGATCTCCTGGGCGAACCCGTTCTTCATCGTGACGCGGAGGTTCAGGTAGTTGTAGGGGATGCCCTCGATGTGCCGACGACGACCGTGGCCTCCCCCGTAGTCCCAGGAATCCCCGTAGGTGTCGTACGCCCGGCGCGTCTCGTATCGCCCATAGCTGTGCGTCTCGAACTTCTTGTCGATCATCTGGTGGAAAGCCGTGCCGACGGGCTCGATCCGGTCGATGACCTCCTTCGGATCGACGTCGAGGATCTCCCACCAGTACGAATGAACCATCCCGCCGCACCGGTGGTACTCGGGGTTGAAGTTGCTGCTGACAGGGACGAGAAGAAGGTAGGGGCCGTAGAAGATCGTCTCGACCCGAGTGCCCGGGGCGATCTCGAAGATCCCACACTCCACGGAGCCATTCTTGGGCTGCCCGTTCTCGGCCTTGAGCCCTTCGGGCTTCGGAACCAACGGTAGACCGAGGCGTCCGACAAGTTGGGCGGGGTCACCGTGCGGGCCATCCGGAACGATGATCTTGGTCGTCTGCTCCATGCAGACAAGTACACCGGCGAGCACGATCTGCTGTCAGAGTTTGATCGTCTTGGGGGTCAGTCTAGTACCGGCATGGGACTGTACACCACCAAGCACGAGTGCCCGCATTGTGGCTCTGGCAACATCGCGTTCGCCGGCTACGCAGGTGGCGACGACGAGGAGTTTGAGTGCGACGAGTGCGAGAACTTCTTCGTCATCACGTCCCCGGACGATGACGAGAGCGAACCCTGCGACGAGTCGATGGACGGAGACCACGAGTCCGCCCTCGCGTCGGCCGGCTTCGGCACCGACGAGGACTACGGCAGCTACGGAGGCGACGACTACTGAACGGGTTGTACGCCCAGGGCCTCCTATGTGGCGACCTCGGGAAAATCCCTCGCACGATTTTCAAATTCGACCGACACACTGCGTCAAACCGCGTCGAAAACAAACCTTTATTTTCCCTCAACGAAGTCCAACGGTCGGTGTATAGGTAGATCAGCAGCCCATCCAACCCGGAGATCACATCAAATGTCCGACGAAATCGAAGTTCTCAATGGCAAGGCGTCCTTCTTCGGCGTGGTGGACCCCGCCTGGCACCGGTTGGGTACCATCCTGAAGTCTCCCCCGACGGTTCGGGAGGCGATCACGCTCGCCGGACTCGACTGGCAGGTGCGGCTCCAGCCGCTCCACATGCGGTACGACGGCGAGGAGATGAGCGTCCCGGCGTATGCGACCGTTCGGGATTCGGACCGTTCGGTTCTCGGTGTGGTCGGCCCGACCTACAAGCCGCTCCAGAACCAGGATGCCTTCGACTTCTTCCAGCCGTGGCTCGACCAGGGCCTCGCGGACCTGGAGACGGCCGGCAGCCTCCGTCACG
>Ga0315291_10003657_pt1 | contig 19865 bp, 21 predicted proteins | sample YL17G12_20_MG_FD_203070 | JGI IMG/M metagenome (GOLD analysis project Ga0315291, IMG submission 203070) | Sediment microbial communities from Yellowstone Lake, YNP, Wyoming, USA - YL17G12_20 | ecosystem: Environmental > Aquatic > Freshwater > Lake > Sediment | place: USA: Wyoming | collected...
TTACTATCTCGTTTTCGTGTTCGCCCATTTAGAATATGTTTATAAAAATATATCCTAAAAAATAATACACTAATAGGAAGGGGTTAAAGGGGAAACCTTGGTTTCACCTTGGGTCGTACAACTCAAACGTTAAAATAGCCTGATAATCCACTTGAACGCCTGTTAATACGTTATTTGCGCTTGACCCTGCGCCAAAGCTCTGTTTGTATATTCCTAAATTTAAATAGCTGGTCCCTTTTTGTGGGTTAATATTTGCGCCAGCTGTTTGTAGAGTATCTACTGCGAAATACGGCTGACCTGCTGTTGTAGACGCGAAAACATTCACTATTCCAATCGGTGTATCACGAGTAATTGATGCTGAATAACGCGTCCCAAAATTCGCGACTAAAACGCCCTTACACGCTGAATCGGTTATACTTGCCGATTGAGTGGAAACGAGCGATACACGAACACGGCATTTATTATATTTATCTTGGTCACCATCAAATAAATTATCCCAATTGACTAACCAAGTCGCGTTTGACTTATCGGCATTGCTGTATAAATTCGGGAAGGCATCCGATGTATTGAGATAGAGTGTGTATACTGCGCTGTCGTCCATTCTATGGTATATATTACTATCTTATATTTTTATAGAAATTTACATTGGGGGAACGTAGTTCCCCCTAGCCCCCCTCCTTTATAGAAATTTACATCGTACTATTGGTGGTTGTGGTGGGGGAACTACGTTCCCCCTAGCCCCCTCCTTTGTAAGTTGGGGGGTTGTGGGGGGCGTAGCCCCCTCCTTTGGCTGTCTTGGTTTGCGCGTCTTCTTTGGCGGTTCTTGTATAGGTTCGGGTACGGGCTTGGCGGTCTTCTTTTTCGGCATTTGGATTTCCACGTCTTCATCGTCGCTCTCAATTTGGATAATCTGTATAATCTTCTTTTTCTTTTGTTCTGTTTTTTTGGGAATTTCGGGAATCTCGGTTTTTCCTAAATCAACGGGTTCTGGGGCTGGTTTGACTTCTGTGGAGTTTTTTGGCGTAGTTTTCTTTTCCGCCTGTATTTTATTATATGCGTCCTCAATTCGTTTATCATTAATTGCGCGCATTCGTGTTGCTAATTCTGCGCGTTTCTCATCCGTCAGTGTCGCTTTCTTCCGAGTTGGTTTGGTTATTTCGTCGTTGTCGCTCATTCGTATAATTTATGATGAGATTATTTTTTAGCCTTTTGGGCGTGATACTCCATTTTACATTTAGGGTCGCGCAAAGCATCCCGATACGACATTTTGTTCTTTGAGGCGTAGTCTTTTACAAAAGGTATCCAGTGCATTTTTTTGTATATATACACTATATAGAAATGATTCTTAGTATTTCCGATTCGCCTCTAAAACACAAAAGATTCCGTGTTCTCTTTCAATACAAGTCGGGGGAAAAAAAGCATTTTGATTTCGGACTTAAAGACGCAAAAAACACATACCTTGATGGCGCAAGCGATGCCGTCCGTACGAACTACCTAAAACGCCATATGGCGAACCCGACGGAGCGCCGTTTGATTACCGAAAAAATAGCTTCGCCAGCATTATTTAGTGCCCGACTTATATGGGGGAAATCACGGGATATAAACGCCAATATTCGAGAACTAAACCGAGAGTGGGGGCATTAATATCTCACGTTCCTTTATATAATGTCTTCCCCTACAAACGCCAAACTCTACGAACAAGTGAAAAAGGAAGCCGACGAAAAGTATTCTAAACCAAGTGCCTACAAAAGCGGATGGATTGTAAAAACATACAAAGAACGGGGCGGGGAATACTCGGGGGCAAAACCGAAGGCTGGTTTAACCCGTTGGTATGCCGAACGATGGGCGGATGTTGGGAATAAATCGTATCCAGTATATCGTCCCACGAAGCGTGTAGATAAAAACACTCCACTTTTAGCGAAAGAAATAGCCCCCACGAATCTACGGGAACAAATCGCGCTAAAACAGAAAATACGGGGTACTAAGAACCTACCGCCGTTTGTTCCAAAGCGGGGTGTGGTGCTTTAATATGATATATACGATTCATTTATAACTACGTAGTAGTAGTATACATATTATAATATATATACTAATAATACCCCCCTATGGGGGAATGGGGAAAGTGGCCCAAATGGCCCAGATTTTGCCCGAAATGGGTAAAGTGGTCCATAGAGGGGGTTCTAAGAGGACTTTATGAGAATCGGGCAAAATTTGGGCCATTTGGGCCAGTCCTTCATTGAGACATATATACGATTCATTTATAACTACTTCGTAGTAGGTATAAAATATACAATACTAAACTAAATATTCATTATAGGAGGAACAAGGCAAATAAGGCAGATTTTGCCCGAAATGGGTAAAGTGGTCCATAGAGGGGGTTCTAAGAGGACTTTATGAGAATCGGGCAAAATTTGCCTTATTTGCCTTATTCCCTATTGTCCTATTATACATCCGCCATTTCGTAGGTTTCGCCTTCATCGTTGTCGGTTATATCGCATTTTTTCTTCCAACCAGTCAAGGAGTCAGTATCTAATTGCTTTTTATTATAATATTCTTTACGGCGTTTTATATACTTCGCAATGAAGGGGGAAGAAGACAATTTATTCGTAAAAGTCGCCATATTGAACTCGCGTTTTTGATTTTTATTTAAAGAGAGGAACGCTTCGGTAGCTTTAAAATGGTCGTACACTTCTTTAAGTTTGATAGGTTTTGCGGTTTCACATTTCTCATAGTTGTCTTCTATCCAAGCGTTCATATCATCACTAATAGCCAAATGTGCGTTTGTCGCTTTCCTGCATAATTCGGGCATTTCTGGTATATCTCCGTACTTATAATATGCTACTACATAGGGGCGAAGAATTTCAAAAAATGCTTGTTTGTATTTATCTAAAAATTCTGGCGTATCGTATTCTGGGTTAACAATACAAAAGTTGGTTTTATCTTCTAATGCGTCATAGTCTTTTTTGTCTATCGCGTTTGTAAGAAATGGAACAATTCGTAAACGGCGTTCAACAGCGCGACCGACTTCATTCGTATGTGGGATAGTGTTCGCTTCTAACGCCATCGTATTATTCATTTTGGTTTTCGTATCGCTACTATATAACTGGCGCGCGTTTAGTTCATTCTCGCCAGTGAATTCCTTGATGTTTTCCATTCGCAATTTCCCCCCCTTGGCTGGTTCTTGCGAACATACAAAACGTTTTTGATTCATATTGGCGATTTCGGGGCAAGCGCCCGTTTTCAGTTCTTGGGTGAATAAAGTGTTGGGAGCTTTATATCCGTAATTGGAGATGGTTTTCATAAATAGTTTATTCGTCAAACCCTTTCCATTCCCGCCTTGTCCAGTGAAGATAAAAAAATATTGTAGATGGTCGCCAATTAATCCCGTAGCCATAATGGATAAATAATACTTGCGAACAGCTTCGTTTTGATGAATGATTTTCAAAAAATCCATTAGTTCGTTAATGTATGTTTGTGAGTACGTATTATCATATTTATAATCGGCATATAGTGATATATAATGTGTAGGGTCTGGTATAATTTGCTCGTTCTTGCGTAAATCAAATACGGCATTCTTGAAGGCGAACAAATGATTATGTGTGTTGAATTCTAAACTATTGTCCGTGTGTTGAATAATGATTTCTTTTGCTAAATCATTCCGTTTATTAACACTTGTAAGAACATCATATGTTGCGCTTTGTTTCGCAACTAATGATTTAATTCGCGCTGTGATTTCCCCCTGTATTTGCTCATCGGTTGTTTCCGCCATTTTCTTATTCCAATGGTCAATCCAGTGTTTGTATAAATCGGTAATGAACATATAGAATTCACGGCATAGAAACTTGTGTAAATCTGTCTTGTTTTTATCGCAAGTTTTCCATACGTACCCAGTGTAAAAATAGGTAATTTCATTACACGTAATAAACCGATTACCGAATACATCAATAAATAGCATTGTGGTGTCGTATCCATTATATAAAACCGATTTTGATATGTATTTTTGCGATTCGTGTTTTATGTAATTTCTAATTTTAGCGCCTTCTTGTTCGGCGTATATTTCGTCATATGATTTTTTCGTTTTCGGCATATATTCACTTGCGTCGCTCTCGCTGTCGGTTTCATCGCGGGTTTCTAAACTGGCGATTATTTCGTGTCGTGCGTTTTGTAAATCTTCCTTATCTTGTTCCTTGATTTCCATTTGTATATTATTGTTCGCTTTTTTTTCGTCGGTTTTTCTCGCGTAGTGATTGATAGTTCCCATACCAACGCCATCATCTTTACGCTCCATATTATCCCACGCATCACGAACGCCTACTTTATCGTATTTTTTCCCGCCCAATTTGGAGAAGTCGTCCCACATTTGGTAATCATCAAATGCGTTTTTAATAGCCCAACCAATCAAAATCCAATCGTTATATTTTATTGCGTGTTGCGTAAGAAGTCCAGTTTCAATATGACGATAGAATATGCGTTTATCCTTTTCGTCGGAAACACATACACTGGTGGTATTATCCCGTATTGGTTTTTGCGGGACTTCGCGAACAATGAGTTTCGCCTCTTCTGGAATGAAGGCGGAAACACACGACATAGCAAATGTGCCCTTCTCAATTACAAGTGGGCGTTTTTCGTATGGTTTAGAAGCATATGGTGAACGTAGTTTTTGAGTCTTCCCATATGGTGCTGTATCAAACATTCCTTTATTAAAATACGTCGTCATATCTTCTCTGTCGGCGTGTAGGTTTGCGTATTCGTTGAGTTCATCAACAATAACACGTTGATGTGCTAATAAGGCGATTATATTATTAAACACAATATGGAAGGATAGTTTGGCGATTGGTGTTTCATCTAAATGCCCCCCATTCTTGTCGGCTTTATATGGTCTATATGACGGCGAATGACTCGTTGATATACTAACAAATGAATAATCATATAGTGTTCCAAAATAGTCGCATAATATATTCATAACCTGTCCGCGTAATCTCGGCATTTCTTCTAGTAAAACCTCTCCGTCTTCCTCGGGGGCTTTTATATCAACATCCACATACATTTTTACGGGTCGGTCATAGGGAATCATTTCAAAACAATTGTTGTCTTTTGCTTTACATTTTCCCTCATATTCCACAGCATTAATGGTAAGGGGCGCGAAGGTATTCATTCCATTATTGTAGGTGATAGTTTGGGTAGAAGTCGTCATTTTGCCTAAATATTTTCTTGTTATATAATTATATAAGAGAAAATATTTATATCGTTTGGCGCTATTTAATGTTAAAACTAACTTAGTTTACATTTAGATTTGTTAGTTTTGAATTCAAAATTAACAAATTTGTTTTAGTATTACATTTGGCGTATTTCAATTTTCAAATAAGTGATTCGGCAAATAACTCGCGCAAATATAGTAGTTCCTGTCTTGTCTTTGCTTGATTTATTCGGCATATCTCGTTCCATCTTTCCCGATTGTTTCGTATCCAATTTTTAATAAATGGAACACTTGCCTGCGGGTTCTTCTTTGCCCAATTGCGTTTTTGTTCGCGTAGTTTTTTACTTTGTTTATATGGCTGTCCAGTTCGGGGGTTGATTTCTATTTCGTCTGCTTCGGCTCGGCATTGATGGTCGGCGGTAGTTTCCATTTTGATTTATATTTTTACTTCTTGTTATATAATAGATAGAAATTTTTATATCCATTCATAATTAATGTTTTACATATTTCAACGCCTCTCCCAAACTATGCCCCATATCTCCCGCTATTTCGTTCATCTTATTCAGTTTGGGGATGTCCTTGTACAGGTCGCTTAAATAAATATGTCGCAACATTGATGTACTTATTCGCTTTCCAAAAATGGCGTTGAGTTCTCGGGTCAGTTGCTGTGCGGTCATTTGTTTGCCGTTGGTTTCCAGTAGGTAAGTTTGCCCCTTTACTTTCGCTAAATACTTTTTGAGAATGGCTTTAAAACTTGCTGGAAATTCAATGCGTTGCTCCCCGTACTTTTTGGAAGTCTTGTATGCATTGTATACGATTTGGTTTTTCGCTAAATCAATATAGTTATCTTTTTCCTTATCAATCCCAGCCAGTTTGATAGTAATCATCTCGCTTCGCCTTGGGGGGAAATAGACTCCCGAACTCATTGATAATATTAGGAACTTAGTCAGTAGTTCGTGCTCATCATTATTTAGTTTGCCCTTACCATTGAGTAGCTTGACGGCTTCCAATTCATATGTGTTTTGTAATTGTTTTACTTCGGCATAGTCTATCCAGTTCTCCTTTTGTTTTTCGCTTTTGGTTTGTGATGCGGTTATGCGGTCGCTTTCCTCTGCGTCATCTTTCATTTGCTTTTCCAACATCTCGTTCTTGTGTTCCTTCCCGTTCAGTACAACAATACTCGCCAGTATGGTTTTTCGTACAGATGGCGGGCGTTCTTCCAATAACTCCATTATATGTTTCTCGTTTTTGAAGAATGCTAAATCAATTGGCTCGGTTCTTTCGTGTCCTTTATAAAACAAATTTGAGAGTATAGAGACATATGTTTTGATGGATGATTCGGCAATGTTTGGGCGATTCTCGCGGATTCGTTCGCTTAAAATCTTTTGGGCGGTTTTGTACGTTTCGGTTTGTTTGGGCATTGTATATAATACAAAAATAAAATAATTTATGCGATAAATCATTTAATAAACCGCCAATAAAATAAAATAAACCGCCAAAACACGAATATTTAAGCAAAAACGGGTTAAAACAAACAATAAAAACGTTTTTATTGCTATATTGCGCTATGTTTTGCTTAAATATCCATCGTTTTAATGTTATTAAATGGATTTTTCCCGTGTTTCGTCATCATTTAGTTATTTTTTCGGGAGTTTATGGGAATACAATCCATACTGACCCATTTAAAATTAACTCAAACTGATATACACCGCTTGCTAATGGTGTCGTACTTGAAACAGCTGTTGCACTATTAAGCGGTAATATCGTATCTGTCCCAGACGCTATTATACCGAATGTAGTGGTAGTTGTTCCGCCTACACGTCTGAACTTGATACGCATATTTGGCGGGACTCGATTGTCTGTGGTTAGCGGTAATGTGAGAGTAGCATTTGTTGTTATACTAATTAGCTGTATTCCATAGAATGCCGACGGAAACAAAACATTCCAATTTGTTAGTGCTACTGTAATATTTGTGGGGTTGATTTTAAATGGAAAATATTGTCTACCTATTATGAATTGATTCACTGCATCAAACATAGAGTCTTGGTCAATTACTTCCCATACACTTGTTTGTGTTGCTACTATGCGAACACTCGTATTGTTATAACTCAATGAAATGCTTGTTGCGGTTGCTGTGCTATTACTTTTATATAAACGGAATGTATTTCCAGTTCCAGCATTAATCGTCCATATTGCGTCAGTTGAAACCTTAGTAAATACAATTTCAGAACCATACATTGTCGCATCAATAACTGGGAGTGTTAATGCGCCGTTTGACGTAGTTGTTAATTGATAATATGTTGATAATGGTTTCGTTAAAGTATTTGGCGTACCAGAAAGCGTAGAATATCCGTTTATTTTTTGAGCGTTGCTTATTGTGGTTGAACCATTTAAATGCGTAGTAGTATTTGTATTACCGATATTGAGTGTTACTGCATTCGTTCCGTTTATCGTATTTGTTTCCAAATTGTTATTTATTAATTTATTGGAAATGGTAATAGTCGTTCCTGAATATGCGTCAATAGTATTTGTTCTAATCGTATTATACACATATAAGTCTTTACCGACATATGTATCGTCTGTCGCAAAACGACCCAAAATAATTGCATTATTCGCTGGGTGTGCTGCTGGATCTCGTTCACTATCCGCACCGATCAATGTAATATGGTTTTCATTCCCATCGAAATAAGTGTTTGAACCTAACGCAGAACAACTGGTTAAACTAATCGGGCCAGTAACAAATGGATTGGTTCCCGAATTAAATCCACAAATTGTATTATATGAACCATCGGAATTGAACATCGAAGAATGACCAAATGCAGAATTGTGAACTTGTTGTAGCATAAAACCGCTATTATTACCAAAACACGAATTACCATATGCAGTTTCACTCTGATACATAGAATATGTTCCGAATCCACAATTAGATGAACCCTGAAATTGCCCAGATACAGAACCAGTTGCGGACATTACCTCTTGCCCAAATGCATTGTTTTGTGTCGCTCCTACTGTTTTTTGAAATAAACAAAACTCACCGAACGCATATTGCTGTATTGTGTTTTGTGATATCATATAAGTTATATAATTTGGATTTATCGAATTAGTTGAGAAAATCGGATTTGTCGAAAATGTATATGTTCCAGTAATAGTTGCGTTTGTATCATTACGGACTAAATTCCCACCATTTACAATTGAACCAATCGGTATCGAATTACTCGTGATATTTGCGCCAGACATCACTGGTGCGGTTGAGAATGTTTTCGCTCCTGTGATGGTTTGTGTGCTTGATAAATTTACTGCTGTTCCTGCGATAGAAGCAACTGGTATTGCGCCAGAATTAAAAACGGGATTAGCTGTGAATGTTTTAATACCTGAGATTGTTTGCGCGCTTGATAAATTCACTGCTGTACCTGAGATAGACGCAACGGCTATGCCTCCTGCATTAAAAACGGGATTTGTTGAAAAAGTGTATACTGCCGTTATAGTTGCGTTTACATTGTCCGATACCACATTACCAAGATTAGCATTTATTGCGGATAATGGAATACTTGCTAATGTAATACTCGCGCCAGACATCACTGGCGGACTATTAAATGTTTTAATACCTGAGATTGTTTGTGCGGTCGTTAAATTCACAAATGATGTATTCGTTATTCGCGTGCTGGGTAAATTTCCAGATGCGACCGCATTTAATATAGCAATTTGCGCGGGGGTTATTGTTAAACTATTCGCTGAAAAATTCCCCAAAATTGTAAATGTTGTGCTTGCTGGAAGAGTTAATCCACCAACACAGATTGTTGGTTGTGCTAATGTTCCTAAAAATACGGAATTACTCGCGGTTATTTGTGCTCCAACTCCGATAGCGGTTGAATTCACGAAAGCCCCACCACCCCCAGTCATTCCAGAACCATACCCAATACAAGTATTTAACCCACCCGTAATAACACCACTACCCGCGAAATATCCAATAAACGTTGAACCACCAGCTGTTGTTAAATCTTGCCCGCAATATGAGCCAATAGCGGTTGTTGAACTACCAGTTGACGGAATACAACAAAAATAGCCAATATGAATATTCTCGTTTGCGAATGTAAGAGACCCACCAGAGCCCTTCCCAATACAGATGTTCGATATGCCGTTATTGTTCGCCATTACTTCGTTTCCAATTCCAACATTATATGAAAAAGACGTTCCAAATTTGAGAGTATTTGCGCCTATTGCGAAATTTTCTATTCCCGTATTACAACTTAAAAGCGTTTCATAACCCAAAGCTACATTATATACGCCAGTTGTTAGACCAGTTAATGCACGTGTTCCAAACGCCATATTCTGTGCGCCCACCCCATTTACACCTGCGCCAATTCCGAAATAGTTATTCAGTGTTGTATCATTCGTAATATATACAACACCTAACCCAGGAACCACAACGCCGTTTTTGTACAAATCTCCACTGAAATTTACATTACCACTAATGTCTGCGCTATATGAAGCATTTGGAGTTTTGCTTACTCCCAATTTTCCCAAAATTGAGACGTCCTGAACTAACTCTGTTTTACCATCGTTTTGGAGAGATACACCGCCACTCTGTGTACTTGTAATAGCATTTGTGTTTTTTAGCCACACGGGCAAGAATCTATTATATGTAAAGGGAAACGACATTTATATATAATATGCTGTTATTTTTTAGGGGAAACGTAGTTTAAAGAGAAACCAAGGTTTCCCCTTAGACCCCTTCCTTTAAGTTAATCCGTTGGGGGTTTGTAAGGGGGCTTTGCCCCCTACGGTGAATGTGGCGTTGACTACTATTGGTAATTTTGCTAAATATTCGGGAGACATTGGTTTTGGACTTTGTAAAACGGATATACCGCCTTTAATCGTATTATATGAAATATCAATTGTTTCCATTTGTATATGATAGGTTTATATTTTATTTTTGGGATTAAGGCGGAGCCCATTGATTCCATAAATACGATTGAAACATAAACCCATTAATATACACAATATCTGTAAAATTCCCTAAATATATCCCGCCTGCCCCGCCTAGGCTATTCAATGTGATGCTTGGTGCTTGTATTAAATGTGCGCCTGTTGTGCTTGATAAATTTAATTTACCTAAACCAGACATAGTACCCGTCATATTTTGATTAACACTATTGAGAGTATCAAAATCGCCCGTTGTTATATTACACGAGCTAGATGCTACTGAACCTGATATTACTGCTCCTGTAAATGTCGTATCTACCCCCGCAACAGCTGTCTGTATATTTATTGTTTTTGCTTCAACTGCTGTAATTCTTGATGATAGTGCTGTATCTGCTGCCGTATATGCACTGGTTACGGCGGAAGTAACGGCTACGTCGGCGGCGATATATGCTGTTGTGATTATACCACTCGCTGTTGCTACGGCTGTCGTTATTGCCGTATTCATTTGGGTAGTTGTAGAATAGTTTGATAAATCGGGAGTTGGTCCTTGCGGTCCAGTATGCCCAGTCGGTCCTGTTGGTCCTTGCGGTCCAGTATCGCCCTGTATTCCCGTAGGTCCAACTGGTCCCATTAATCCAGTCGGTCCGAAATTTCCCTGGATTCCAGTCGGTCCAGTTGGTCCAGTTGGTCCAGTTGGTCCACTATTAATTACTTGTGTTATTTCTAAACGAACTGGCGGGGCTACGGGAGTCGCGGATGGGTTCGCGCTAATAATTCTGCCGTTAGTATTATTCGCTAACCAATAACAACTGATTACATCACCTGCCGACGCATTATAAACAATTTGATTTAACAATTGCTGTCTTACCGCATTACCTGTTATTGTAATTTGCGCCGAACTATTCGCTATTGCCGAGCCATTTACTTTAAAAAATGTCTGGATAATAGTATTTGTTGTTACTGATATTCCTACCGAACACACTAAACGTAATGTATAATTCCCAGCATTTTGTATGGTGATTGAATTACTTGATAAAGTCATACCATACGTGCTAATCTGTGTTGGTAAAGCAATTATTTGTTCTGTCGTTGAAGATGTAATACCCCCGCCTGGCGTAGCTATATCCGCAAAATATCCATAATTCGCTGGTACGCCATCCAATTGGTTCGTTTGTAAAAATTGAACTTGTGTAAGCGTAATAATAGCACTTGGAATTGCTGGATGAACGGGAGTGGTGCTTACTGGTAATGCTAAGAGAGACGTATTTGTGCTATCTGACGAAAACATCAATTCTATGTAATCGTTCACATTCAATTGTAAAACATAATTCCACGCGGGTAATAATCGAGTTGCGGTTGATTGCATAAATACATCACCTGCTGTATCGGGAACATCTACACCATTTTTACGTATCCATATAGTTGATTCCGAATTGCTACCACCTGAATGGGTTAATTGTAATGAAAACTGAATATTATAGACTCCCGAAAATAACACTTTGAGTTGCGTGCTGTTTTGTAAAATTACGGCATTATTATTTGGGTCGCTACTACTAAACGAAACTGCTATTATAGCGTTTACTGATGGAATGGTTTGATTATTTGAACTCCAAAACGAACCCCAATAGCCCTCATTGTTTGCTGTAATAATAGAGTCTATTTGGTCTTGTATATTACTATTTGCGCCCTGTAAATACGATAGTTCTGTTGTTGTGATTGGTTCATATACTCCCGCTACTTTTACATTTAGTTGATTATCTAAATAAATCTTGTTTGCTGTTAAATTCTGGAAATATGCGCTGTCTTCGCCGACTACATTAGCAAATGGCGAATTGTAATTTTGCCCGAATAACGACATTTATATATTAGGTATAGATTTTAAAGGGAAACCAAGGTTTCCCTTATACGTGGAACTCTTTTAACCCCCAATTTTGCCTCATTTTCTCGTTTTCGCTCCTCTTCTAAAAGTTTGTCTGTTTCAATTTTATATTTCTCTACTTGGTCTTTAATCAGTTTTTTTTCTTTTCTTGATAATTCATTGTAATCGGTAATTTTCATTGGTGGAAACCCGATATATTGATTATATTGTGCTACTATATCCTCTGGTCGTGTTCGTTTCTGTCTTGGTTTTCCAGTTTTTGCTTCACGTATTTTTTGTAATCTTATCTCTATATCTCGGGATTTTTCTGGCGCAAATAAAGGCTTAAATGGGCGTGATTCTGATATAAACTCACGCGGTGCTGGCGGGGCGCGTTCTGCTTCGCTTACATATCCTGGCGAACCGCTTTCGTATCCCGCGCTTCCATTTGATGCGCTTTTATATCCGCCACGCTGTACTGGAAATGTAAATACGGGTTCTTCCAATGATACGCCAAATGGGACTTCCTCCTTTGGTTTCTCAAAATTAAATTGCGAGAGTCCTAATATAGAACTGCCTATATCTTCGCGATACATTTGTTTTTGTTCTGCCTTTTTGGAAGTCTCAGTGCTCATATCTCGCGGTTCTAACATCCCCCGTTCTTTTGGTATGCTCGGCATCATTGCTGATTTAGGGGTTGCCCGTGGAATCATTCCGCGTTCTCCATATGGGGGGACGTAGTCCCCCCTTGCCCCCCTCTCTGAAAGTAAAGTTGGGTATTCTTGGGGTGTTCTAATATCGGGACTATAACGCGGTGTTTTAATTGGTGCGCTTTCTTCATCTATCATTGGAACCCTCGCCTTTGAAACTGGTGTGATTAATTCAGAGAGTGTTTCGCGTTTGGTTGGAACGTCTAAAATTTCAGTGAATCCTTCCGTTCCAATTGTTCCCAAATCTTCCAATATCGGCATTTTGGATTTCACAGATTCCCGTCTTAAAATAGTCGTTGTATCAATCGGTGCTAAATTCCCATATCTGCCTTGGTCTTCGTGGATATAGACTGGTACTGATTGATATATTGTTTTGGGAAATTCACGTGTTGGTATTTCTACGACGGGCTGTCTTGGTGCGCGCTTCGCGCGCCTACGCTTCGGTTTAATCTCTCCAACATTAACAATAATATTTTGCTGTTGGCTCTGTTTTTGCTTTTGTTTCGGGTGTTTTTTCGGCTTCTTCTCGTCTTTGGGCTTTCTGGGCATAGTATATAATACGCCTATATAAAAAGGAAAACGTAAAAGGGAACTCGTCGTTCCCTTTTGAACCCGTACTTAAAAGGAAGGGGTCTAAGGGGAAACCTTGGTTTCCCTTTCCTTGGTTTCCCTTTCCTTGGTTTCCCTTTCCTTAAAAACGATTTCCTTATCAAATTTATAGAACAACCGATTATATTTCAAATTGAGTATTAACCAATCGTGCGGGTCTTTGTACAGCGTCATAATCTCTCGTATTTGTTCTGGCGAATACTGATAAAACTCATCAAATATTTTACTCATTTGTGATTTTCCCAAATTGTATGTTATCAGATTTGTTGCTAGCTCTCGCCATTTACGCGGTAATTGGTATATGTTCTGTGCTAATAATAGAATGGTTGTTTTCAAATGGCGCAATTTTGTAATTATCTTATTGAGTATAAAACCCGCTTCCTTATCTTTGGAAAACATCGCGCCGTAATCGTCAATTAACAATATGCTGTGTTCTTTGTCTTTGCTATGTTGGAGTAGTTTTTGATATATTTCCTCTAAAACGTCCGTGTTATATTCGTGATATAAATGGTCTTCATCTAAATGCTTCACGAATATATTGTCTTTTGGCGCAATACTCGCCAGAGACACCTCTGGAATGATAACGTATATGTGATGGAAGCATTTTTTTAACGGGCTACGCAATAAATTTATAGCTAATGACGTTTTGCCTTGGCCCATCAAGCCCGCGATGACGCTAAAATTTGCCCGACTAAAACAAGCTTCTACTGCGGGGAATCGTGTGAGTTTTTCATCTATGATATCATCACATACCATATTAACGACTGGTAATTTTGGGGGGGTTAAATCTTTAATCTCCATAATATATATACTACATATAAATTATGGCTTTAAGTGAAACGTTCCTAATTACCCTAACAGCGACCTCTTCTACAACATTTTTGATTTGTCTTCGTTGGATGTATCGCTCAAAGTGTTCGCGGGTTTCCTGTTGCGGGCTATTAATTGAGAGAGACACGCATACAGAGGAAGAGTTAGATATGGTAAATCCTGCTCCCGAGGATAGTGGAAAAACATCACGACCGAATTCACCGCAAAACCGAAGTATACAACGATTAACGCTATAATATCTAAAATATCTATCATTATATATATAATACTATGGATATTCCTAAAAACGAATACAAAAAATACGGCTTAACTAAGCCTCCGCGTAAGATTCGGTTATACAACGCCATAAAAGCGGGCTACGCCCGCAACCCGAAACGCGCATCCCGATATTTGAAAAAGTTCGGATATATCGTTGACCGCGATTTAAGCGACTCTCGCGAATATATCACCGCATATAACCCAATAGAAAACAAAGTGCTTCACATAGCAAACGGGACTGACCCATTCAGCGTACGTGATGTAGCCAGTGATTTATTAGTTGGATTAGGCTCATATAAAGATACAGCGCGTTATAAACAAGAAAAAAACGCATTGGAAAAGGCGCGCGATAAATACAAGGGCGCCAAAATGGTTTTAACAGGACATTCGTTAGGCGGCCAAGTTTTACATAATATCGCTAAAAGCGATGATGAGGTATTTTCATATAATCCAGCATACGCATTTAATCAAAAAATACGTCCTAATTTCAATAACTACCGAACCGACCGCGATTTATTTAGCGTGTTCTCGCCACCTCAAAATACGACAATATTAGATAATCCACACGAACACCAACGATTTCGTCCCATCGCAAATATCCTGAATGCTCACAATACGGAGAATATTCGGGATGCGCCCATATTCCTATAAAGGGGGAAAGGGAACTCGTCGTTCCATTTTGAACCCATACTTAAAAGGAAGGGGCAAGGGAAAACTACGTTTCCCCTATACTTTTTTTCTAAAAAGTATATATATAATGAATTCGCAATACTTTGATTTAGACGAACCCATAATCTATACCCGTACTGCGATAAAATTTTCCGTTGTTATAACAAGTGTAAATTTGAATATTTCGTGTCGTATCTGTGTGACGCTATACGATTCACAAGGTTGCGGTATTGATTCGCGTTTATACACATTAGAAGGACAAGAATATACCGATTGGACCAGCGACCAATACATTATTGATTACGTACAAAAAAAACTATCAGAAGAATAGAAGGGGTTTAGAATTGTATATTTCATAGAGTTATATAAATATACAATTATGTAGGAAGGGGTCTAAGGGGAAACCTTGGTTTCCCTTTTATACACGGTATTCGACGCTTCCATCGGGCATAATTACGTAGATAATATCAGCCTTGGCGATGAATGTAACATTCAGTGCGTTGCTGTTTGCCTTGGCGAGATTGAGTTCCAAAAATGAGTTAGACATAGTGAGGTCCTGTCCCGCGAGGAATGTAGACGAACTGGTCACTCTCAAATCTTCACAAAATGAGAAATTAGCGAGAGTGTTAAAAGTGGTTGCCGAACCAGCGGTAATGAGTCTGTAATCATAACTATCTGCACCAGCAATAGCCGAACCTAAGGCGGTATATTTCAAATAGGTGTTTGGAACTAATCCAGAGCGAGCCTTCCAGGGTTCATATGAGTCTGCGAAATTCGCCATTAAACTACGAGAGAAAGCAACAGCGGGAGCAATAGTCAAATTGTGTGGGTTAGGTGGTATTCTCTGTTTGCTTGCGATGAAGTAGTTAATACTTGATGCGACAGGCATTTTTGAGTCAAATTGCGAGTTTAGCGAACCTGCCGTTGATAATACATTTTCATTAAAACGAGTAGATAGAGCACGAGCAGATTTTACGCGAATAGGAACTTGAACAGATACAGCGCCAGAAGTGGCGCTGTTAATACTTCCAGAGCCAACACGATGTGTGATGGAATGCATATAGGTTTCTCCACCAAGTCCACCAAGCAATGAGGCGCTTCTATCATCAAGCGTAACATAAAACAAGTTAATTGCGAACTGGTCCAAAGTAATCTTTAATTTAACCGACGCGCCAGTGTTTGCGGTTGAGTTGTACACTAAAACGGGGGCGGTTTGTGGAGTAGTCAACACAATTTGCGATTTGCCGAGCTTGTGAACGGGACACATTGATTTGGCGTTTTTACCAAACAATGACGACATTAGTGGAAGTTCATAACTCATATATTCACTTCCCAAAGCCATCGCGGTCGCATCAGTCCAAGTAACGATGCTGTGTCCTTGGAGAGAGTTTAAAGCGTTGGCGCTGGGTTGTTCCGCCAAGAATCCCTGATTCCAATTTACATCGCGGTCAGCTACATTAAAACCATATGCGGTTTCTTCCGCCATAGCAACATCAAGACCAACGCAATCATCAACGAGATTACCAGCAACATAGGTAGCGATACGTTGGAAATATGAGTGAGCGGAGGATTGGAGGAAAGCTTTAACGCCACCGTAATTTGCGGTAGAAGCGGTGGAGATTTCATAACGAGCGCGAAATGAAATAGTGGATTTGGCGACATCGCAAAATGTAAGAGGCTGTCCAGTCGGGATTTCAAATTGGATGGGTTGCGAGCCTAAAACAATAGGAGTAACAGCCTGGTCAGTTTGAACTATGGCGACAGACTCTGCCGAGACAACCTGCGACACGTTGTTGGGAAGGATACGAACCCATTGAGAAGAAACGCCAGGAGATAGAGCACCTTCGGGAGAGGGCAACATAGTTTTTGGAAGAGCGAGAGGAATTTGGGACGCCATTTTGTATATATTAGTATAGAGACAAAATATTTTTTGTTTTTACATTAAAGGGAAACCAAGGTTTCCCCTTAAACCCCTTCCTTTCTATATTAATTAGGGGGTTAGGGGGATGAAATCCCCCATGGGGGGTCGTAGGGGGGCTTCGCCCCCTACCTACATTTCGTTATCCAATTCAACATTCGTTCGAGTTATAATCGCCCGTTCCAAAATATCGCTAAACTTTCCTTTAATTTGCGCCGATTTTCTATGGATATTTACTTTGATACTAAAAAACGTGGTAATTCCATTAAAATCTACGAATCGGTTTTCATTGTCTAATATCATCACTTCTAAATATGTTTGCGATAATGTTGAGAGTCGGAAATCTTGCCCATCATTACGATATACTAGTTGTGTATTCAATTTGCCTATATTCGGAATACAAGCCAAAATATTACTTTGCTGGACTTGCCCATTTGGCGCTAATATTAACCCATTATACATAGTACCACCAACTACCGCAATTTGATACGAGGGCGTGGGTAAGAAGTTGCAAATACGGGGCATTGTTGCTGTATAGGGCGCGACTTCTGTGGAGTATACATTATCGTTAAATCCGACGATATAATCAATTGTTGAGTTTCCGTCTAAATAAAACGGCGCTGTGGAATTCACGATTGTAAATTTTACTCTAGTATAATCAAACGATATTGTGAAACCATCTCCCGAAGCCAATAAATTGAATTGTGTAATAAATGATTCTACGGCATAATTACCATACGGAAACGTGTATGTGAAAGGTACGCCATTTTTGACGATAATCAGCACATTGTTATATTGATTCACAATATAATTTGAATTTACGAGAGTAGCGTATGGAAGACTGATGCTTACATACAACACATTCGGGTCGTCTTCAAAATTCAGATACGACCGCAAATCAAACACCGCGTGAGATTTCGCATCGCCGTTTAGAACTCGCCCCGACGAATTACGCATACTTAAATATACCAGTTTTGTTTCTACAAAGTTAATACTCTCGTTATACTCAATCTTTGGTAATACCAGACGTTCCAGTTTGGGAGTTTTCGTTTCGTTCTTCGTTTCCATTTTCACCAGTCGTTCCTGTTATATTATCTTGATAAAAAACCGCTGGCGAATGTATAATTTGTTCTTCAAACGGGATGGGTTCAGTTGTTAATTCCTTCTTTATTTGTTCGTGTAGTTCACGCTGTCGTTGTCGGTATTCTTCTATCTCTTTGTCTCCCCATATTCCTAATTGTACATTAGCGATAACATCAATGACTTCATCCGAATAGCACGAATTACCAAATATTGAGCGTAGTTGCTGTCTAAATTCACGTTCGCGGGATTTAGAATACATTTTTATGTATGTTGTGTATATAGAATACACACAAAATAATATGACCGAAGGGAACTCGTCGTTCCATTTTGAACCCATACCTGAACGGGGGGGTCGTAGGGGGGCGAAGCCCCCCTCAGATGAGGAACGCGAAAAACGGCGTATAAAGGCACAAGAGTATTATGCTAAAAATCGCGAGGTAGTTTTAGAGAAATACAAATACGGAATATATCAATCCCAAACTCTCGAAAAACGACAATCGTACTATTCAAAAAACAAAAACAAAATTCTGTTTATCCAAAAGAATAAAAAACAGGATATAATATATACGATGGATATGCTAAATAATGTAGAAATTCCTGAACGTCCTAAACGTGAGAAAAAGAAACCCAAATCGTCATTACAGAGGAAACAAGAACGCATACTTAAAAACTTGGCGGAAGTAGAACGGCGAGCCGAAGAGTTTCGCCGTAAATTAGCCGAACAAGGCATACCCGAATATCCAAATCCTATTATAGAGGGTGAATACTAGAGGGGGGACGAAGTCCCCCCAAGGGGAAACCTTGGTTTCCCTTTCCAGACGTACAGATATTCCATATAATTACGAGAGTGTTGTGTATTATATCTTGCTGGGAATGGTATTTGTAAATAACAATCTCCCATAAATGTATGTATGTATTTGTATATTTCATCGTTTATATTTAGCGCTAAATTACCATCGGGGGATAGACTCTCAAAAATCCGATTAATCAATGGTTTATAAAATGATTCGTTCATTTCGCGTTTCGTCCTATATTGCGTATAGCCCGAATACCTTTCTATGTTATAATACGGCAAACTGGTGAGAACTAAATCGTATTGTAATTTTGTATAGTCTATATCCAGCGCATTCTGAAACATCGTTGTTATTTGTGTATCGCTTCGTAGGTCTAAAAAATTACATAACCGAGAGTATGGAATCTCTAAATTCACGTTAGAATCAATACCGATATAATGTGGAACACCAAACACACACGCTCCGACTAATCTCCCACCCCAACCCATCGTTGGGTCTAGCATTGCTATTTTACACGGCAATATATCCAAAAATGCGAGAGTATTCAGTGGTTTGAAAATAGTTGGATTTCCTAAATATTTCTTATAGGCGTGGCGACATCGCCGTATATGCGAATTTGCGGGGCGCTCATTATATAATCGTTCTACCCCATTTTTATGTTTCCATTTACTCTCAAAATTCTGTAAAAACGAATAGAACGAAATGTCGCTTTTCATTCGTGTGTTTAGTCGTTCGCCTAGTGTAAACCAGTCAACACACAAATTACCAACATTGCTAAATGGCGATAGTGTTCGCCATTCTGTCTCTAAACGATGATAATCAATACATACGCCATTGAAATTTTCACATAATAGCTCTTTTACTATCTCGTTTTCGTGTTCGCCCATTTAGAATATGTTTATAAAAATATATCCTAAAAAATAATACACTAATAGGAAGGGGTTAAAGGGGAAACCTTGGTTTCACCTTGGGTCGTACAACTCAATCGTTAAAATAGCCTGATAATCCACTTGAA